>Ga0209777_10001764_pt1 | contig 30144 bp, 30 predicted proteins | sample FrelakmetHBP12HB_FD_187147 | JGI IMG/M metagenome (GOLD analysis project Ga0209777, IMG submission 187147) | Freshwater lake sediment microbial communities from the University of Notre Dame, USA, for methane emissions studies -HBP12 HB (SPAdes)... | ecosystem: Environmental > Aquatic >... | reverse complement strand
TCATATCACCACAATAGATTTGACTGAAACAACTTGAACCGTTAATAGTGTTACCTATGTCCCCGAACACCTGTTACCCATGTCTCCAGTCTATACAGGGAGGGGATGAAGGGGAGGGTGCCTAACTGATAATTTTAAATGTCATAGTCTACTAGTCGCAACATGTTCCCGGGAATGATTTGATGACTGAAAGTAAAGGCGTGATTGTCCTCATGGGGTCAGGCGAGCTGACCTCAACCATGGTCGAGGTGCACAAGGAGTTGCTCGGGCGCCTCGGGCCTTCGGCGCGGGCTGTCTTTCTGGACACCCCTGCCGGGTTTCAGCTCAATGCCGACCAGCTTTCCCAAAAGGCTGTCGATTATTTCAAGACGCATGTGCACCGGGGGCTTGAAATTGCCTCCCTGAAATCCTATGAAACAGGAAGAACCTTCGGCGCTGAAAAAGCGTTTCAGACGCTGCGGGCAGCTGACTTTGTTCTTATTGGGCCCGGCAGCCCCACCTATGCCGTGCGGCAGTGGAGCCAGAGCCCGGTGCCCGATATTCTGCAGAAGCGCATCGTGGACGGTGCCTGCCTGATTGCGGCAAGCGCTGCAGCCCTTACTGTTGGAAGCTTTACCCTGCCGGTCTATGAAATCTACAAGGTGGGCGATGACCTGCACTGGGTCGAGGGGCTGAATCTGCTCGGACAGTTCGGTATAAACGCGGTCGTCATTCCGCACTGGAACAATGCCGAGGGCGGCACGCATGACACGCGCTTCTGCTATATGGGTGAGCCCCGGTTCCGGCAGCTTGAAAAAATGCTGCCCCGGGATGCGCTGGTCATAGGTCTTGACGAGCACACGGCCTGCATCATGGATCTTGAGCGGGATGAGGCCCAAGTCAGGGGAATAGGAAGGGTCGTTGTCCGCACGAGAACCAGGGAGGCGGTGTTTTCAAAGGGTGAGAGATTCCCCCTTGCGCTGCTGCGGGGCGAAACAAGTACGCAGGACCTGCGGCTTGCGCCCCTGCAGCCTGAAACCATGCAGGAGGCGGCTGCCCCGCCGCAGGATTCTTTCTGGCAGCAGGTGCACGGGCTGGAGGACGCTTTCCGGCAGGGGCTTAGCGAAAACTCCTGGGAGGAAACAACCGGGGCGCTGCTGTCTCTTGACGATGCCATCTGGAAAGCCCACGAGCAGGGCGAAAGCGAGGAATTTATTTCTCAGGCACGGGAAGCGCTACGGGACATGCTGGCGGATCTCGGGAAACGGCTGGGTGCCGCGTCTGCACATGCGGCCCCTGCTGTGGCACCCTTGGTGGACGGGCTCATTGCGCTTCGCAGCCGACTGCGTGATGAAAAAAAATGGCAGGAAGCCGACACGCTCAGGCTGTGCCTTGAGCAGGCGGGCATTATAATTGAAGATGCCATGGACGGAACCCAGTGGCATGTGAAGCAATAAAACCAGCGGGAGAAAGGAGATCGGCATGTACGAGCATCCGCAGCTTGCTGTTTTATGCGTAAGCACTACGTGCGACAGCAGCCTTGCCGGTTTTGCGGCATATCTCAAAGCACTGCGGCATGTGCGGCTGGAGACGGCCGACCAGGTGCCGCAGGACCTGTCAGCCTACGCAGTTATCATTACCGCTGATTTTGCCTCACTTGAGGCTCATGAAAAAAATTTGACCGACTTCGTGCGTGCAGGAGGTGGCTGGCTGGCGTTTGCTGACTGTGATGATAGCAAGCTTCCGCAGATTTTTGGTTCCCGGTGCGGGCCTGGCGGGCCTGAGGCCGAGGTCAGGGTTATGTTTGTAAATAAAAGCAATCCCCTGGCAGAGCGCCTGCCCGATGCCGTCTATGTGACCGGCACGTTCAGGCCCCTTGAGCCTTTTGCCGTTGATGCGGAAACGGTTTTATATGCCGACTGGCACTACACGCACCACCCCGTGCTGATCACCCGCCGGGAAGGCGCGGGCTGCCTTGCCTGCACAACCCTTGCCCCTTGCGATAACGGGGCACTGCATCAGGTGCTCTACCGGGTGCTGCGCCGGCTTGCGGCATGCGCGGACCGGCCTTCGCCTCTGGGCGTGGGCATACTGGGCTATGCGCCATCGGTGGGCAGGCTCCACGGCTGCGGCGCCGGCGCCACCGCAGGCCTTCATCTGCACGGGGCATGCGATCTCAGTTCGGAGCGGCTCGATCAGGCACGCTCTGATTTTCCCGGCATCAAAACCTATGACGCTGCCGCTGCCCTTGCCGCCGACCCAGCCATTGACCTTGTCATCATTGCAACAGCGCCCAACACCCACGCAAAGCTGAGCATAGAGATGCTGCAGGCGGGCAAGCATGTGGTCTGTGAAAAGCCCCTGGCCCTTACCAGCGCCGAGACCCATGCCATGCTTGCGGCCGCTGAAGCAAACAGGGTGCACCTGAGCTGCCACCAGAACCGGCGGTGGGACCAGGATTACCTTGCCATACGGCAGGCCCTTGCGGCAGGGCTTATCGGCGAGCTTTTCTATATGGAAACCTTTGTCGGCGGGTTCAGCCACCCCTGCGGCTACTGGCACTCCCATGCCCCGGTTTCGGGCGGCACGGGCTATGACTGGGGCGGTCATTATCTTGACTGGATAGTGAGCCTCATGCCCGGTTCTGTGCACTCTGTGCGGGCGACCAGCCACAAGCGGGTCTGGCATGATGTGACAAACAATGATCAGGAGCGCCTGCAGCTGCGCTTTGCAGACGGCCGCGAGGCAGAGTTCATGCATTCGGATATTGCCGCCCTGCGCAAGCCCAAATGGTATCTGCTGGGAACCCGCGGCGCGATCATGGGCAGCTGGCGCGATGTGGCAGCCTATGAAATCGATCCGGTGCTCTACTATCATCGCCGCGACATACCAGCAACAGAGATGCTGCCCGAGCTGCGCCTGCACCGGCGCGAGCCCTCCGGCCATATTGTTGAGCGCTCCCTTGATATAGCCCCGCGCCAGGATTTCGGTTTTCACCGAAATATCGCCGATCACCTGCTAACGGGCGAGACCCTTGCAGCGCCCGTGGAAGACTCGGTGCAGGTCGTTGCCGTGCTGGAAGCGGCTGCTCGCTCCATGGCCCGCGGCGGGGCCCAGGAGGTGCTTGATGCCTGAGCAGGTCAGATGGGGAATACTGGGCAGTGCAAACATAGCGCGCAAATGCGTGATACCTGCCATGCAGAAATCGCGCAACAGCACAGTTCGCTGCCTCGGCACGCGCAACCCTGGTTCTGCTGCGGCTTTTGCAGCTCAGCACGGTATAGCGGGAGTCGTTGAAGGATACGACGCCGTGCTGAACGACCCTGCAATCGATGCGGTCTATATACCTCTGCCCAACCATCTGCACGGTGACTGGACGCTCAAGGCCCTTGCCGCGGGCAAGCATGTGCTGTGCGAAAAGCCCCTTGCCTGCACTGCCGATGAGGCCCGGCGCATGGCCGATGCCGCTGAAAAGGCGGGCCTGCTGCTCATGGAGGCATTCATGTACCGGTTTCACCCGCGCACAGGGCTCATAAAAGAGTTGGTCAGCCAGGGGGCCATCGGCGAGCCGCGGCTGGTGCACAGCTCATTCTGCTTCTCCATGGATTCCGCCACCCTTGCCGATCCCGTCAACCCGAGGCTCAGGCCCGAGACAGGCGGAGGGGCCCTGCTGGACGTAGGCTGCTACGGCGTGAGCGTAGCGCGGTATTTTTTCGGGTGCGAGCCCGAGTGCGTGCAGGCACAGGCTGTCTACAATGCCCGTGGGGCCGACATGCTCTTTGCCGGCACGCTCCGCTTTCCGGGCGGGGGCCTGGCAACGGTGGAGGCGGGTTTTACGGCAGCCCTGCAGCAGACATATACCATCACGGGCAGCCGGGGCTCTATCGAGCTGCCCCATGATGCCTTCATTCCCTGGGAGCACGATGCAACATATACGCTCCGGGGCGAGCATGATGAGACCGGACAGCTTCACAGCATTGCCGGAGCTGATGAATACCAGCTCATGGTAGAGCATTTCAGCGACGCCGTGCTGGGGCGGGCGCCCCTTGCCTTTGCGCCCCGTGAAAGCATCTGCAACATGCTGGTTCTCGACGGGCTGGCCCGGGCTGCCCGAAACGGCATGACCGTCTGCCTGCAAGGAACATAAGCATGCAGCAAACCGGCGGCAGCTGCATCGTTACAAGGGAAACGCTCGAGGACTTCAGCGCCTGCTGGTCAAGCGCCGGGGCAGGCCTGAAGTGGAGCTGCTTGTTCATGCTCCCGCCGTGGATAGAGCCATGGCTTGAGCATTTTGGCGGCACCAGGCAGCCCCACATATATAAAATTACAGATGCAGGCGTGCTTCTGGGCTTTGCGCCCCTTCTGGTGCAGGGTGATGAGGCAAGCCTTATCGGCAGCCCTGATGTCTGCGACTATCTGGATTTCATTGTTGCCCCGGACAGGCAGAATGATTTTTTTTCAGCCCTTGTCGCCCACCTGCGGCAGCAGGGCATTTCGGCCCTTGACCTCGGGCCGCTGCGGCCCGACTCGGCAGCACAGGCGTATTTTGGTTCCAGGGGCTGCTGCTTGCAGGAAGATATTTCCTATGAGCTTGTGCTGCCGCCGAGCTGGGACAGCTATTTAAGCGGGCTTGCCGTGCAGCAGCGCCACGAGGTGCGGCGCAAGCTGCGGCGGCTTCAAGAAGCAGGCCGTTTTGCCTATCGCATTGTTGATGCCCCTGAGGCAATTGATGCTGCCATGGACGTTTTTCTGCAGCTGTTCATGATAAGCAGGCCCGACAAAAGGGCTTTCATGACCGGGGCCATGGAAGCATTTTTTAGAAGCCTTGCACGGTCTATGGCAGACTGCGGCCTTCTGCGGCTCGGATTTTTGGATATCAGCGGTGAGCCCGCGGCGGCTGTCATGAGCTTTCAGTACAGCGGTACGGTGTATCTGTATAACAGCGGTTTCGACCCGCGGTTCAAACATCTCAATGCGGGGCTTCTGTGCAAGGTGCTCAGTATCCGCGACAGCATTGAGGGTGGGATAAAAATCTATGATTTCCTGAAAGGTGCTGAAGTCTATAAACAAAGGCTGGGCGGCAGCCCGGTGCCGCTGCAGCGGTGCAGGGTGCTGCTGTGAATTCAAGATTCAAGATTTTGGATTACATGTAGAGATTGCAGCCTTGCTCAGCTTTTTTGAATTTTGAATCCGGATGAAGCCCAGAACAAGGGCGCACACACAGGTGCGCCCCTACTGAATACCGGCTTTCGGTATGAGATAAAATCAGGAGTCTACTTTGAACAAGCAAAAGCTCAGTATTGCAATGATCAGCATTCACTCAAGCCCCCTGGGGGATCTGGGCACGCGGGACAACGGCGGCATGAGCGTCTATATCCGCGAGCTTGCCCGCGAGCTTGGACGCCGCGGTCACCGGATTGATATCTTTACCCGCGCAGCCCATCCGGGTGACCCTGAGATTGTGCTTCTCGCGCCCCGCGTGCGTCTCGTCCACATAAAGGTTCCCAGGGCCGGCCGCGCCTTCAAGGAAAAGCTCTATCCCTATCTTGACGACTTCTTTCTCGGCATCGAAGGCTTTAGGCAGCGCCAGAGGCTGCGCTATGATGCCGTGCACAGCCATTACTGGCTGTCGGGCTGCATCGGCGGCAAGGCAGGGGCATGCTGGGATGTGCCGCATCTCACGACGTTTCATACTCTGGGGCTGATGAAAAATAAAACAGGCAAAGGCCTGCATGAACCAGAGCTCCGCATAGCCACTGAAAAGCTGATCGCACGGTCATGCTCCCGGATTCTGGTGGGTACGGCCCGGGAGCAGTACAACCTCGCCCGGCACTACCATGTGCCCAAAAGCAGGATCGGCATCGTTGCCTGCGGCGTCGACCTGAAGCTCTTTCGCCCGCTTGACCGGATAGCGGCCCGGCGCAGCCTGGGGTTTTCGCAGCAGGAAAAGATCCTGCTGTATGTGGGCCGATTTGATCCCCTGAAGGGCATCAGCCGGGTTCTTGAAGCCGTGAGCCTGCTGCGGCATATATCAGTGCGCTTCGTGATTGTGGGCGGCGACGGGCATGACCACCCGGAAATGCTCAGGCTCAGGGCTCTGGCGCGCGAGCTTTCTCTGGGCGGAGCCGTACGGTTTGAGGGCCGGATGGAGCAGCGCCGGCTACCGCTCTACTACAGCGCTGCTGATCTTTTCGCCATGCCGTCGCTGTATGAAAGCTTCGGCATCGTAGCCCTTGAATCCCTTGCCTGCGGCACGCCCGTTATCGCTACGCCCGTGGGCGCGCTGGACAGCATTATTAAAAAGAATCTCAACGGGTGCATCGTCAAAAATCCGACGCCGGCAGCATTCGCCCGGGCCATAAAAGCCTACGTTGCGGAGGGCTGCGAGCTGCCACGGGATGCTGTGCGTGAGTCGGTTGCCGGGTTCACCTGGGCCCATGCAGCAGACCACATGATCGATGAATACCGCGCTGCGCTTGCCCGGTACTGCAAGGCGAGGCTGAGCCACTGAAAGGAGCTTTTTTATATGGCAGGGCACACAGACATACTGGTAGTAGCACCCCATCCCGACGATATAGAGTTCGGGGCAGCTGGCACTATTGCCCGCCTCATACAGGAGGGCAAGCAGGCGGTCTACGCCCTGTGCACGAGCGGCGACAAGGGCACAAGCGACCGAAGCATCACATCTGAGCAGCTTGCCGCCATCCGCGAAAGCGAGCAGCAGGCTGCGGCTCATGTTATCGGCGTGCGCGAAGTCGTATTCATGCGGTATCCCGACCAGGGGCTTGAAGACAGCCCCGCTTTCAGAAAAGATATCGTGCGGCTTATCAGGCGCTTCAGGCCGGAAACCGTCATGACCTGCGACCCCTATCACCGGTATGTCTATCACCGCGACCACCGCATCGCGGGGCAGGCTGTGCTTGATGCCGTATTTCCCTTTGCCCGGGACTACCATGCCTACCCTGATCTGATCCAGGAGGGCCTTGAGCCCCATAAGGTGAAGGAGCTTTTGTTTTGGGGTTCGGAGAATATCAATTACCGGTGCGACATAACAGAAGCCTTTGATCTGAAGCTTGAGGCGCTGCGCTGCCATGAAAGTCAGGTGAAGGAGTTCGACATTCCTGATCTTGATGCGTGGCTTCGCAGCCGCTGCAGCGATATGGCTACGGGTGAGCCCTTCGAGCTTGCCGAGGCATTTCACCGTGCGCTGCCGCCGCCGTAGTAACTCGTTGCTACTGAAAGCCTATGGAAAATAAAAAGGGCTAAACTGTTAGCGCATGATCTGGCTGTGGATTTGGGGTTGGCCTGAACTTTGAAACAGCCGGCTCAGTAAGCAAAGCGCGGTTTCAGTTCTTCCAAATTCAGTTCCTGCAAGATCTGTTCGAGCCGCTCCTGGGCGTTCTTGCGCGGGGCGCCATGCGGGGTGTCGTGCTTACGGGCGATGATCAGCTCGTTTTTCATCGAGTGTTCCCAACCCACCAGCTCGGTCACGGTGACCTGGTAGCCGCGGGATTCCAGCAGCAAGCAGCGAAACACGTTGGTCAGGTGGCTGCCGAATTCGCGCGAGTGGATGGGGTGACGCCATAGCTCGGAAAGCGGGGTTTTAGAGAATGAGGCGTTCTTGTTCTTGCGCAGCACAGCCGCGACTTCAGCTTGGCAACAGGGCACGAGAACGATGAATGTGGCCTGTTTTTGCAGTGCGAAGCGGATCGCGTCATCGGTAGCGGTATTGCATGCATGCAGCGCGGTGACGATGTCGATCTGATCGGGCAATGCCGAACAACTGATCGAGTTTTCAACCGAAAGGTTGAGAAACGACATGCGCTCGAATGCCAGGCGCGCGGACAGTTCCTGCGATTTTTCAACCAACTCCTGACGCGTTTCGATTCCGAATATATGGCCGCTCTCTTTGGCCTTCAGAAACAGGTCATAAAGAATGAAGCCGAGGTATGACTTGCCGGCGCCATGATCGGCGAGGGTCAAGTTGGAGTGCGCGGCGATGATTTCTTCCAGCAGCGGTTCGATGAACTGATACAGGTGATAAACCTGCTTCAACTTGCGCCGGCTGTCCTGATTCAGCTTGCCCTCGCGCGTCAGGATATGCAGTTCCTTCAGTAGTTCGATGGATTGGCCGGGCTTGATTTCCGACATCGGGATAGCTGGCGCAGGAATGCTGCTGGAACCGCGTTGGATTTTTTTGTCAGCCATAGCACCTCTATAAATCGTTGCGGTTGGGCTGCCTTCTGGTTGATCGCTTCGGCATCATAGCCCTTGTGGTGGATATGCCAGTTGAATGTTGATGTTGTCATGACGGCCTCCGCCGGTGATGCCAGTAATAATTAGATGCGATTTACAGCTTATATTGAGCGTAGCATAACCCACCGATTCGCTCAAGGCATGAATGGTGAGTTTCACTCGCAGAAATGGCGTTGCCGCCTTTTACCCAATTTGCCAGATGTCCCTGCCCCGCGCGTTTTTTATGTCGACTTCATGTATTGACATTATGCATGATCAAGTTTAAAATTTAATCAGTACAAGTAAGGAGGTCAGAACCATGCAGACGGGTACAAGTGTAACTATAATAAAAATGATTGAATCTCTACCTGAACCAATGCAGGAGCTCGCCCTGGAGCATATGCAGCAATATATTGAAGATATCCGAGACGAACTCAAGTGGAATGACTCTATTGGAAAGTCGCAGAGCAAGCTCATAGCAGCAGCAAGACAGGCGCGGGAAGAAATTATGCAAGGCAAGGCAACACCGCTTGACACGGAAGAGCTGTGAAATCGCACTCGTTGCCTTCTTTCTGGGACACCTACAGGAAACTTGACTTAAATACCCAAGAGCGCACAAAAAAGGTTTATCGGCTCTGGGTTGAAAATCCTTTCCATCCATCTCTTCGTTTCAAATGCATAAACGGTGCACCCAACTAAATATTGTCGCGGCTAATATCAAAGAAGCACATTCAAAAACTTTAAATTGCACCAATCCAACCAATTAAACCAATGCAACTAATTGAACAGGGTTGATTCCGCAATCCAAAATCCTCTCACTTCCCCTGCCGGAAGTCATCAATCGTTTTGCCGCGCAGACATTCGGCAAGCTCCCACACATAATTGTACATGTGCAGTCCCTTGGTAGAGCAGATCATCTCGCCGTCTTCAACGCCGATCTCGGAGGCAATATATTCTTTCATTGTCTGAATGCCCGCAAGGTTTGCTGGAAAGCCGCCCCAGAGGTCCCACGAGCGGAAATAGATGATAAAGTTGAGCCTGCCGTCTTGAATGCGCGTGTCGATGGCGCGCAGGCAGGGCGGGTCCTGCAGCACCATGTCGGTTGGGTGGGCCACCTGCAGCACCATCTGATTATTGCGGAAGCCCTTGTTTTTATAGGTCCAGATCAGAAGCTCGATCTGGTTGAGATAGAGCCTGCCGTTTTCCCGCACAATGATGCGCTCATTGTCCCATACATCCTCTTCCTGAATAACGATATCGTGGTTCCTGCGGTCCGCATAGTCGCAAAACTCCTCGGGTATGGGATATTTGCAGATGCGCTGGCCATAGGTGTAGGACTCGCCCGGCTTGGTCTCGCCGGTCATAAGATAGGGAAGATAGTCGGCGACATAATCATCGGCAACAGGATTCGGCAAATTGTACTGCGACGGAATCTGCGGCAGCAGAGGCCGCGCGCCAGGAAACCGGATATGCACGGTCACGTAGTCGAACTCAAGGCGCTTCATTCCTGCGTATGAACCGCGGTCAATGGTAAAATCTCTGCCCGTTTCAATGCACTTATACACGGTTTGAAACCAGGCATCGGGCAGCGAGGTTGCTTCAATATGCAGCGGGGTAAATGGTCTGACAGTATCGGTCATGGGTTCCTCCGGTCAATCCGATTATTCTTATCCCGCCCGCGGCGGGCGGTTTTGTATGTAAAGGGGAATTGTAGTAACTGCTACCATATTTGCAGGATATGCAGAAGTTTTTTATGCAGTAGTGGGGCGGATTGGCCCGTATGCGGGGTGGCCCCGGCTTACGGAATTCCCGACTCGCAGGGCACCTTGGTCTGGCACAGGCCGCAGGCCTGAGCCCGTATGCCGAACCGGGAGGTGCTGTTGGGCAAAGTTCCATTGAGAATATAGGATTTGCATTTCTCTTTGTCATGGCCCTTTGGCGAAATAGCCCCTGCCGGGCAGCGCCTGATACAGGCGCCACAGGTGCCCTTTGCGTAAAAAAGACAGTATGCATGGTGATCGCTATAGAGGCGCTTTGTGGGCGGTATGGCTATGCGCGCAACCACTGAGCCGCAGCGCACAGCCTTTCCCACAGGGGTAATCAAACCATCGCACAGGCCGAATGTGCCAAGGCCCGCCACATGGGCAGCATGGCGCTCCGACCACGTCGACGCCACGCCGAAACGCTCCGAATTTTTTATTTTCCACAGCGGCGACCTCGATGGCGCTACCCCAGGAAAGCCCGCCCGCTGCAGCTCCCTGACCACATGGTCATGCAGGTGCGCGTTGCAGTCTTCTCCGTATTTGCGGGATCGCACCCATCGCTCCGGGGGATACCAGTATTCTCTACGGGCGTCGATTTTGGTTGCCTCTGTCTGGGGCAGCACCCAGCTGATGACGGTCAGGTAGCCGGAAACGACCTTCCTTTTGGGAAAACTGCTGTTGAATATTTCTTCGGGGGTCAGATAAAACGGCCCGATATCGGCCTTGAATTGCGCGTACAGGGGATCATCACCGTTTGAAAACCCCACGATGGGCTCATCCCAGGCCGGCTCTGCTGCGTCGGGGCCCATGCTGTTCGCACCGGATTGAAGAAAATCCCGTATGGTATTCTCAATCCAGATTGCAGTGGTCGATACAAGTTCTTTTCGAATCATGCTGGTGCAGCCGTAGTCCTTCGAAACCGAAGCGGAATATATCGTTTTGAAAAACAGGGGGCCCGAGCCGTGGGCGCATAATCTGCATGTCAGGCTCTCTGCAGGCCTAGCCTTCCGCGAAACAATTTCGTGCGCGTCGTCAGGCGCTACCTGACCCGGGCTTCAATAGAAGCTATTTTGTCAATATTTACAAGCCCGTCATAGAACTCTTTCTGGCTGAGCTTCTCAAGATGCAGAAGATTGCCTTTCACATTCTTAACAATGCCGGTTACCGGCTGACCGCCGGCAATGTTCACCGTAACGGTTTTGCCCGTGAGGGCGGCAAGGTTATCGGCCATGCTGCTGGCGGCATTGAGCTGCACAGCATCTTTTGCGTCAGTGGCAAAGGCTGCCGGGGGTGCAGCGGCAAGCAGCACCAGAAGTAGAAAACCTGCAATCACCAAATTTTTTTTCTGCAATGAACTCATGGCTTCCTTCCTGATAGTGGTTTACCGGAATGTGCCGCGCAAGCCCCGCTTTGTAAGTGGGGTCAAGCGGCACGTCTCAAAAAATCAATCTTATCTACCTGGATGCCCCGCCTTGTAGGCGGGGAGCATCACTGTTTGCGTGTTTGCTCGAACGTTCTACCACAGGCATGCCGGCATGCCTCATGGAACTATTTTCAAAGATGCGCTTTCAGCTAGTTTGAAGCGGCGCAGCTCGCCAAAGAGCCGCCCATCGCGGATATGCTTTTTAATATATGCGGCAAATGCCGCCTGTGAGGAAAATTTTGTATTCTCAAGCAGCGGCGATTCACTGCTGATCATCCAGGTCTGGAGGCTGCCGTCTGGGGAGAAGGCGTATTTAAAAAATACAAAGGTTCTGTCTGAGGGTTTTTCAGATTCAATGCCCTGCATGTTCAAAACAGGCACCGAGTCGATCATGGTGGTGAAGGCGCGGGCGACGGTGGCGGTATCATTATCACTGCCGAAAACAACGGTATAGTCGGTTTGGTTGAACTTAAATATTGCGACCCGACGAGGCTTATCCCCGGCAGGCGGGTTTTCTTCGAGCCAGGTTTTCAGCAGCCGGGTATCGATGCGGGCAATACCAGAAGATGACAGCGGGTACTTCGACTCATAGCAGCCGCTGAACAGCAGGCAAATGATAACAAGGCCTAACAGGTTTATGCGAATCGCCATGATTTCCCCTTACCATCGAAGCAGATTGTTCTTTGCCGTTATTGCTTATCTATAGCAAAAACGCGCGGCTTCGCAAAGGTATCTTTCCACGGCTTACTGCCGCACCTGCCCGTCGCCGTAAACGATGAACTTGGTTGTGGTGAGTTCCTCAAGGCCCATGGGCCCGAATGAGTGCAGCTTGCAGGTGGAGATGCCGATTTCGGCCCCAAGCCCGAGCTGCCCGCCGTCATTGAAACGGGTCGAGGCATTCACCAGCACGACCGATGAATCGGCCTCGGCAAGGAAGCGCCGGGCATTGTCATAATCCTGCGTCACAATAGCCTCGGTGTGCTTTGAGCCGTATCGGGCGATATGATCCAGCGCTTCGTCCATGTCTGCTACGACTTTTACGGCCAGCACGAGATCAAGATATTCCTCATGCCAGTCCTGCTCGGTTGCCTCGGCAACAGCCGGGTCAAGCGCCCGTGTTTGGCTGCAGCCCTTGAGGCTGACCTGTGCTTTTCTGAAGCTTTCCATGAGCCCGGCCATATGCTTATCTGCAAACTTCTTATGCACAAGCAGCGTTTCCATGGCATTGCACACGCCAGGCCGCTGCACTTTGGCATTCAGTGCGATTTTTTCCGCCATGGCGTACCCGGCGCTCTCGTCAATATAGACATGGCAGACGCCTTTATAATGGGCTATCACCGGAATCCTGGAATTTTCATACACCATCTTAATGAGCGATTCACCGCCCCGGGGAATAATAATATCGATATACTCGTTGAGCTGGAGCATTTCCATGACCGCGGCCCGGTCGGTCATTGGTATGACCTGCACGGCGGCAGCCGGTATGTTTTCCGTTTCAAGGGCCTGCTGCATAATGGCGGCAAGGGCAAGATTTGAATTGATGGCTTCTTTGCCGCCGCGCAGCAGCACGGCATTGCCCGACTTGAGGCACAGGCTCCCGGCATCGATAGTGACATTCGGGCGCGACTCATAAATCATGCCGATAACACCCAGGGGTATGCGCATTTTCCCGACCTGCAGGCCATTCGGGCGCTTCCACATGCGCGTCACCTCGCCGACAGGATCAGGCAGTCGCGCCACCTCTTCAAGCCCCGCGGCCATGCTCTCGATCACCTTGTCGCTCAGGGTCAGCCGGTCGACAAATGCCGCCGACAGGCCCTGCCCTGCCGCCGCCTTCAAGTCTTTCCCGTTCTCGGCCTGCAGCTGCGCTTTGTTCTGCCGCAGCAATCGCGCCATGGCCTGCAGCACGCGGTTCTTGCGCTCGGAGTCGACCTTTGCCATGGCCCGTGATGCCTCACGGGCCTGCACTGCCAGTTGCGTAATCTGTTGTGCGATATCCATGATAAAACCTAATTAAAAACAATTCAGGGATTCAGGAATTTTAAACCAAACCAATGAATAAAACCGGTCAAACCAGCAAAACGATTTTTAATTCCTCAATTATGTTAATAAAACCATATCATCCCGATGTATCACTTCCGGCTCTGCGAAATGCCCGAGCACTTCCTCGATCTGATCGGTTTTAAGGCCCTTGATTTTATCGATATCGCCGGAGCCGTATTTCACCAGGCCGCGGGCGAACTCAACACCTTCACGATCGCAGCAGCTCACCGCCTCATCAGGCCCGAAGTCGCCTTTGACGCTCACGATGCCCGATGGCAGCAGGCTTCTGCCCTTGTCCATCATGGCTGTTTTCGCGCCGTCATCGACGCAAATAATGCCATGAGGTTTCAGGGTGAAGGCTATCCAGTGCTTGCGGCTGGTGATTTTGTTTTTTTCGGGAAGTATGAGGGTGCCCACCTGTTTGGCGGCGAATATGTCCTGCAGGGTCCCGGCCCGTTTGCCGTTTGCGATGATGGTGGGAACGCCAAAGAGCGCCGCTGTCTTTGCAGCCTTGATTTTCGTTGCCATGCCGCCGCGGGATATCTTGCTCTTTGAGCCGAAGACAAGCTCCTCGATGCTTTCATCAACGGTCTTTATGAGCGGCAGGAGCTTCGCATCGGCATTGGCGCGCGGGTCTTTATCATAGACGCCGTCGATATCGGTGAGTATGATCAGGAGATCGGCCTGCGCGAGATTGGTCACAAGCGAGGAAAGGTAGTCATTGTCGCCGAACTTGATCTCGTCGACCGTGACCGTATCGTTTTCATTGATGACCGGCACGGCGCCGTATTCAAGCACGCTGGCCAGGGCTTGCCGCGCGTTCAGAAAGCGCCTGCGGTCGCGCACATCGCTGTGGGTGAGCAGAATCTGCGCCGCATGCAGGCCGTGGCGCGACAGCATTTTCTCCCAGTAGGCCATGAGGCTTATCTGCCCCACGGCAGCTGCGGCCTGCTCTTGGGCCAGCACGCGCGGCCGCTCCTTCAGGCCGAGCCTGCCCATGCCTGAGGCCACTGCGCCCGAAGACACGACTACAAACTCGATGCCGCGAGCGCGCAGCGCCGCTATCGAGTCCGTGACATCGGTAAAAACCTTGCGGTCAAGGCTCCATGATGCCGTGGTGAGAACATAGCTGCCGAGCTTCACCACAACCCGCCGGACCTTGCCGACAATGTCTTTTCTGATCGCGTCCGCCGACACGGTCTGTCTTCACTTATGCAACGGTAGGGGGCGCGGAAGCAGGAATGATGCTTACTTTCTTGCGGTCTTTGCCGTAGCGCTGAAACTGCACCACGCCGTCGATCAGGGCAAACAGGGTATAATCTCTGCCCATGCCCACATTCTTGCCCGGATGCACCGTACTGCCGATCTGGCGAATGAGAATATTGCCGGCCCTAACGACCTGGCCGCCGTAGCGCTTGACGCCCAGCCGCTGGCCCGCGCTGTCGCGTCCGTTGCGTGAACTGCCACCCGCTTTTTTATGTGCCATGCTGTGTTCCTCCTTAATTTGACGGTTTATATTCTTTAAAGTATTTAAAAAAGTCGCTGTTCGTGCTCAGTATCGCATTGGTGTCAGCATTGAGCGCGTTTTTATAGATATCCAGCGTCATGACAAACGAATAAAACTCTGGGTCGCGGCCGAAGGCCTCGGCGCAGATGCGCGTAGCCTCGCCGTCGGCCTTACCCTTGATCTCTTCAACTTTGCGGTACGCCTCAGATTGAATGCGGCGCAGCTCCTTCTCCTGATCGCCCTGTATCTTCTTGCTCTCGCCCTTGCCCTCTGAGCGAAACTTTTCCGATATCTGATTGCGCTCGGCAATCATGCGCTCATAGACTTTTCTGAGCACTTCCTCAACATAGTTGATGCGCTTGATGCGAAAGTCCACAAGCTCTATGCCGAACTGCACGAGCTTTGGGGATGCCTGCTCAAGAATGAGACGCGCCATTTCTTCGCGGCCCACCTGTATCTGCAGTTGCTCGGCGGCCTTGTCGGGAAGTCCCACGGTAACGATGTTTTCAGCCTTCATCAGCCGGTTTGAGCTCCGGACGATTTCGATCAGATGGTGTGAGGTCACAAAATTATATGTCGCCGCATCAAGAATGTCATCAAGCTTTTTTTGCGCCGCCCGTTCATTGTTCACGGCTTTGTAGTAAGCCAGCGGGTCTTTTATGCGCCACCGGGCAAATGCAGAGACCCAGATGAAAGTTTTATCCTGCGTGGGAATCTGGCCGGGATCACTGTCCCATTCAAGCAGGTTCTTCGGGAAGCTGTTGACCGTCTGATACGGCATCTTAAAATACAGACCGGCATCGGTAACCGCATCGCCGACGGGCTTGCCGAATTGTGTGATAATGACCTGTTCGGTCTCATCAACGGTATAGAAAAAAAACTGGCCGAAGATGCAAAGGCCGAGCACCAGGGCTATGGTAATTCCCGCCGCGCGCTTCATCATTGTTTTTTCTCCCCGGCTTTTTCGTTCAGATTCAAAAACGGCAAAAGGCTTTTCTGCTCGGGATCGATAATGTATTTGCTCCCGAGCCTGGGCAGCACCACGCCCATGGCCTCAAGATACAGCCTGCGGCGCGTCACGTCTTTTGCCTTGATATACTCATTGAGCAGAAAGGAAAACCTGTTGGCATCGCCGGTGGCGCGGTTAATGCGTTCAAGGGCATAGCCCTCTGCATCCTTGATGGCGCGCTCGGCCTCGCCGCTTGACTCGGGGATTATCTTATTGTAGGCCTCGCGGGCCTGGTAGATCATTTTCTCCTTTTCCTGCACAGACTGGTTGACCTCATTAAACGATGGCTGCACCGTCTCGGGTACGGTGGTGTTTTTCAGCTCCAGGTTCACCACCTGAATGCCCGTCTCGGCATTATCCAGAGATTTCTGCAGCTGGCGCTTTGCCTCGGTTGCTATTTCCAGCCTTTCGGTGATCACCTCGTTGATGCTGCGGTCACCCACTATCTGCCGCATAACAGCCTCGGAAAAGTCGCGCAGCATGAGCTGCCGATTGCGCACCTTGAAAACATACTTATAGGGGTCGCTGATGCGATACTGCACGATCCAGGGCACCAGGGCGCAGTTAAGGTCGCCCGTGAGCATGAGCGCCTCGTCGATGAACTGCTTTTCCGGGGCATACTGGGTGCGCACGCCGGGGTTCACGGTGCGCATGCCGAATTCTTCTGTGGCGATATACTGGTCGGGCACGCGGATAACGCTCTCAATGCCCGCAGGCATTTTGAAGTTCAGCCCTGGAGTTGCAAGGCGCACAAACTTCCCGAAGCGCTGCACGACTCCCACCTCGCCGGCCTGTATGCTGTAGCAGCAGGTCAGGGCGATAAATGCAACCAGGATCAGGCCGCCGATAATGCCGGCCCCCGGCAGCCCTTCGCGGAGCTTTTTGAAAAACTCTGCGATATCGGGCGGCTGCTGGCCCTGCCATGGCCCTTTTCTCAGATTGTCATCATTCATTTCATATCCTCGTTGCCTGTGCCTCGGGAAGCACGTGACCGGTAGAGTGCCCTGCATATATGAAAGCAGAAAGCCTCCGATAGCAAAGGAGGCTTTTGCTGCTTTCCACAAAAACTAAAACCTTAATTATTCACCACGCCGCACTTGGACCTGACAATTGCATAATGCTCACGCACCTGCGCCTGAATCTGATCGATCACATCATCGGAAAGATGGCGGAACCGGCGCTGCAGCTTCATATAATCCCGAATGGGCTTGAGCTCCTTGATATGCTTCGTGAGCGCGTACGTGCCGTGCACGCACTCGCCCAGGGGGAAAACGCCCGTATCAACAGCCAGCCGGCACAGCTCTATGGCCACATCAGAGTCCGTTCCCCAGCCTGTGGGGCAGGGGCTGAACACATGAATATATGCCGGGCCTTTGATCTCCTTTGCCTTTTTGATCTTCTTGGCAAGATCCGTCGGATGGGCCGGCGTACAGGTGGCGATATAGGGTATATGATGGGCAAGGGCTATGAGGGGCATATCCTTTTTCTGAGTCGTCTGGCCGATGCTGTTTTTGCCGACCGGCGATGTCGTAGTAGATGCGCCGAAGGGCGTGGCAGAGGAGCGCTGAATGCCCGTGTTCATGTAGCCTTCATTGTCAAAGCAGACATAGATGAAATTATGTCCGCGCTCAAGGGCGCCTGAAAGAGACTGCAGGCCGATGTCAAATGTTGAGCCGTCGCCGCCCATGGCCACAACCGTCACGTCCTGAGAAGGGCCTTTGCCCTTGCGCCTCATGGCATCCAGGCCCGACTCAACACCCGATGCCACGGCAGCGGTGTTTTCAAACAGCGCGTGAATCCAGGGCACGTTCCAGTTGGTCGTTGGAAAGGGCGATGAAATGATTTCCATGCAGCCCGTAGCATTAGCGATGATAATGTCTTTGCCCAGGGCTTTGCAGACCTGGCGCATGGCAAGCACTTCGCCGCAGCCGATGCAGGCCCGGTGGCCGGGCATGAACAGCTCCCCGGCGTCTTTAAGTTTTTGAAGTGTATTTAAAGTGCTCATTCTCTCACCCCAATCGTTTCGTATTGAATGTCAAGGTTCTTGTCAAATATTTCCTGGGCGCGCTTGAAGAGAGCCTCAAACTGCTTCGGGCTCATGTCTCTTCCACCGAGGCCGCCGATGAAACTCGTAATGCGGGGGGCGCCCTTGGTACCGTACAGCGCCGATTTTACCTCGGCGCAGACCGGGCCCACCGTGCCGCCATAGGTCATGGAGCGCTCAAAAATGACGACGTTCTTGGCTGACTTTACTGCCTGGCGGAATGCCTGCAGCGGAAAAGGCCGCCACAGGCGAATACGAACAAGGCCGACCTTTTTGCCTTCTTCCCGCAGCTTGTCGACTGCTACCGCCGCCATCTGGTTGAAGCTGCCGATAGAAACCAGAATGGTTTCAGCATCCTCGGTCTTGTGGGTTTCAATCGGCTTGTAGTGCCGGTCGAACCGCTTGCCGAATTCATTCCACACGTTCTCGATGGTAGCGTGGGTGCTGTTGACAGCCACATCCTGGGCCTTGCGGCATTCGGAATAGACCGCCGGCGGCGCAAAAGCGCCCATGGTTATCGGCTTGTTGGGATCAAGCGGATAGGGATAGTTAATGGGGGGCAAAAAGTCTCCGAGCTCTTCTTTGTCCGGCAGTAAATAGGGTTCCACCACATGGGAGACATGGAAACCGTCCATATGCACCATGACCGGGAAGAGCACATCATGATGCTCGGCAATTTTAAAGGCGCACAGGGTCAGGTCAAACACCTCCTGGGCGTTTTCACCGAAATACTGAATCCAGCCGCATTCGCGGGTGGCCATGGCGTCCGAATGATCGCCCCAGACATTTAAGGGGCCCGACAGCGCGCGATCGGCAACCGCCATAACAATCGGCAGCCGCATGGATGAGGCAAGGTAGAGCACCTCATGCATCAGCTCAAGGCCCTGGCCGGCCGTGGAGGTAAATGTGCGGGCGCCAACAGCCGAAGAGCCCAGACAGGCGCTCATGGCCGAATGCTCGGATTCAACATAGATAAAATTTGCTTTGAGTTCGCCATCGGCCACCATTTCGGAGAGGCGCTCGACGATATGGGTCTGAGGTGTTATGGGATAGGCTGCCACAACATCCGTATCGGCAAGACGGACAGCCTCGGCAACTGCAAATGATCCTTCTGCTCCGACTCGTTTTGCCATTAATGTTCCTCCTTCACGATGGTTATTGCATCCTTGGGGCATTCATAGGCGCAGATGCCGCAGCCCTTGCAGTAAAACAAATCCGAAACATAATAGCCGTCATCGTCTTTGACGATGCAGGGCTCGGGGCAGAAGCGGTAGCAAATGCCGCACTTTACGCATTTTGCCTTGTCCAGCACAGGCATCTGCGAGCGCCAGTCGCCGGTCTGATATTGGGATGCATTGCCAGGCTCATGCACGATGGAGCCAACGGGTATATCCTTCCAGGTCAGTTCAAAATCTTTTTTTGCCATGTCAGCGTCCCTCCATTACAGTCTCGCCAAAAGCCGCCTGGCATGACTTGTAATTCTTTTCCCCCAGTTTGCCGAACCGATGCCCGAATGCTTCCTTGAGCGATTCGATGGCAATCACACCCGTCACCTTGAGCAGGGCACCCAGCATGGTGGTATTGGCAATGGGGCGGCCAAGATTTTCGGTTGCGATTCTGGTGGCATTAACTGTTGCCACTTTTGCCGTAATGCCATACTCTTTCTTGATCTCAGCAACGGACTTGCTGGTATTGAAGATGACAATTCCGTCTTTTTTCAGGCCCTCGGTCACATTGACAACCCGAATCAGTGTGGGATCAAGCACGAGCACCACATCAGGCTCGTCAATTTCATTGCGCAGCTGAATGGCTTTGTCGTCAATACGGATGAAGGCCCGCACCGGCGCGCCGCGGCGCTCGGGACCGAAGCTGGGAAAAGCCTGTGCGTACTTGCCCTCGCCGATTGCCGCTTCGGCAAACAGCTCGGCAGACGTGACTGACCCCTGCCCGCCTCTTCCATGTAAGCGAACTTCAAGCATACCGTGTCCTCCTGTATATTTTCAAAACCCCACTCAATTGTCCAATTAAAAAAAAATTTATACCACACGTTTCATTCCCCTGTCAATACATATAAGTATTTATAGTTCCTATATAAATTTGTCAGATTTCCCTGCGCCGCAAAGGGAAAAAACCTGCCTTTTTTCCTTGTATGACGCCTGTAATCTGAAGGCACAACATGTCGCATGAAAAAGCCTCGTGCAGCCCTCTAATTGTGGGTATCCTGCGGCAGGCTGTTCGAGTACGTGCTTTGCCGATGCAGTCGGCCTTTTGTGCCGTACTGGCGAGACGGAGCATGCATAAAAATAAAAAGTCGGCATATCAAGGCCTGCCTGTGGGCAGACACCTGTTGCTGGCCTATTGGCTAGATCAAATATCAAAATGCTGTAACCCTTTTTGTCATTTCGGACATCAAAAACGATTACAGCACAGTTTCTCTGTCGAGATGACAGACAAAAAACACGGCTACAATATTTAGTTACATGCTCTAAAATTCATGGGGAATAAAAAATGGAATTCCGAAGCCAGGAGCCAGAATTCAGCATGAAGAGGGCAAACTGCAAAAGCGTTTCAGGATCTGATTGTCCGAAAGAAACACATAAGCTCCGGGAAGCCTCTATGTCTTGCATTCAGTATTCTGTCTTCCGACTTCTTTTCTAACACCCGCAGATAGTGTTGCAGAGCCGATTATTTATGGTAGGCAATGCCCTGGCAGTTTGCAATGAGCCTGCCGTCCGCGCCTTTCACCTCGATCTTCCAGACGCTCACCTTGCGGCCCAGATTAATCGGCGTGGCCTCGGAAACTATGATCTCGCCCGGCTCGGCCGCCGCCGTATAGGTCACATTGAGGTTTACGGCAAGGGCCATGGTGCCAAGGGAGTTGCATGCCACGGCAAAAGCCTGATCGGCCACAGCGTACACAGTTGCTCCGTGAGCCCGCTTCACGGCATTGAGATACTCGGGCTTCACCAGCAGCTTGCACCGGGCATAGCCCGGCCCAGCTTCGTCGATCTCAATGCCCAGAAACTTCGCCATGGGGTCGCCACCGACAATGTCACGGGCATAAGCAACAGGATCTTTCTTCATCATGTCTTGCATTGCAGAACCTCGTCTCTATTATTTACGTTTAAACAGGCTGGTCAATACTGCCGTGCCGATTTGCGTTCTTTTTATTGCTTTGAAAAACTCATCGCGCGAAACACTGCCCAGCCTGTCCGTATTCAGGGCATACAGCGTAAAAATATAGCGATGCGTGCCCGACGGCGGACATGCCGGACCGAAACCCGGCCTGCCGTAATCGCTTGCAAGCTCGCGGCTGCCGGCATGAAGCCTGCCGCCCTGCGCAATGGCTGCGGCCGATGCCGGTATATCATAGACAACCCAGTGAATAAAAGCACCTTTCGGCGCGTCCGGATCGATGCAGGTCAGGGCAAAGCTCTTTGTGCCGGCAGGCGGATTAGACCAGACAAGCCCAGGCGCTGTGCCGCTGCCGTCGCAGGAGCAAAAGACCGGCAGCTGGCCGCCGTCCTTAATATCAGGGCTTGTCAGTTCAAAGGCGCTGCATGATGCCGCAGCAAAAAAACCCGCCATCAATAAACAAAAAAACGTTGTTTTCATTTTCCCACCCCTGTTGTCCCCTTATTCCGCCTGAAAATCGTCCTTAATCCGCGGGCGAGGCGATTGACCGTACACTACCGGGCGTGGTAGTAGTACCGGTTCAAATCAAAGAGCCCCGCATGCACGGGATCATCCTCATAGAATCTTTTTTGAAACCAGTCATAGGCATCCCAGAATCGCCCGTCAGCGCGATTGACACCGTATTTAGCCAGCCGCTCTAAGTCCTTCGGGCTTTTCTCAAAATGGGCCAGCAGATCAAAAAAATCGGGCAGATCCTCTTCACGCACATCGACAAAGTAGTTGGGGTAAGATCCGATGAGGCCGTGAACAAAATCGGCGCTGTCCTTCGACGGATCGAGCTTGCCCCCTTCACCGAACAAAAAGGCGACATTGTCATGCCAGCGGTTGATAACTATGGTGAGGGCAATATCTTTCCCGGTTTTTCGGCGGATCCGCATGTAGGCGGTATTGGCATTGTAATCATTGACCAGTGAGAAAAACGGCGTGCCGGGCCGGGACACGGCGCGAAAAGCCCGGAGGTAGTCATCCTTTGTTTCGTATTTTTCCGGCAATGCCGGATAGGCGCCTGCCGGCTCATAGTTCACGGCGTCAAAGGCAATACCCGCTGCCGGCACAATGTGCTTCTTTACAATATATTCAATGAATTCGCGTTTGGGCTCATCGGTGGCAAAAGAAATTTTTGCAGGCAGGGCCGAAGCATAGTAGTTAATTTTTTCGAGTTCCACCCCCTGGTACCACGACTGCATGATCTCCTGCCGCTGTGACGGGGGCATAAAATCAAGGAAATTGCTCTCTCCTTCAACGCGCAGGGCGTCCATGTAGAGCCGCACGGCCAGCTGGTGGCCGGTGGTGCCGTACACATCAAAGCCTGCAACAAGGGCATAATAGATGCGCTCTAACAGGGGATAGTCCACTACCCACATGGTTTTCGGGAGATTGCCGAGCACGCCCTTATGCACGGATGCGCTGTCAAAATGCCTGTAGACCGTAAGAAGCGGCGTATCCGCGGCGCTGTTTCCCTTCCAGATGGAATCATAGCCCAGGCCCTCGCGGTTAAGCGTCGCGTAATAGTCCTGCCTGAATTTATAATAATCAACAGCGTCCTTTTTATAGGTATCTGTCAGGGCCATAAAGATGCGCAGGTCGCTGCCCGCTTCTATCGGCATGTGGAGCCTGAAGCTGTTGAGCGTCAAAAAGCCCGGATAGGAAACGCTGAGATCATGATCAGGGTCAAGGAACATGACCCAGAAATGATCATCGATCACATTGAGTGCAACCTGTCCCTTACAGACCGGGCCGTGGATGAAGGTCATAATGATGTACTGCGCATTGTCCAGCAGGAACTGGTAGCGCGAGCGCGGTGGGATTTGCGCAAAGGCGTCAAAAGGATTGGCGGAGAGCTTCGCGCCGTACCCCACCGCATGCGGGGGCTGCAGCCATTCGGGCCGGATAAAAAGCTCATTGAAGCGCTGCAGTTTTGCATCATCAAGGTCAAACACCATATGGGTCTTTTGGACGATCGTTGAGTGGATCTTTCTGAAGCGATAGTAGACCCGCTCAACACCGGGGTCATCATAGGGGCGCACGGTAGCGATCAGATCAAGAGGCTCGCCGGGCGGGGTCTTCGAGCGGACCAGTTCATAGAATTCATTGGTCGGCGTGCCGAATTTCAGATGGGCCAGGAACAGATGCTCATAGAGATAGCGCGCGGTCATGGCGTGTTTGGGGTCGCTCTGGTTAAGAAAGGCTTCCCACTGCTTTATTGCGCGGGCATCGGCTGTTTTCGGCGTGGTCAGCATCTGCTGCTGGGCGGCATCAGGCCCCTTCGCACCCTGAACCAGCCAGCCCGCAATGATATCGTATTCTTCCTGCTTGAGCGGGGGAAAGCCGAAGGGCATGCCGCGGTTCGGGTGTTTTTCCAGGTATCCTCCGAGTTCATTATCGTTTTCGGCACAGGTCAGATCGTCTGCTTCAGGCCGGTAGTCCCCGGCGCATTCCGGGTTTTTCATCTTGTGGGACAGCAGCTCCAGCATGATGGAGTTGTTCTGCCCGCCTGTCGCTTTGCTGTCGGTAACGCTGTAAAATTCTTTCTGACGCCACTGCTTGGTCGATTGGGCGTCCGTGAAGAGGCGGGTCGGATTCATGGAACTTAGTCGTGAAGCATTGTAAATAGCCCTTTTCGTGGCGCCGCGGTCTGCACCCTCAAAAGAGTCGAGCTTGAGCTGGCAGGGGGAATTGTAACAGGAATGGCATACCGCACAGCGGCGGTCGAGCACTGGTTTTACCTCCTTCAAGTAATCGATATGCCGTGTCGGAATCTGGAAAGCCACCGGCATCGGCGCTTTCGTAGCACATGCGACAAAGAAACCGACCATTGCCACAACAAGCGCTATCCTGTGCTTCATGCATTGCTCCTTCTTAAGCCGTAACGACATCTCCGAAACATTGATGCTGAAATTGCCATGGCACCCGAGTACACTTTACTTTATTTGCCGTCTGCAGTATAGCGTAAATGGCGTTTTCAGTATCACTTCCCCGGGGAGCCCCTTGAATGTTAAAATAATTATAGTACATGTTATTATTCTTCATCCAACCGATCAGGTAAAAAAAGGGGCCGTTGTTCTCGATACGTTCTGGACGTCCCTTGGTTGTTTCGCAATGCGGCTTCAGCAAGCGAAATGTCAAGATAAAGATTTGACCCTAAGCCCCCCCAATGAGTCCATAATACTTTTTATACAGCGCCCGCTCATCGGGTGGCATGGCCGGCGTGCAGATCAAGCTTTAGCGCCGGATACACCGCCGGTTCCGTCGGCAGCTGCCATCATGGCCGCGAGGATGCGGGGGACGTTGATGGCCGCGTTGAAGCGCGCCTCCACACGGGCGCGGCCTGCAGCGCCCATCCGCTGGCGGAGCCGGGCGTCGCTGAGCAGAGAGTCCATCGCCCCCGCCAGCGCGTTGCCGTCGTCAACCTGAACGAGCCATCCGGTCTCGCCGTGCACCACGAGGTCGGCAATTCCTCCCACCGATGTTGAGACGACGGGAATGCCGGCGGCCATGGCCTCGATGATGACGTTCGGCACAAAATCGGAGCGCGTGGGAAGAACCAGCATCGAGGCCTCATCGAACAGGCGCATGAGGCCCTCATCGTTGGGAGCGAAGTTCCGGTAAACCCGAACGCCGGCCGGCAGAGTCAGCGGCGCCCCGGTCGATACCACGTGGAGTTCGGCCCGGGCAGCGAAGCGCCGGTGAAACACGTCGACCAGAAGATCGCCGCCCTTGCGCATGAAGTCGCCGCCCACGAAAAGAATCTTCGGAGGGCCGGGCGCGCGGTGCGGCTCGAAGCGCCAGCGTTCGAGGTCGATGCCGACGTTCAGCGTCAGTACGCGGTCGGCGGGTACGCCGCCCTTGCGCACGAGACCCTCCGCCACCCATTCGGAAAAGGGAACGAACAGCTTCACGCGCCGTGCGCACCAGCGGTCAACTTCGAAACGCAGTCGTGCCCGCGCTGCCGTCCGCTCCCGCACTTGGTAGTGCCACCAAAACCTGGGGTCGGTGGTGGGCGGGTCGTCCTTACTCCACACCAGGGCGGGCCGGGGGCAAAGCACGTTGCGAACCGCCGCGAGCACGTAAGGCTCAAAGGCATGGAACATCACCGCGTCAAGAGAGCCAAGCCGACTCAGCACCGGGGCGGCCGTCCTGAACGTCACCCAACGACAGTGTAGCGCCTCGGGCAGCCACGCGGGAGGAGGGGGTTCGACATGCCCCGGATTGATCGCCCACATGCACGTCACGGAGGGCTCGCGCTCGGCATACTTGCGGAGGTTCTCGTACCGCGTTCGGTTGCCGGCGCCGGTTGAGAGCACGAAGCCGAAGCGATAGTGGCGATGATTCGGCACGACCCTTTTTGTCTGCGGTTGAACAAAATCTCTCATATGATTGTGCCGACCCTGTTTACCCCTTTGAAGCCATATAGGGAGGTTAGGGGATCATCCTAAATAAATAAGTAAAGAGATTTTCTTCCCCTGCTTTTGCTTTTTATTTAGAGCCACCGAACGCCGTGTGTTTTTATTATGCCGTGAAATCGATTTTGCGTTTCGGACATGACTCAACAGTCAGTCACCGGTGGCGGGTGCGCACCCTGCCGACTTAATTGTTCATGGTATATCTTCGCCGGTTTTTGGTTATATACACTGCAGGAATGAACCGTGAAAACAGTTTGTGATGCAAGGCACGATCCACCAGCCAGATGAGCCCAAAGGAAAGAGCCGCGTAAATGAGCAGCTTTGCCAGCCCTGCCACCACCGGCAGTTTCAGCCAGGGCAGGCATGCGGCGCAATAAAGGTAGAGTGGCCTGATGAGAAAAAAGGGTACAACCGTACCCAAAAAAGGCCACAGCGACACCTCAATCGCCGCCTGCGGGCACGTATTGATACAGCGGTAGCACTGCTGGCAGTTCCAGGCCCAGAAGGGCTTTTCATCTTTCCACTGTATGGTCTTGCAGGGGCAGTTCGTGTAACAAGCCCGGCACGAGTTGCATGTGCCGTTGACGGCAAACCATTTTCCGGCCTGAAATCTGCCCATAAAATAGAAGATCAGATAAATATAGCCTAACAACGGCATCAACAGTAAATTGCCGATCTTGATTTTTCTCTTGTTTTCCGAGACCAGTTGCAGGTCCTGCCGTATCTGCTCGATTGCCGCCATTCGCTTTTTTGAGAGCACCTCTTCGGTGGGAGGATTCTTAACTAGAATCCAGGTGTCAGGCAAACGCAGCGGCCTTGCTATAAGCACTTTGTAGCCTTTTAACGCCAAAAGAATAAGGGCCTGAACAATGCCAATGCCTGCCCATCCGGCGCATGAGGCAAAGAACATGACCTTCTGCCCGGAACTTTTGGGAAGTCTCTTTATAAAATCAATGGTTATTTTGGCTAAACCGAATCCGTAAATCGGCAGAAATAATCCTATAACATCGGCTTGGGCTGTATCAGGCGGGGTTTTCTGCTGTTCAATATTCAGCATCTCAACCGAATCGCCGTTTTCCTTTAAAACAGTGCCGGTCTGCTGCGCCAGCCATCTGGTATTTCCGGACCCACTGAAATAGCAGAGAAGATACTTCATGCAATCACCCGGATAAAAAATTTCGCACTAATCAGCGCCTGAACAAAAAGCTTTTTTTGCAGGTTGGGGTAAGTCCGAATAGAAATGTTGGGTTTCGTTCCTCACCCCAACGCTACGCAACTTATAAGGGGCGCGTGCAAAATTCAGGTACTCAATGTTCCTTAAATTTATTTTCTTCAACCCTGAGTCGCTTCCGCATGCAGTTTCAAGCCCAGTGCATGCATGACCTTAAGAATGGTATCAAAACCGGGACTGCGCTCCCCTGAAAGCGCCTTATAAAGGCTTTCGCGGGACAGGCCCGCATCCCGTGCCACCTGAGACATGCCCTTGGCGCGGGCAATATCGCCGAGTGCTTTTGCAATAAACGCGGCATCATCGCCAGCTTCTTCAATACAGGCCTCAAAATAGGCTGCCATTTCTTTTGGCGATCTAAGGTGCTCGGCAACATCATAGCGTGATGTTTTTGTTTTTTTCATCATGGTGCTCCTTGTTCCACCAGGCTGCGCGCCAGGCGCACAGCAGTTTTAATATCCTGATCCTGCGTTTTTTTGGCTCCGCCGGCCAGCAGAATAATTACCGTTTGGCCTCGCATGGTATAGTACACCCGATAGCCGGGTCCGTAATCAATTCGCATTTCGGATACCCCCGCCCCAACAGATTTCACATCACCCGGATTGCCTGTTGCCAGGCGCTCGATCCTTGCCTGCACACGCGCGCGTGCATGGATATCTCGAAGCCCATCAATCCATTTGGCGAAGGTATCTGTCTTATGCAGCTCAAACATAATCCCATTGTAGCCAACAGGCTACATATTGTCAATGCTTGTTTTCCGCCATTTTTTTCACCGCCCGACACGCTATGGCGTGCCTCGAGACGCAGAGAACACAGAGAACTGACTGTTTTCCCCTTTCTGCTGAGAGGGCAGAAAGCGGACATGGCTGCTCCGTTTAAAAGCAGAAGCCTTTTATGTTTCGCCCTCTCAGCGAAACATAAAAAGAACTGTTTTCTCTGCGAACTCTGTGACTCTGCGGTGAACCGCCTTCCCCGCCTTTCATCTTGAATCTTGAATTCCCCCCCCCCCTTCGCATTATCACTTCATCCAAACAAACTATTACAACGCATAAAAACTAAACCAATTGCATTATATTGGCTAACGATGTATTCTGCGCTCATACCCTCTGATTTTGATTCTCATTTCCTGATTTCTGTTGCCGCTCTTCTGACTTCTGAAATTACATTGCCGCCGAAAAAAATCGCCACGAAGCGTGCGGTGAAATAGAAAATAAAATAAAGCAGGGGACAAGTAATTCAACGAGTTCAACAACGACCCCCTGTTTACCCCACATTTAATAAATTGTTTGATATGACATATGAAAATGTGACCCCTTTAGGTCTTGCAAAAGAGGCTCTTTTGAGTCTTATGGCCGAGGCATCGCCCGATGCCATTGTGATGGCGGATCAAAGCCTCCATATGCTTTACTGCAATGCCGCTTTAATGGCATTATTCGGCTATACACAGGAAGAGCTGTTGGGGGCAAACTGCGCCATGCTTGTCCCTGAGGATATCAGAGGCGGGTTTGAGGCTTTTCTGAGAAATCCTGAAGCGGCATACAAAACCAGCGGAACTATTGTGGAGACCCGCTGCCTGCTCAAATCGGGTGCCGAGATACCCATTGAAGCATCGAATTTTTTCTGGAAAAAGGGAAATGAACATTTTTTTGGCGCTATCTTTCACAACATCAGTGAACGAAAGCGCATTGAAAAGGAGCTGCAGAACGAGCGGCTTTTTTTACAAAAGATTTTTGACGCGACGGGGGATGGCTTGATTGTAAGCGATGAACAGGGCGTGATTGTGAAATGCAATCAAAGTCTTTCAGAGATGTTTGCCTGTCAGGAAAAAGATCTGCTCGGAAAGCACCTGCTAAACTTTATTGCTGATGATAGTTCACCCCGGGAAACCCCTGATGCCATACGGATTCTGATGAGCCTGGGATCGGTCAAAGATTTTCAGACCCGGTGCACAACCTGTGACCAGAGGGCAATTGATGTAGAGATGAACATGGTGTTGATGCGGGACCATACGGACAGCGTTACGGGTACGGTGTCGGCAATTCGCGATATTTCTCAGCGTAAAGAGCAGGAGCGCCAGCGCGAGAAGCTCATCAAAGAGTTGCAGGATGCCATGGCAAAAGTACAGCAGCTTGAAGGCCTGCTGCCCATCTGCGCGTGGTGCAAAAAGGTCAGAGACGATAAGGGGTACTGGCAGCAGATCGAGGCCTATATCGCGTTACACACAAAAGCCGGTATTACGCATGGCATATGCCCGGAGTGTGCCAAGAAGGTGCTCGAAGAATTAAGGTCAAAGGGTTCGCTGACGTCGATTCGATCCGGCTCGCACGATACATCAAAAAAGGGCGTGGGGAAATAAAGGCTGGAAGCCCCGCACGAGCTCCTTTGAAATATAAAATTTAACCAGAGGATAAGTTATTTATTTATTCATGGATGTCCCTTGGGCGGTTCACGAAGCATACGGTGAAATAGAAAAATAAAAAAGCACTAGGGAGAAGTAATTCAACTAATTCAACAACGTTCCCTAGTCGCTACGGAAAGCCTTGATTGTGTGAATTACATATAGGCTTCAAAGGGATAATCGGGATCAACGTTGTCATATGAAAAATCTTTGTAACACTGGACTTTTATTGAACAATGAGGAGATCTCACATAGTGGAGATGTCGATGAAATAATTAATACGTACCAAAAACAGAATATCAGCGCTGTTCAAAACCATCTCCGTTTTGCAGACAACAAAGATTTCAATAATGAACATATTAAATTACTGGAGCTGAAAATATTTTCTCCTAAAGGAGATAGTATTGACGTAGAATCCGGATTCAAGATCAAAATAAAATTTCTTAATAAAAAGGCCAACATAAACTTAGCATTAAGCTTCACCATATTTTCCAAAGATGATGTTTTATTGATGGAAGCTCCGACCTACATTTCCCGCAATTTTGATTCTGAGATCTCCATATATGAAATAGAACAGGAATTCCCGGGTTATTTACTCAACAGCGATTTTTACAACCTCGGAGTTTTATTCGGAGAGAACCAGCAAATCGTATTAATGAACATCAATAATATTCTGACCTTCGAGATTAAAGACACATTATTCAACAGAGGGATCAACTATAACAAATTTCCAGGTATTATAAGACCGCAATTTAAATCAACCATCAATAAAATTCATGAATAAAATAATGGCTCTTTCGGTTTTTTGTACCGCTAAAAGCGACTTTTGTATCGATAAAATAAGGCTAAACGCTCTTTGAAACTTGACACGTTTTGTGGTGCTGCGTACAGTGGCGGCATGGCTGATAAAACGACCT
>Ga0209777_10001763_pt1 | contig 30148 bp, 20 predicted proteins | sample FrelakmetHBP12HB_FD_187147 | JGI IMG/M metagenome (GOLD analysis project Ga0209777, IMG submission 187147) | Freshwater lake sediment microbial communities from the University of Notre Dame, USA, for methane emissions studies -HBP12 HB (SPAdes)... | ecosystem: Environmental > Aquatic >... | reverse complement strand
CCGCCTGGAAGGTCGGTCGCGGTCCGGACGGGAGCGGCCCGCCGGCAACTCGCGCGACAGCCACACAGGCCGCCAGAAGGGCGTCTACCTGAGTCAAGTAAATAACCAAATAGACCGATACTCAGTCTGGTGTTAGCGCCGGCCAGAACGTGCACCAGCTTGGCCAGTTTCGCAATGCCGACCACATGAGCGAAAAGTCGCCATCTCGGACGGGTGCCGGTTCGCTGGTTTTCGCGAAGGATTTCAAGCCGCAGCGCTGGACGGCTCTTCGGGCCACGAACCCAAAGCCCCGTTACGGAAGGATGTGGTTACGGATTCACGACCCTCCACCGCTGAACCTTCGCCTTCCGGTCCTCGTCCCCTCGCTGCAGAAATACCTGGCTCTCGCCGAAGCGCCGGCCTGCCCGTTCGGCGAAACACTTGCCGAGGCGACGCTGGAAAAAGCCCCCGGTCCGGTCTGCGGCCTCCGCAAGGAAGTCTGGTAGCGCCTCCCGGAGACGTTTGGATTCCAGGTTCGTGCCTGCCAGGGGCCGGCCCTCCAGTCCATCAACGATATCCGTCACCCGAAACGACTGGCCATCAGACATCTCTGCCAGTGCCAAGAGAAACGTTTCCCACTGTGCGGCTTCCGAGTCCGCCTGTTCGAACATCGTATCCGCGTTCGCGAGGAACCCTTCTACACCTGCCGCTTCAAGCATTCCTCCAATAACGTTGCACCACGCCTCGAAGCTTCCGAGAGGCCTGACGGCTCTGGGCTCAGGCTGACCCTGAACGTACCAGTAGCGCGCGATCGTCAGGAGCGCCATGATCAATTCACCCCGGTGCTCCCGGACCCAGGCTCTGAGGTCGGCATGGCGGAAACCCGTTCGCCGGAATGGCTGCGACTGCTTCGCGTCGAGGCGTATCCAGTAGCAACGCCGCGGTATGTCGCCACCGAGCTGAAGGTTGTTTCCGGTCGCAATCCACGCGCACCTCACGGGCAGTACGACGCGTTCGAACGTGCGGAACAACCGGTCGGAGATGGTGGTCGCCGTGATCGCCGCGCAGAGTGCGTCGGAGTCAAGGCGGTGGACGATGTTGTCGATCACCACGACGTTGGTGCCGGACGACAAGGCGGTGGTGATCTTTTTGCGCCACTCTTCTGGATCGGTTGGCGCCGAGAACGTTTCGGCTCCTCTGCCCGTGGCAACGATAGCCACGACCTCGGCCAGAAGCGTCTTCCCGGTGCCTGCCTGTGGCGCGTCGTAGAGCGCCAAGGGGGTCGGGCAGCTGATCGCCGGACGGACCAGCGGGGTCAAGATCGAAGCGATTGCGTTGGCCTTGCCGGCGGCATCCACAAAGGGGAAATCGCCGATGGCTTCCTCGAGTAGATCGAGGGCGACGTCAACATGGTCGCGCATTGGCGTCTCAGGCATCTCGACCAGACTCAGGCCCGGCGCGGGAGCGTGGAAGAGGCCGGTGGCTGGGTCGTATCCGGGGCGATCACAGATTGTGCCGTCGGGCCGCAAGAAAGGAGCTTCGGCGAGGCCTTCGAGCGCCGGAAACTTCCATTCCGAGGGCGGGAGGGCCAGCAGGTCTCTGACGACGTCAAGGGGTGGCGCGCATTCGATGCGCCCTCCATCTCTGTCCAGCTTGAAATAGAAGCCACTCCTGGCCATCCGGCCACGGAGGGCGGATTCGGCGACCTCCTGGATCACATGGCGGCTCCGCTCGTCTCGCACCACCGCCACCATCCGCCCGCTTCGAGCGAAGAGTTCCGGCACGTCGTTCGCCGCCTGAAGCGCCGCGAGGGCATCAGCCGTAATCGCGGGTAGTTGCCTGGCACCCACCCAGATTGCGGGCAGACCGGCCGCCGTTTGGATAGTCTGGCCGGCCGGCTGCGGGGCCGATGGCGACCGCCGCTTCTTGGGCGAGTAGAACTCTCTTGTCCGCTCAATTGCAGAAGCGATGGTGGTCTGACGATAGTCTTCCCGCTCCAACCACTTTTCGCGGGCGAGACCGCTCTGCCGGAACAGGGCATTGATCCGAGATGGGGCCGGGCCGCACCAGAAGGCCAGCATGCAGCACAGCGCGAGGTCCGCCTCGGACTGGGATGCGTAGGCATCCTCCCATTCGCCGGCCCAGAGCCGGGCGAACTTCGCACCGTTCCTGGCTCGCCGGGCGTGGTCCAGAATGTGCGCGTCGGTCAGGTCGCAGTCCGACGTCGTCGGCTGGGCCGGGTCTTCCCGACGCCCGCGTTGCATCAGGCTGAGTAGCCAGTCGACTGTCGTTTGGTGCTCGGCGATTTCGGCGGGGGACTGCTGGTACACGTTCCCGGTCAGCGCGAAGAACCTGCCCCGGTCAAAGAGGCCGATCTGCGCCCGCTTGCCGGCCGGATCGGTCGGACCGTTCGGCACATTGAAGTTGCGGCCCTTACCCGGCAACTTTGCGTGGCACAGGACATGCAGGCCATAGCCGGACACCGAGCGCGAACGGTAGGTGTTGCTGAATCGAGCGATGATCTCCGCGGCCCACGGCTGTGGGTTGTCGGCGCCGCCGAGGCTGACGTCCAGATCAACGCCGCAGACCGGGTCGTCGGGCGCGAAGAAGTAGCCGACGCCTGCGTAGGCGTCCCGATTCAACGCCAGCACCTCAGAAACAGTCGAGAAGCTGGTCCAGGTCCTAGGATCGTTGCTAGCCGCTTTCCGGCCGTCGGGCCTGTACGGCACCTTCGTCGGCCGCCCATGCCTATCCGGCTCGATACGCCACAGGCACCATTGATTGCGCTGGACCAACTCCGCTGGGTACTGCCGATAAGAATCCCCGTGGACCGTCGTCACGATGTGTGTGCTCCCTGTGGCCGGAAGCCTGCCTCCACAAACGCGACGCGGATATTCCGGATCCGTTCATAAACGGTGGATCGCGCGATTCCGATCAGGCCGCTCGCCTCCGTCGGCGTATGCTCAATTAGCGCAAGCGCAAGCTGTCGGTCGTCAGCAGGGAGACCATCAAGAACGCGCTGAACGTCCGACCGTAACTCGATTCCCCGAGCCCAGCCGTCGGCGGCGCGATACTGGTCGTAGCCGAGTGGCTGGAGGCGAGGTCGGCAGCGACGTGCACGGCCCAGGGAGGCGAACCGGGCGGCGACGACAACTTCCACGAAGGTCCTGAGCGCTGCCCGATTGGGATCGTAGTGGGGAAGGGCACGCCAGCAGGCTGTCAGGCCCTCCTGCTCGAGGTCCTCGCAATCGAATGACGGGACGGCCCCACTACGTACCGCCGCTGTCGCTCGAACCTGGGCGGCGCGTCTTGCGAGTGGGTAGGCTGCCTGGAAGGTGCCATCAAGCATGGCGCCCTCCCTCGGCAATCTCGGGCCGGTGTTCGATTTCCATCGAGAACGGCAAACCGTGCCGCACCTCGATACAGCGGATTTCGCCAGCGTCGACGTTGCGCACGAACTCGAAGAACTCGGCTACCTGACGCTTAAGTTCGAACTCTCCCGGCAACGTTCTGTGCGTCGCCGCGTCTTCCGACCCGAACTTCACGCCACGCACAGTTGTGGGCCAGGGATCGAGCGCCAACTCGCCGTCCCGAATCTGAACAAACTCGAAGCGCCCGAAGCCGAGGTGCTGCATAGCGGAAACGAAACAGCGCTCGGAAGGCAGCAAGTCCTGCGTCGAGGTCGGTCGAGTCATTGATCCACCTCCGCGACCGCCGGCGTGCTGGACGCCTGCGCTTCTATCCAGGACGCCACGTCTCTGTACCGGATTGCTGCGCCGATCTTGATGTACTTCGGCCACCGCCGAAGAAACCGCCACCGCCGGAAGGACGCCACAGACAAGCCGATGATGCGCGCCACGTCATACTCATTGAGAAGGTCCTCGATTGCGTTGTGAATCGCTCCCATTCGCGCTCCATTGTTGTGGTTGCTTGCCACGCTTTCAGAGTGAACGAAACGCGGATTTCTCGAAACGCAAGTAGACGGAAATGTTCTGGAAGAGATGCGGAAAGAAAGCGGAAAGTGGGCCGAAGGCTACTCAGGTTTCAAGAGTGATTCCCTGGTGGTCCCCATCGCCTTTGCGATGGCGTCGAAAATGTCCCGCCGGACCCTGCCGGTTTGCCTGAAGGTCCGAAGCGTCCTGTCCGTCGTTTCGGCTTGGACCGCGAATTCCGTCAGTCCCATGCCCTTTGATTCCATGAAGTCCTCCATTCGCTGAGCTGCAATCGGACTTCTGATGGTCGCTCGCAGACGCTTCGTGCGGCGGGCTTCGCCTCCGGCCTGGACCTCCTGTTCCGCCGCGCGCTGGTCCACGCCGTTGCCATCTGGGGCGGAAGTCGGTTGCGGGTCCTCGGTTGCTTCAGCCTTCGGTAGTGCGACTTGCTCCTTGCCGGTCAAACCCACCGTCGCCTGGGGTTCTGGTGCTTCGCACGGCGAAACCTTGTAGAGTGCGTCATCCGCGCGTTTGCGTTCCCCCGTCCATGCAAGGCACTCGAACCTCGCGCGTACATCGGAGACGGCTTCCCGTGCCGCCCGCAAGAAAACATCACCGCGGTCCTCCTCTTTAAGGTCAATAGCTCGCATCCCACGAAGCCATTTATGGTTCTGAGTCTCATTGAGTAGGTCACTGGCGAACTGGTCAAACTGTCGCAGCGCCGCAGACGCGCTCTCGCCGATATCGAGCAGGTAATCAGCGTAATATTCGAGAACCTCATTCATGAAGGCGCAGCAATAAAGTTGCAAGCTCGCCGGGATGAGAGCGTCCCCGCGAATCTCTGTTTGGATACCGCACGCTTCGAAACGAGTCGGGTTCTGAGTGTTAACGACCTTCCAAGTGTCGTAGTTCTCCGAGAACCTCTTTTCCGCATAGGCTCGACCGTGCCGGAACAGCAACTCGGGGTCAATCGGCTCTTTCGGCAAGGGACGTAAAAACGCGGGGGGCCAAATTACCAGTGCGAGGCGTTCATCGTGAGGCCCCCGTCCGACAATCTTAGGCAGAACCTGGGTCGGCAGTTGTTCTACAATCGCCGCAGCATCCTCCGAAGCCGCCGTTGGCTGCTGCTGTATCGCTTCGCGATCTTCGGCCACCCTTCTGGACGGGGTTTGCACGGAATCGTGAGCGCCCGCAAGCCCAAACGCCTTTTCGGAAGCCCTTGCTTGTAGGGCCTCTGAAACCCAATACCGTTCTCTCAGTAAGAACCGCTTAAACATCGATCCATACAGCTGCCGGGCGTATTCTGTGTGATCATCAACCCCCTCCATCGTTTTGATCACGCGGGAATGAAAATGGACATGGCCGGGGTGATCATAGGGCTGCCAAGCGTTCAACAGGAGACGGAGCGCACCACAGAACGGCTGCTGGTCCCACACGTTTTTTTCGCGTTCGACCGCTGACCGTACCGGAACCAGCAAGTCGTGAAGATGTGTCGTCAGCGGGAAATGAAGGATTTCTTCCAACTCCTGCAACGTAATGTCCGGGACCCTGAGCACTTCCGCAGCGTAAGCGTCATAAAGAGCCACAGCGTAATCCACAATCGGTGGAAAACATTGGGCAAGGTCAAGGTCCCACAGATTCGTCGTATACGAGCGCAGCGATTCTTCACGTGGAAAACGACGGTCGAAGACACGGTGGAGATCGCAAACGCACTGGCATTCAGCTTTCAGAGTTGCCGCAGCGATGCGAAGCTGTGCCTCGGGAGAAAAGTCCGGCAGGGGACGCGTTCTTCCACTTTTCTCATCTGGACAACCGAGTACGGCGTCGGCCTTCGGCTGCATCGCTCGTTCCGTGGCCCCTTTTGCGAAATAGCCGCCAACCGGGCAGGGCCCCCAGTCTTCGCCCCGGTTCATGATGCCGGAACTAGGCGGCTATTCCGCACAGTATCACACGGCGCATAAGTTCCTGCGACATGCTTCCGACATTGCCGGAATGCCGGGACCGATCAGCGAGTGAAAGGATACGGCTCGCCGAGAACATTCCTCTCGTGGGCGGATCGCCGGCGTCCATTGTCGGCTTGTCGGCCAGGCAGCCCAAGGCGAGGCTCGGGAGCGGCGACGGAGGAGAGGTTAGCTCGCGCATCAAGAGGCTTCGCTCAAGGGATCGGTTCAACGAGCTTAACTGGTTTCACCCGCAACGCGTGCGCCAATTCGACGATGTTGATCAGCCCGATGTTGCGTTCGCCTCGCTTGATTCCACCGATATAGTTTCGATGCAGGTTCGACAACTCCGCCAAGCGTTCCTGGGAAAGGCCGCGCTCCGCCCTCAGTTCGCGAACGCGTCTGCCGAATAGTACGCGCGGGTCCGGGCTTCGCACCGTAAACTACATGGTGCGGGGTGAACACTATCAGTTCTACACACTATGAGTGTGATATAACGAAAGCCATGATCCAGCCTTTGGCGGGCGAGAATTCGGGAGACAGGAGGTGTCTGAATTGATGCAGGTGCGGCTGGGACTGGCTAACGCAGTCGATACCGTCCGGAAGCGGATTCAGCAGATCCGGGACCGAAAGGAGATCATTGGCGAGCAGAACACGAAGGCCGCCTTGATCGATCCGATCCTTATTGCGCTCGGTTGGGACTTGCAGGAGATCGACGAGGTCCGGCGTGAATACCGGCGCAAGCCTCAGGACAACCCTGTCGATTACGCGCTGTTTTTGAATCGCACCGAGTGCCTATTCATTGAGGCGAAGTCCCTGGAAAAGGATCTCAACGACCGCAAGTGGATTTCACAGAATCTGAGCTATGCGACTGTCGTCGGCGTGCGTTGGTGTGCGCTCACCAACGGCGATGAGTACCGGATCTACAATTCCCATGCGGCAGTTGACGTGGAACAGAAGCTCTTTCGAAGCGTTCGCGCCTCGGACACCGCTAACGCCAACTACGTAACGGACACCCTTCATCTGCTTTCCAAAGAGCAGATGCAAGGGCGGCTTCTGGACGAATTGTGGAAGGTCCATTTCATCGACGGTAACGTCAGCCGTAGCATTGAGGCACTACTGGCCAACGAAGACTCTGGACTGATCCGGTTGGTATGCAAAAAAACGAAGGGCGTCACGCCCTCCGAAGTCCGCGCGTCGCTAAAGCGGGCGAAGATCCGAATCGACTTCCCTTTGCCGGCTGTCGCCGGCGGAACACGGCCACGGTCAACGGTCGGGGGAAACCGTCAGGGAGGCGCGACGTCAGGCTCCTTGTCGCTTCGAAGTCAAGCGGGCCAGAAGGCATGGCAGACGATGGTGGCAACAGCCGATGCGACAGTTGGCAACTTAATTCAGGCTGGTCTCATCCGAACACCGTTCAGAATCGAACGGGAATACAAGGGGGTCCATTTGACCGCTCTAGTGCGGCTAGACGGCAAAGTTGAATTTGACGGGCGAGCATACGACTCACTTTCGACCGCTGCCGGTATGGCCCGGAAATCTGTTATCGGCGCCCCGGCCGGTCGGCCCTATCCGCATGCGAATGGTTGGACCTTCTGGATGTACTCCGATGAGGATGGTGGCGAATTGCGCCAGATCGACCATCTCAGACAGAATTATCTGGCACAGAAGAAATCGAAAATAGTTCCGATGAGCTGAAGTGCCCCCGGTTTCGCCTACCAATTCCCGCGGTCTGTGCCGCGAGCGCGCCTAGAGGGAGGCTGGATCTGTGCTAACCCCGCGCCGTGGCTCGCCGCGGATCGCTACCGATATGAGGGAATAGCGGGAAGGTGCGGAACAGCTCTACGCCCACTTACCGAAGTGCTTTTCGTTGTCGGTGGTCACCTGGAGGTCGGCTGCGACTTCCTTGGTGATCTCCGAGAATTCCAACTTGCGCGGCGTTGCAGTGAGCCCGATCTGGACGGCGTTCGGGTTGCGCGTCAGGATCTCGGACCACTTGCCCCAGGCAGACCGATGGCACTCGTCGATGATGATGTGGCTGAAGTGGTCGGGAGGATAACCGGACACTTCTGCAAGGTTCTGCGTATATAGTAATCAGCAAACCACCAGACAGCGCTTCGACCGCAAAGCGGACCTCGTTGTGGGTGTCGAAAAGACACGACCATGCGAAGCCGCCGCCAGCCTCAATCAAGCCAGAAGCACCGGAGAGATGTGCAGTCCCTCCCAGAGCCGGACCGCGTAGCTCCGGTAGCGCGGCTCTTCAGTCCCTCTGCACTCGATCTGGACGATCTGGCGGAGGCGATCCGGTCATTCCTCGGCCCCAGCAGCGTTCCGCAGATCGCCTCGCCCGGCCGCCCAGATTTCGACTTGCTTCCGGTTCCCCCAAGAGTGACTCATGTGGTGGAGGCGACCAAAGCAACCTGATGGCCGTTGCTATTTACGTCCGGGTCAGCACCGAAGAGCAGCGCGAGCGGCAGTCCATCATGACTCAGCGCGAGTTCGGCGAGCGCTACTGCCAACTGCACAGCCTCTCGGTATTCCGCCTCTACGCCGATGACGGCGTTTCCGGGACCGTACCCCTGGATCAGCGTCCCGAAGGCAGCCAGATCCTCCAGGACGCGCGCCTCGGCCGCTTCGATCAACTCCTTATCTACAAGCTAGACCGCCTCGGGCGCGAAACCCGCCTGATCCTGAATGCCGTCGCCGAGCTCGAAAAGCTCGGCGTGCGCATTCGGAGCATGACCGAGGAGTTCGACACCGGCACCGCCACCGGCCGGCTGATGCTGACGATGCTTTCCGGCTTCGCCTCGCACGAGCGCGAGGTAATCCGGGAGCGATCGATTGCCGGCACCAACCGCCTTGCCGAGGCCGGTGCATGGCTCGGCGGCATCGTCCCCTATGGTTACCGGAAAGTCGGTGAAAAACGGGAGGCGCATCTCGTCGTCTCGGAGGATCCGCTGCCCGGGCTGGCGATGTCGGAGGCGGAGGTCGTTCGCGAGGTCTTCCGCATGGCCGCGGACGAGCGGAAGTCGTGCCGGGTCATCGCAGCGCGTTTGAACGACCTCCGTATTCCCTGCGCCTACGCCCGTGATGACCGGCTCGTGCTTCGCGGCAAACGAAAGCAAACGACTTCCGGCCTGTGGCGCCCGGGGCGCATCCGGGGTCTGATCACCAACAAGACCTACATGGGGGTCCACGAATACGGGAAGCGGACCTCCAACGGTCGGCCGGTTATTTCGCGGAAGTCCCCCGCGATTGTCAGTGAGGAGGTTTGGCGGAAAGCACAGGCCAATTTGAAGGCTCACTTCCTCTTCAGCGCACGGAGCGCGAAGAACCAGTACCTCCTACGAGGCCTCATCAAGTGCGGTTTGTGCGGCCGTACCTATATCGGCACCGCCGCCAACCGGCCGAACGGCAAGCGCGAGTTCTACTACCGTTGCAACGGTGCCCACTCTCCGTCCATTTACGGCGAGACGGGACGCTGCCAATCCAAGTCTGTGCGCGGCGACTACCTGGAACAGCAGGTGTGGTCGGACGTCGAAACGTTCCTCCGCGACCCCAAGCCCGTGCTGGAACAGCTTCATGCCCGGCTCCAATCCGATCTGAAGGACTCCGAGCAGATTCATAGCCAGGTCGCCCGGTTGGAAGGACTGGCCGCCCAGAAGGCGACGGAGCGCAGCCGCGTCATCTGCCTGTACCGGCGCGGTCGGTTGACCGACGCGGACGTGGATGCGCAGATGGAGGAGATCGGCAACGAGGAGACGGCCCTGGCGACCCAGCTCACTGAACTGCGCAGCAAGGTTGCCGGAGCGGACTCGATCGGCACCACGATCAGCTCCGCGCAGACGTTCCTGGCGCGGCTCAGAAAGCGCCTCGACGAGCCGATCTCGTGGGAACAGAAACGGCGCCTGCTCGAAGCTCTCGTCGCCGGCGTCCAGGTCAACACGGTCGAGGACTGCGGCGTCAAGCAGACCAACGTCACGGTCACGTACCGGTTCAGCCAGCCCGACCAGCCCATGCCGCTTGTTCTGCCGCAGTCGTATGCCGGTGGGAGGGTCGTCCGGATGCCCATCGAGCCGAAAACGGTCGGCGATCACATCCGCAGAAGGCGTCTGCAGCTGCATCTGCTTCAGCGGGACGTCGCCGAACGGATCGGCGTGGACAAGACCAGCATCTTCAACTGGGAGGCGAACACCGCCACCCCGGAAATCCGGTACATGCCGACGATCATCCGGTTTCTCGCGTACAATCCGCTACCGCCAGCCGAGGGCTGGGCTGGCCAGCTGCTGCGGCGCCGAACGACTCTGGGCCTGTCGCAGAAGCAGGCGGCACGGAAGTTGGGCGTGGATGCGGGTACGTTGGCACGGTGGGAACGTGGCGAAAGAGAACCAACTGGCGCACTCGCAACTCGGGCCGAGCGGCTCCTCGCCGCCCCGGCGACGACGACTCAGGTCCCCGCTGCCGCGCGAACCGCTTGATCGCTTTCGGGAAGCTCTGCGGCTTCGAGTCAGCACCCACAACGAGCTCCGCTTGGCGGCCCACCCGCTATCTGGTGTTCAGGGCGTTTTCTCTACCCTGTCAACTAATACTCGGGCGAGTTGGAAACTGTGCACTCTCTGGAGGCTGCTTCTTGCACGAACCTACAATCCAGACGGTGTGATGGTGCCGATTCCATAACTCGCGCCAGTCCTATTCGCGACCGCCTGGTGTCCTGCGGAGGTTCCTGTCAGCCGAGGTGCGTTCTAGTCGTGCCATTTGGGTGGTTCGAGCCAAGCCTTCACTCTGGGGAACGTCTTGGGGAGAGCCTCGGCGATGACGGCATGCCTCTGGCGGGCCGCGACGTTGCCGTCCAGAATTGCCATAAGATCTGCCCGACCCGGAACCGCGGAGCTGGATCGCTTGGCGGCTGCGGCTACATACTCCAGGTATCGCAGCATCCACAGCGCCGCCAGCCGCGCCATCTCCCTCGCAATCCCGACATGGCCGAGGTGGACGGCGCTCTTGAATTCGGCATTCCCATGCACCAAGTCGGAGCGGATGCCGTAAAGAGCCTTACATTTCTCCCGCTGGGGCTCACCCAGGATCCTGCCGACTCGAGCTGACAAGCGGGCTTTAGTGCCGTGTTCGTCCTCACCCACCAACGCATCGATCGCGATCATACTCCAAAGCAGCGACTCAATTCCCGCTGACGTGAACGCCTTGCCAAGGAAGTGCAATGCCACTTGGAAGAAAGCCCACTGATGCCCCTGCGGCTGAATCCCCTCCAACGCTTGGCAGACACTCGCGAGCAACCGCTCAAATTCGTCGGCTCTGGGCACGTCCCAGTGAATCTGGTAATTCGGTTGATCCCAGACCTCACCCGTCTGGGGATCGGTTTCCTCAATCCGGTTGAGCAACGAAGTGTCGGGAGCTCGGCGAGGCCAATCCAGGTGATAGTCCGAAACCGTGACGGCGAACGGCACCAGCTCGGGCAACGGCCATTCAGAGGTGTTTAGAGCGTCCGGTGTTCCAGCCTTGTCTGCCGGCATCGATCTGCGGCTTGACCAGTCACCAAGCGCAAGGAGGCTGAGTGCGCGATCGATCGGCGCGTAGAACCGAGGTCGATGCGGATCGACTCGAGCGTTAATGCGGAAGATCGTTCTGCCCGGCGGATCGACCGGCACAGTCTCCCTGGCGATCAGGCACCAGTATCCGACGAGCTCATCCACGTTCACGCGGGCCCATGGGTAGAAGACCCGGTGGATTCGGTCGCGGAAGATCGTCTCCATTTCGGCAGTCGTCAGCCGGCGGATTTCGAACTCGCCGAACCGGACCGCTTCCTTGCCAAAGTAGACCCACTCAATCGGGGCGTAATACGTGACCGTCTGGGTCTCAGCCTCGAAAGCCGCATGAAAGCGGGGCAACACCTCCTCCGGCTGAACGCCTCGTCCATCGAACAGATCGCAGTAGATTCCGGAAAGCCGGAAGAATTCGGCAACTTGCCGCGCGAGCTTGCTCGATGAAGCCCTCGCGGGGCCTTCAGGATGGCATAGCGACGCCGTGTCTCGGACCAGCGTCTGAAATTCCTGCCCCTTCTCGGCGCTCTCCACCGCGCGAAGCAGAATCTGATCCTCGCCGACTAGCACCGCCAGTCGGGTGTCCGCGGGCCGCGCCAACGATTTCCGATTCTGAATCTCCAGTCTGACGGCTTTCATGTACTGAGCCAGCGCTTGGCCGAGGTTGGTGCCTACGCAGATCATCTGCTCAATCCACTGAATCGCGATACTCGCTGACAGCCCTTTGATCGCCTGGAAGACTATTATTTTATTCCCGCCAGACTGCGCAGGCAAAACGGCCCTTGTGCCAACCGGTGCCTTTGGATTCAAATAGATGGTACGAGGACGGTGCCCAGAACGGACATGGACCAAAGCCAACTCGGCTGGATCGCCAACTTCATTTGGAACGTAGCGGATGATGTCCTGCGCGACATCTACGTCCGCGGCAAGTACCGGGACGTGATCCTGCCCATGACCGTCATTCGCCGGCTGGACGCCGTTCTCGAGCCCGGCAAGAAGGCGGTGCTCGACATGAAGGCGAATCTGGACCGCGCCGGCATCGCCAACCAGGAAGCCGCGCTCCGCCAGGTGGCCGGCCAGTCGTTCTACAACAGCTCGCCCTTCACCCTGCGCGACCTCAAGGCGCGGGCGAAGGCGCAGCAGTTGAAGACCGACTTCGAAGCCTACCTCGACGGGTTCTCTCCCAACGTCGCGGAGATCCTTGACAAGTTCAAGTTCCGCAACCAGATCCCCACGCTGGTGGAGAGCGACATCCTCGGCAGCCTGATCGAGAAATTCCTCGACAGCTCGATCAACCTTAGCCCCAATCCGGTCTACGCGGCCGATGGGAGCGTGAAGCTGCCCAGTCTCGACAATCACGCCATGGGCACCATCTTCGAGGAACTCATCCGCCGCTTCAACGAAGAAAACAACGAGGAGGCCGGCGAGCACTTCACGCCCCGCGATGTCGTGAAGCTCATGGCAAACCTGATCTTCCTGCCGATCGCCCTCGCAGAAGGCGGCGGTGAGGAAGCCGAGGAAACGGTTGAGGACACGATCAACCGGATCATGGAGTCCCGGAAGATGCTCGCGAACGCGAGCTACTTCGCGTTCACAGCAACGCCGAAGAACAAGACCTTGGAGATCTTCGGAGACGCGTTCGAGGAGGGTGGGCAAACCAAACACCGACCGTTCCACAGCTACACGATGAAGCAGGCCATCGAGGAGGGCTTCATCCTGGACGTGCTCCGCAATTACACGCCGGTGGCCAGCTACTACCGTCTCATGAAGACGGTGCCGGATGACCCGGAATTCGACACGAGGAAGGCGCGCACCAAGCTTCGCCGCTACGTCGAGTCCCACGAATCCGCGATTCGCCAGAAGGCCGAGATCATGGTCGATCACTTCGTGGACCACGTGCTTGCGCACCGGAAGATCGGCGGTCAAGCTCGAGCTATGGTCGTGACGAGCGGCATTGAGAGGGCGATCCAGTACTACCACGCCTTTGAGGCTTACCTTCGGGAACAGCGCAGCCCGCTTCGCGCGATCGTGGCTTTCTCCGGTGAGCACGAATACGGTGGCAAGCCGGTGACCGAGGTCTCGCTGAACGGATTCCCGAGTATCAAGATCTCCGAACAGTTCCGGGAGGAGCTGTACCGGTTCCTGATAGTGGCCGAGAAGTTCCAGACCGGCTACGACGAGCCGCTCCTGCACACGATGTACGTGGACAAGCCGTTGTCCGGCATTAGGGCCGTGCAGACGCTGTGTCGCCTCAACCGTGCCCATCCGAAGAAGCACGACACCTTCGTGTTGGACTTCGCCAACGACGCCGAGACCGTCCAGAAGGCCTTCGAGCCTTACTACCGCACGACGATTCTCAGCGAAGAGACCGACCCAAACAAGCTCCACGACCTCAAGGCTGCACTGGACGGATACCAGATCTACTCCTGGCAGCAGGTCGAGCAATTCGTTGAGCTGTACCTTACGGGTGCCGACCGCGATCGGCTCGACCCGATCCTGGACGCTTGCGTTGCTGGGTACAATGCCGAACTCGACGAAGACGACCAGGTCGACTTCAAGGGCAAGGCCAAGGCGTTTGTCCGGACCTACGGCTTCCTGGGCTCGATCCTCCCTTACAACAACGCCGAGTGGGAGAACCTCTCGATCTTCTTGAACTTCCTCATTCCGAAACTGCCCGCCCCCAGAGAGGACGACCTGTCCGAGGGAATCCTAGAGGCCATCGACATGGACAGCTATCGGGCTGAGGTCCAGGCCTCGATGGATATTGCACTGGCGGACCAGAACGCCGAGATCGGCCCCGTGCCCACAAGCGCCGGCAGCTTCAAGCCCGAGCCGGAGCTGGATCACTTGAGCAACATTATCCGGGCGTTCAACGACCAGTTCGGGAACATCGACTGGAAAGACGCCGATAGGATCCGGGAGGTGATCAGCGAGGAGATACCAGCCAAGGTCTCGGCGGACCGCGCCTACCAGAACGCGAAGAAGCACTCGGACCGCCAGAACGCGCGTATTGAACACGACAAAGCTTTACAGCGAGTCGTGACCGATCTTCTCGCGGACCACACCGAGCTTTTCAAGCAGTTCAGCGACAACCCGTCATTTCGGAAGTGGCTGACGGACACCATTTTTTCCGCGACTTACGGAGCGGGGGTGTGAGCACGCTCATGACTACAACGCTTCTGCCTTCCGAACAGCTTGAGCTCGCTGTCTACCAGTACATCGAGTACGCCGGCTCCGGTGAGTGGCGTTCGTGCTTGTGGGGCGACCTTAGCAATCACCTCGGACAGCCTGAGCAGGCAAAGCTGTTGGACACCCTGAAGCGTCTGCACCACCGAGCTGCACTGGAAATCCGAAAGTGGGTTCCGGAACAGCAGCGCCCCATTCCTTTCGCTTCGTGCTCCAGCGAGAGCGATTTCTTTTTTCGCGGGGACTTTCAACTTCGCGTAGCACCGGAGGGCCGGCCATATTTCGAGTCGCTCGACGAGAGGGACGCTGCTTCCGCCCAGTGGAATTCGGCTTCGGCTAAGCCCGAAGGTGCCGCGCTCGATCCAAGGCTTACCAGTATGAACCTCACCTCAGAGCAACTGGACCTATTACGCATGGTGGTCGGCGTTTATAGAGAAGGGTGCCGGTCGGAGTTTTTCGTTACCCGCACTCATTCCGGGTCTTCTCTCGTCTACGCTGGTCATCCCTCCGTGCCGATCACGGCTGGCGACACCGACTTCGAGCGCCTGGCTCAGCTCGACTTGGTGCAGTTGGGGCGTTCGTCACGAGGTGATCTGTGGGGGAAGCCGACGGCCACCGGCCTCAAGGCGATCGAGGATCTCGACTCGGCGCCCGAGTCGGTTTCGGCGCCGGCACCGGCGGGTGGCGTTGGCGTGCGCACTGGCAAGCGGATCTTCATCGGCCATGGGCGCTCGGGGGTGTGGCGTGATCTCAAAGAGTTCCTGGCCGAACGGCTCAAGCTGGACTGGGAGGAGTTCAACCGTGAGCCGGCGGCGGGCTACTCGACCGCCGAGCGGCTCAAGGCCATGCTTGAAAGCGCCGAATTTGCGTTCCTTGTATTCACGGCTGAGGATGAAAGCGAAGACGGTACGGTCCACGCGCGAGAAAACGTGATCCACGAAGCAGGCCTTTTCCAGGGGCGCCTTGGATTCAACCGCGCCATCATCCTGATGGAGGAAGGATGTGCGGAGTTCTCCAACATCCACGGTCTAACCCAGATCCGCTTTCCGCGCGGCAACATCATGGCCGCATCCGAAGAGGTTCGCAGGGTACTTGAGCGCGAAGGATTACTCTGGACCTTTACTGGACGACCGGCGTTGCAGGCTCCGCGTCTGCCAGGCTAGGCGGGACGCCCGGATGTGCCATCACGATCGCTCCTTCAGAGGGTTCCAGACGCTGCGAATCGTGGCCACCCATGACGAACCCCCTTGTCAACAAACGCGACCTGTCAACTGGAGAAAACGGAGAAGAGGGCGCAGAAACAGCCGCGGCCAGGCTCAGAGGAGGGGGTTCAGACTGGTGCCCCAGGCCTCTCCGGTTCAACTGGAGAATGGCTGGCGTTCCGAAGAACTCGCCGAATGTTGAGGATAACGGAAGCAGTACCGGAGGGCAATGCTGTCAACAAACGGCTGGGGCGGAGTTCGTCATGGAAGGCTGTGGCTCCCCAGCTTTGATTCGAACCGTGTTTGACAGCGGAATCGAAACTTGCCCTGTCCACCCTTCGTAGGCTTCTCTGTGGGCCTCTTTGCGAGCTGTCCGGCCATCCAACTCGCGCATTCCGCTTCACTGCTCGGGCACTGTAGCGTCAACCCGTGTTCAGTTGATGTCTGCAAGGGCATGGATTCATCGCCGCCACCAGCATGAAGCGCGAGGGGAATGAGAGCGTCATGGTCGCGCGCGCGATCGTCACCTGCCCGTCTTCAATCGGCTGCCGCAGCATCTCGAGCACGCTCCGCGGAAACTCCGGCAATTCGTCGAGAAACAGCACGCCGTTGTGCGCCAGGCTCACCTCGCCCGGGTGCGCGATGCCGATGCCGCCGCCCACCAGGCCGGCGTCCGAGACGGTGTGGTGCGGCGAGCGGAACGGCCGCGCCGTCAGCAGTCCCGCGCCCGCCGGCAGCGCGCCGGCCACGCTGTGCACCTGAGTCGTTTCGAGCGCCTCCGAAAAACTCAGCGGCGGGAGGATGCCCGCGAGCCGCTTGGCCAGCATCGTCTTGCCCGAACCCGGCGGGCCGATCATCAGCACGTTATGCCCGCCCGCTGCGGCCACCTCGAGCGCGCGCTTGGCCGTCGTCTGGCCGCGGACCTCTCGAAAATCGGGAAGGTCCGGCTGCGCGCTTGTACACGGCGGCGACGGCGCCACCGGCGTGAAGCGCGCCGGCTCATTCGCCAGCGCCACCACGTCGGCGATGTGCTTCACTCCGTAAACCGCGAGCCCCTCCACCACCGCCGCCTCGGCCGCGTTCTCCGCCGGAACTACGAAGTTCTCGGCGCCCCGCTTCCGGGCGCACACCGCCATCGATAGCGCGCCCCGTACCGGCCTCACCGCGCCATCGAGCGATAGCTCTCCGGCAAGCAGGTAGCTGTCCAGGCGCCCCACCGTGCCCATCGCCCCCAGAATGCCCACCGCCATCGGCAGGTCGAAGCCCGCGCCTTCTTTGCGCAGGTCCGCGGGCGCCAGGTTGATCGTCACGGATTTGCTCGGGTATCCGAACCCGGAGTTCATCAGCGCGCTCTTGATGCGCTCGCGGCTCTCCCGCACGGCCGCGTCCGGCATGCCCACCATCACGAAGTCGCGCACGCTGCCGTTCCCGTAGAGGTCCACCTCCACATCGATCGGCTGCGCCTCGATGCCGTAAACGGCCGCACTACGGGTGCGAAAGAGCGCCATGTAAGATACGTGGCGGCCCTGGTCCGCTTTTCTCCGCCTCATTCGCCGAAGTTCATCAGAAGACTGCGCACCCACGCGTGCGGCAAGTGTTCAGGCGAACTGCTTCAGGCCAGGAAGTTTCCGTCCGGGCTTTTGAACCACGCCGGCCGGGAGTGCGTACAGGACATAAGCGCATCGCTTTATCCGATCTTCACCATTACCCGCATCGGAGTCACGCGCCGGCGGTGCGCCGGCCCTCTTTTTCCCTTTTCTCCGGCCCGGAAATGTTGTACAAACATTTCAGGTTGGTTTTGTTCGTGCGGTTTCTGAGGAAATCTCCGAGCTGCGGGTGGCAAATGCTTATTCCTCATCAATATCGGATTTCCGCTGTTTGAGGAAAACTCCAAAGGCTTTTCCACAACTCCGCCCACAGCCTAAACCTCAGAAACCGCACGCTGGAAATTTCCGTTGCTCTGCGGGGTGCGCCCCGTTACAGTTGGGTTTATCTTTTCGATGGCCGCTTCCGACATCGCGCTTGAAAGAGGTCTGCCGGTAAACCTGGATGCCGAGCGGCTCGTCCTCGGCTCCATCCTGCTCGACGATTCCCTGTTCGTGCAGGTCGCCGGTACGCTGCGCGCCGACGACTTCGCCATCGAGAAGCACCGCCGCATCTTCCACCGCATGACCGAGCTCCAGGAGCGCGGCGAGAAGATCGACCGCATCACCGTCTTCAACGAGCTGCTCAAGCACAATGAGGCCGAAGCCTGCGACGGGCTCGGATACCTCATCTCGCTCGACGACGGGCTGCCGCACATCTCCAACATCGATGCCTACGTCCGCATCGTGCGCGACAAGGCGTTGCTGCGGCGCATCATTTTCGCTTCGCAAAAGCTCATCGATCGTTGCGTGCTGGCGCAGGAGGATGCCGAAGAGATTCTCGCCAGCGCCGATGAAACGCTGCTGAGGCTGAACGATCTGCGCGACCGCACCGCGCTCCTCACGCCCGGAGAGATCATCGATTCTTACGAGGGCGGCCTCAACAACTTCCTCGACCCGAGCAAGCGGCTGAAGGGCCTCAGCACGGGTTACCTCAAGCTCGATGAGATGACCGGCGGCCTTCATCCCGGCGAGCTGTTCATCCTCGCCGCGCGCCCCTCCATGGGCAAGACCGCGCTGGCGCTCAACATTGCCCAGCATGTCTCCACGTCGCCCGAGCCGAGAACCGTCGCGGTCTTCTCGCTCGAGATGTCCAAGGAATCGCTGCTCGAGCGCATGTTCTGCTCCGCCGCCCGTGTTGACGGGCAGAAGTACCGCGCCGGCTACCTCAACGCCAACGAGCGCCGCGCCCTGTCCGCTGCCGCCAACCAGCTTTCGGCCGCGCCGCTCTATATCGACGACACGGCCGGCGCAAATCTCATGGACATCCACGCGAAGCTGCGGCGGCTCAAGGCCGAGCGCGGCCTGGGCCTCGTCGTCATCGACTACCTGCAGTTGATGAGCACGCCGGGGCGTGCCGAAAACCGCAACCAGGAAATCAGCAAGCTGTCCCGCGGCCTCAAGCTCCTCGCGAAGGAACTCGCAGTTCCGCTCATCGTGCTGTCGCAGCTCAGCCGCGCTCCTGAGATTCGCCAGGAAGGCGATCATCGCCCGCAGTTGAGCGACCTGCGCGATTCGGGCGCCATCGAGCAGGACGCCGACCTGGTCGGCTTCATTTACCGGCCGGAAATCTATAGCCCGAACCGCCAGGACCTCCGCGGCCTCGCCGAGTTGATACTCGCCAAGCAGCGCAACGGCCCCAGCGGCAGCGTGAAGCTCGTGTTCCTCAAGCACTGCACCCGTTTCGAGAACAGGCTGGAAGGCGACGCCGGGGAGCCGGGCGCGGACGGCGAGTAATCGACAGTTGCATCCGTTGATCTGCGCGCGCGTCGGCGCTATGTTTGGTCGAGATGCGCCGCTTTCTTTTCCTCCTGCTCGCGCTCGCTGCCGCATCGGCACAGGACTTTTCCGGTTCGTGGAAGTTGCGGTCGGCCGAGACCACTCGTGGAAGACTCCCGGAACCTGTCGCGGGCCGCCTCGAAATCCTTCATAACGCGGGCGCCGTACGCTGCACGGTGTTCACGGGGGGAACTCCCGTCGCCTTCAATTTTTCCATCGACGGCAAAGAAAGCCGCGCCAAAGCGGACGGTGGGACACTGAGCACCGTCGCCAAGTGGGAAGGGTCTGCGTTGCTGCTGAACACCATCGTCAACGGCCGGACGTCCTCCTACACACAGATGGACCGCTGGCGCCTTTCGCGGGATGCGCGCACGCTCACCATCACGCGTGAGATCGTGGAGCGCGCCGGCGGCGCCGAAGCCACGCTCGTCTACGAAGCCGAGGCCGCCGTCCCGCCGGCCGCAGTCAAGCCCTCCGCGCCTCAACCGCCAGTTGCGGCGTCCGAGACCTCGCCTCAGCTCCGAAGGCCTCCTGAGTTCACAGTCCCGGCCGGGACCAGGATCCCGCTCGTGCTCCTCAACAGCGTCAGCACCCGGCAGTCAAGCGAGGGCGACCGCGTCTACCTGGCCGCCGCCTTCCCGGTGCTGGCGGGCGGCCGCGTGGTCATCCCTCCCGGCAGCTACATCGCCGGGACGCTGACCGTGGTCAAACCCCCGGGGCGCGTGAAGGGTCGCAGCGAACTGTTTCTCCGCTTCGATTCCCTCACGCTTCCGAATGGCGTCACGCGCGACTTCCGCTCCCGCGTCGGCGCGCTCGATGGCCAGGCGCGGGGCGACCTCGACCGGACCGAGGGCAGCATCAAGGGCGAAGGGGGCAAGGGACAGGACGCACGCACCGTCGGCGAGGCCGCATCGACGGGAGCCTCGGTTGGAGCACTGGCCGGCGCGATCGCCGGACGTCCGGCCCTCGGCCTCGGTGTGGGCGCGGCAGCCGGCGCGGCCGCCGGCTTGATGGGAGTGCTGCTCACGCGCGGGCCGGACATTGTTCTCGCCAAAGGAGCGACACTGGAGATGGTGCTCGACCGGCGCCTCGTGTTTGCGGAAAACGAACTTTCGACCGGCCCCGGCCCGGCCTCGCCGCCCCGGACCCGTTGAGGAAGCCGAAAACGGCTTCAAAACGCGCTTGAATGTAGCGTTTTGCATGTCATTTGGGGCTTATTAGTGCGTTTCTGCACGCCTCCGGGAGCACAGAAGCCCTGTTTCCGGTGCCCGCGCGGCCCCGCCCAATGCTCCGGAAACCGGGTACCGGGTCCTTTAAGGCTGTTCGCCCCATTGCCTGTCCGCCAACTTCAAGCGATAATGAGAGCAGATCCCGGTGTATATGTGCTTGTTGGCCGATCCTAAAGGCGGTTCGGGAGTAACTGTATGAAACGGACGGGTTCCGACGAGCCGTTGCGTTGTTCCTTCTGTCACAAAAGCCAGGACGTTGTTGGAAAGCTGATCTCCTCCCCGAGCGACTACCCCCGGGCTTACATCTGTGACGAGTGCATTGCCGTTTGCAACTCGATCCTCGAGGACGATCGTCACGACTCGCCCTATTCCACCCCGCACAAACTCCCCAAGCCTCTGGAATTAAAGGAATACCTCGATCAGTACGTGATCGGACAGGACGCGACGAAGAAGAAGCTCGCCGTGGCCGTCTACAACCACTACAAACGCATCCACATGAACAAGCAGCGCAGTTCGGATGTGGAGGTCGGGAAGTCCAACATCGCTCTGATCGGACCGACGGGGTCCGGCAAGACGCTTCTCGCCCAGACGCTTGCGCGGATTCTCGATGTGCCCTTCGCCATCGTGGACGCCACCACGCTGACCGAGGCCGGCTACGTCGGCGAGGACGTGGAGAACATCATCCTCCGGCTGCTCCAGAACGCCGACTGGGACGTTCAACGAGCGCAGCAGGGCATTATTTACATCGATGAGATCGACAAGATCAGCCGGAAGGACGAGAACCCGTCGATTACACGCGACGTGTCCGGAGAGGGCGTTCAGCAGGCGCTTCTGAAGATTTTGGAAGGGACGATTGCGAACGTTCCGCCGCAAGGCGGCAGGAAGCACCCGCACCAGGAGTTCACGCCCGTCGATACGACGAACATCCTTTTCATCTGCGGCGGGGCATTCGTGGGGTTGGAGAAGATCATCGCGCGCCGCGTGGGCAAGAAGTCGATGGGGTTCCTGAGCGCGGAGCAGGACGGCAAGCCCGTGATGCACGGGAAGCGCGACATCGATCTGCTCGAGAAAATCCAGCCCGTGGACCTCATCAAGTTCGGTTTCATCCCGGAGTTCATCGGGCGCCTGCCGGTGGTGGGCATTCTCGAGGACCTCGACCAACACGCGCTCGTTCAGATTCTTACGAAGCCCAAGAACGCCATTGTGCGGCAATACCAAAGGCTGTTCGAGTTTGAAAATGTTAGACTGAAGTTCAGCGACGATGCTCTGGAAGCCATCGCTCAGCTCGCGATGGAACGTAAGGTGGGGGCGCGTGGGCTGCGGATGATCCTCGAGGATCTGATGCTCGATCTGATGTACTATCTCCCTTCGTATAAAAAGGTTCGCGAGTTCAGCGTGACGAAGGAGATGGTGATGGCGCAGAAGATCAGCCTCGCGCTGCTGGAGAAGGCCGGGTAGGCCTTCGCGATCTTTCCCGTCTGGACTGGGGTCTTTCAAGTCATCATAGCCGGGTATCCACAGTGCGCAATTTGCGTGCTGTGCGCTACCTAAAGGAGGGGCCGGCTGCCCGTCGGGCCGGCAGCCCGGGATATAATCTTCTGAGATCAGAGGGGCTAAGCGGCGCGACCTCGGGGGATGCGCGCAGGCCGGGACTTTCAGGCTGGGACGCGCACTGAATTGATTGGCGCGCAGCAGTTTGAAAACAAAGATGCTTACTTCAAAAGAAAAGACCGACACAAAACGGCTTCCGATGATGCCGGTGCGCGACGTGGTCATCTTCCCGCACATGATGACCCCGTTCGTGGTGGGCCGGGAATCGAGCGTGCGTGCTCTCGAAGAGGCGCTGGCGGGCGAGAAGAAGATCTTCCTCGCCACGCAGCACGACGCCTCGATCGACGAGCCCCGCCCGGAGGAGATCTACAGCGTCGGGACCATCGTCAACATCGTGCAGAGCCTGCGGCTGCCGGACGGGAACATCAAGGTTCTGGTGGAAGGCATCGAGCGCGGCAAGATCCTGTCGGTGAGCGATGACGAGGGGTTTTTCCGTGCGGCTGTGCGCACGCAGCAGTTCAAGGTGGAGGCGGGTCCGCAACTGGAGTCTCTGGTTTCGCGGGTCAGCACGCTCTTCGAGCAGTACATCAAGCTGAGCCAGAACCTGAACTACGAGACGATGATCGCGGCCATCCGGGTGGACGATCCGGGGAAGCTGGCCGATACGATCGGTGCGAACCTGCAGCTCACGATCGAGGAAAAACAGGAGCTGCTCGAAATCTTCGATCCGGTGGACCGGCTGACGCGGGTCGCCGAGATGCTCGATATCGAGATCGAGAAACTGAACGTTGATCGCACGATCCAGGGCCGCGTGAAGCGCCAGATGGAGAAGGCGCAGAAAGAGTACTACCTCAACGAGAAGATCAAGGCCATCCAGAAGGAGCTGGGCCGCGGCGAGAAGAGCGAGATGGACGAGCTGAAGAAGAAGATCGAGACCGCGGGGATGACGAAGGACGCCTTCGAGAAGGCGATTGCCGAACTGAAGCGGTTGGAGAACATGCCGCCGATGTCGGCTGAATCCACGGTCTCCCGCAACTACCTGGAGTGGCTGCTCGCGGTCCCGTGGAAGCAGAAGTCGAAGGAGATCCGCGATCTGAAGTTCGCCGAGCAGGTGCTCGAGTCGGACCATTACGGGCTGGCAAAAATCAAGGAGCGCATTCTGGAGTTCCTGGCCGTGCGGCGGCTGGTGAAGAACCCGCGCGGATCGATTCTGTGCTTCGTGGGCGCGCCCGGCGTGGGCAAGACGTCGCTCGGGATGTCGATCGCCAAGGCGACGGGACGGAAGTTTATCCGGCTATCGCTCGGTGGAGTGCGGGACGAGGCTGAAATCCGCGGCCACCGGCGCACATACATCGGCGCGCTTCCGGGGCAGATCATCCAGAGCATGCGCAAAGCCGGCACGCGGAACCCGGTGTTCATGCTGGACGAAGTGGACAAGATGTCCATGGATTTCCGGGGCGACCCCTCCGCGGCGCTGCTCGAGGTGCTCGATCCGGAACAGAACTACATGTTCATGGACCACTACCTGGACGTGGAGTACGACCTGAGCCAGGTCTTTTTCATTGCGACGGCGAACGTGCTGCACACGATTCCACCGGCGCTGCAGGACCGCATGGAAGTGATCCGGCTTTCCGGCTACACGGAACTGGAGAAGCTGGAGATCGCCAAGCGCTTCCTGGTGAAGAAGCAGATGCACGAAACCGGGTTGGACGAGAAACTCGTCCAATTCACCGATCCCGGCCTGATGAGCCTGATCCAGCACTACACGCGGGAAGCGGGCGTCCGGAACCTGGAGCGCGAAATCGGGAATATTTGCCGGAAGGTGGCGCGCAAGGTTGTGGACAACGCCGGCGCAGGCGAGGAGAGCGAGGGCCAAAAGAACGGCAAGAACAACAAGGCCGCGGCCGAGCCCCCCCCGAGGACGACAGAAACGGCCGTGGTGACGGCGGAAGCGGTGCCCGCGTACCTGGGACCCACAAAGTTCCGCGACCTCGAGGCCGATAAGTGCAACGAGATCGGAGCGGCGCTGGGGCTGGCCTGGACGGAAGTCGGCGGCCAGATCCTGGCCACCGAAGCTACGATCATGGACGGCAAAGGCAAGCTGACCACCACCGGAAAACTGGGTGACGTCATGCAGGAATCGGCGCAGGCGGCGATGAGTTACATCCGGTCGCGCTCGCACCTGCTGGGGTTGCCGCGGGACTTCTACCGCCACCTCGACATACACGTCCACGTACCCGAGGGGGCGATACCCAAGGACGGCCCTTCGGCGGGCATCACCCTCGCGACGTCGATCATCAGCGCGCTGACCAAGATTCCGGTGCGCTGCGACGTTGCGATGACCGGTGAGATCACGCTGCGGGGGCGGGTGCTGCCGATCGGCGGCTTGAAAGAAAAGCTCCTGGCCGCACGCCGCCACGGCATCCGCGAAGCGATCATCCCCAAGGACAACGAGAAGGACCTCCCGGACCTTCCGGAAGCGATTCGGGGGGAAATGAAGCTGCACTTTGTCCAGTCCATGGACGAGGTTCTGAAGATTGCCCTGGAGCGGGAGATCATCAGCCTGCCGCTCGGCGCCGGCGCGCCGGTGGAGCAGGTCGGTTCCCAACCCAGCGAAGAAAAACTACATTAGCCCCCCAGGCGCGCGAACTTTGCTTGCAGGCCCGAAAAACGGGTGTTCGGCAGTGGGCGGCCGGAAAGGGGCGGCCCGCCAGGGTGGCGGGCGGCGACTTGACCTTTGGACGCTCAGTATATAATTGGAGCAGCCTACAAAGAGCAGTTCCCGTCCGGGGATTTGCCGGAAGTTGCTTTCCTCGGGCGGAGCAACGTGGGTAAGTCCAGCCTGCTGAACCGCCTGCTTGGAGGCAGGCAACTGGCACGAACAAGCAGCAAACCCGGCTGTACCCGGTTAATCCATTTTTATCGCGTGGACGAGAAGTTCTGCTTTGTTGACCTGCCAGGCTACGGTTTCGCACGAGTTTCCCAGCAGACGAGCAACGACTGGAAAGAACTGATCGAGGCTTACCTGCTGGGGCGAGGGAACCTGGCGCTCTCGGTCATCCTTTTGGATGCCCGGCGGGGCTGGATGGAGAAAGATCTGGAACTCAAGAGCTGGCTGGAGTTCCACGACCGGCGCCACCTTGTGGTCGCCACGAAGATGGACAAGTTAAAAAGCCTGTCCGACCAGGCTCGCGGACTGGATGCCATCCGCCGCCAGTGCGGCGCCAGCGAACCAGTGCCGTTCTCGGCCATCACCGGCCGGGGAGTAAGGGAGATTTGGCAAGTCATATGGACAACCCAGAACAGACCGTAAACCCGGTCCAGACGCAGGAGGAAAAGCCACAGGCGCAAACGCCCCCCACCGGCGTTCCTCCGCAGGCAGGCGCCCGCAAGGGGCGCACAGGGGGACCCGGCGGCGCACCGCCACAGGGGCAGACGAAGAACGGCGTCCCCGCCGCTAACGCGGCCAGCACGCTCGACCTGGTCGCTCTGAAGGACATGAGCATCCAGCAACTGAACAATATTGCGAAGGATCTCGGTCTGACGGGCGTATCGGGACTGCGCAAGCAGGAACTGATCTTCAAGATCCTGCAGGCGCAGGCGGAGAAGAGCGGGCTCATCTTCTCGGAAGGGGTACTCGAATGCCTGCCCGACGGCTTCGGGTTCTTGCGCGCTCCGGAATACAACTATCTTCCGGGCCCCGACGATGTTTACGTGTCGCCTTCGCAGATCCGCCGCTTCGACCTTCGCACGGGAGACACGATTTCCGGCCAGATCCGCCCACCCAAAGAGGGCGAGCGCTATTTCGCGCTCATTAAGGTGGACGCGATCAACTTCGAGCCGCCCGAGGAAGCGCGCAACAAGATCTTCTTCGACAACCTGACGCCGCTCTACCCGAACGAACGCGTGAAGCTCGAGACGGCCAAGGACAGCTACTCCGGCCGGATCATGGACCTGCTGACTCCGCTCGGCAAGGGCCAGCGCGGGCTGATCGTTTCGCCCCCACGCACCGGCAAGACGATGCTGCTGCAATCGATCGCGAACTCGATCACAACCAATCACCCGGAGATCATCCTGATTGTGCTGCTGATCGACGAGCGGCCCGAGGAAGTCACCGACATGCAGCGCTCAGTGCGGGGCGAAGTCATCAGCTCGACGTTCGACGAGCCCGCCGCGCGGCACGTACAGGTGGCCGAGATGGTGATCGAGAAGGCCAAGCGGCTGGTGGAGCACAAACGTGACGTGGTGATTCTGCTCGACTCGATTACGCGCCTGGCGCGCGCCTACAACACCATCGTCCCGCCCTCGGGCAAGGTGCTCTCGGGCGGCGTGGACTCGAACGCGCTGCAGCGTCCGAAGCGGTTCTTCGGCGCCGCGCGCAACATCGAGGAAGGCGGCTCGCTGACCATCATCGCCACATCGCTCATCGACACCGGGAGCCGCATGGACGACGTGATCTTCGAAGAGTTCAAAGGCACCGGCAACCAGGAGATCCACTTGGACCGGAAGCTGGTGGACAAGCGTGTGTTCCCCGCGATCGACATCAACAAGAGCGGCACGCGAAAAGAGGAGCTGCTGCAGCCGAAGGAAGAGCTGAACCGGGTGTGGGTGCTTCGCAAGGTGCTGTCGCCGCTATCGCAGGTGGAGGCGATGGAACTGCTTCTCGACAAGCTCGGGAAGACGCGCAGCAACGCCGAGTTCCTGGCCGCGATGAGCGGGTAAACCTACCAGAGGGGCAGACAGGTCTGTCCCTCTGCCGAACTTCAGTACAGATCCCGCCGAGACAGGTCTTTGAGCAGGGTAGCACTATGACTATTTCGGCGTGCCCTACGATGCCGGCGGGTTCTGGCGTACCATGAACTTCCATGGGACTGATCTGACGTCCTTGCCGAACGGGCTCAGGCCATGCGCCGCGCATCTTCTCAGATGAGCCTCCAGAACAACGACTGCGTTGCCGTCGTCGGCGGTGGACCTGCCGGTTCGTTCTTTGCCATTCATCTTCTTCGGGAGGCCCGGCGTCTCAATCGACGCATCGAGGTCGTCATCGTTGAGAAGCGTGGTCCGATCGACGTGGGCGCCGTCGCCCTTGAGTGCAGGGGATGCAGCTTCTGCGCGGGCGGCATCTCACCCAGATTGGACGAGATGCTCGAGGAGCAACGCCTCAGCGTTCCCGACGAAATCGTCCAGGGGCGCTTCGACTACGTCTGGATACAAGGCCAATGGAAGAACTTCCGGCTGCGAGTTCCCAAAGATATGCGGATGTACTCCGTATTCCGGGGCTCCTTACCAGGCAGGCGGAGCGGGAAACCCGCAGGCTTCGATGGGTTTCTGCTGGGTGAAGCGGTCAAAGAAGGCGCGCACATCCTGTATGGCAAAGTTGAGGCTATGGCCTATGGCGCGTCCGGGTTTCCCAGGCTGACAGTTAGAACAGAATCCGGAGAGAGCGTACCGCTGGATGCCAGCTTCGTGACCATCGCTACCGGAATCAATGCCCACTGCGGCCTGGATTATCGTGACGATTCCCTGATCGCCTCCGTCAAGCGGTTGAATCCGGCGTTCGTTCCGGGCAGGTCCCGAAAGGCCTTCATTTTCGAGCTCGACGTAGGCGAGGATTATCTCGAACACAATCTGCACCGGGAGATATACTTCATCGAGTACGGCTCGAAACGCCTCGCTTTGGAACATACCGCTCTGGTTCCCAAAGGCAGGTTCCTGACCGTCGCCATGCTCGGCAAGTGTATCGACGAGGCGGTCCTGCCGCGAGACAGCCGGCAGATCGTCCACGATTTTCTGACGCTGCCTCAGATCGAGCGTATCCTGCCAGGCATCGAGGCGGCTCCCCTCGCCTGTGCCTGTGCTCCGAGAATGACCGTGACCACCGCCAGATCCCCCTTTGGCGACCGGTTCGCCATCATCGGCGACGCGGTCGGGTCGCGGTTGAACAAAGACGGGTTGTTCTCGGCCCACGTGACGGCGGAACGGCTGGCGCAGACCGTGCTCCAGGACGGAATCGACCAGCAGGCTCTGGCGAAAGGATACGGGAAGGCCATCCAGTGGCTGGCGGTAGACAATCGCTACGGGCGGACGGTATTTGGCCTGAGCCGGGTGGCGTTCACCAGGCCGGTGGCGGGCCGCATCACCTACCAGGCGTATGCCACCGAGTGCAAGGTGCGAGACGAGGGCAGCCGGCCCCTGAGCACCGTGTTATGGAAGATCGCCAGCGGGACGGCCGACTATCGGGAAGTGTTGCGGGAAATGTGCGGCTACGGCGTTCTGCGATCCATTCTCGTGGGTGCGGCGGTCACGCTGAGGAACGTGGCGTTCGAATCGCCCTTCGGTCTGAAATGGGGGGAGTACGGACGGTACCCAACGGTGGTCCTGAAGGAAAAGCGCGAAGCCCTGAAGTGGCGCCTATCGGTTAGCCTGGGGATGGAACTCGGTGCCAGGCCCGACTTCGAACGGATGTACGTGATCAAGATCCGGGGCTCCGAGGAAGAGATCATGGACGAGTTGGCCAGGTTTGGCCACCCCGATGCGCGGTTCCTCGACCTGCGATTCGTGGAGGTTCGGCGGATCCAGGGGGAGTCCAACGAGGTCGGATCGGTGATTCGATACAGGGTACCGCTCGCCGGAATCGGTGCAGAGCTGCGCTTGACCAAGAGGGTCGGCTTGGAGACTTTGCTATACCAGCTCGACGGGCGGCTTGCGAACCACGGGAAACTCATCTTCAATGTCGCACGGACCAAGGACGGAAACAGCAGGCTGTCCATTTACACGGCATTCGACTACAAGAAAGGCCACGGCTTTGCGGGTAGGGTTCTGTGGGGAGTTGCCAGGGTGTTGTTTCCGGGATTCGTGCACGACGTGGTGTGGAATCATGCCTTGTGCACCATCAAAGAGGAGGTCGAGCGGAAGCACGCCTACACCCCGACGCCGGCCTCGTGGGATGAGGGACCCCGCGCGCCCTCCTCGCCGATAGCTAGTGAGGCGCGTTATAAGAGGCCGGCAGGATAGCTTCCGATATCAGTCCATAACGCCCGGTTTGCCAGTAGGGCCGTTTGGGTCAACTTCCGGATGCACGACCACTCGTCCACAGTCACCTCATCCGGTGCGCGCCGCGCCGCTGTCAGGCAGCGTATCCCTTGATCCGGATTTCTCCCTTCGATACGTCAACCGTTCCGGGGGCCCAGACCTGGATCGGGTTCAGCCACGAGTACTCTGGGTGGTTGGTTGTCAGCGTCACGTTCTCCCGGAGCTGAAAGACCGGCGACCCTTCCTCCGGAATCGCCACGCCGTCGGCAGCCAGCGCGATCTTCTTTCCGTCTTCAGTCGTGATCTCTGCGTGAATGTTGAGCTGGCAGCGGCCATCGGCGCGTATGTGAAGGTAATCCACGCCCTTAACCGTCCCCTTCAGCTTCGGCCCGGTGATAGGCCCTTCGAAACAGACATCGAACCGCGCTCCTTCCGCTGGTGGCCGCATCTGGCCTGAAAACACCGCATTCGCCGAGGTGCCGTACTCCACCACCTGCGTGAACTGCAGCGTGTACTCGTAGATTAGTTCTCCTGGGGTTTCCTTGGACTCGCCCATCCTGATCCTCCGATCTGTGCGGTTTGTCTGCCGTTGCGAACCCGCCCGCCTACACGTTCGGCGAACGCGGCTCATATGAAACCAGTTCTCGACGATAGTAACATCCTTTATGTCCGGGAATGTCCCGCTAAAGCTTACCTATCCGAAACGGATCCTGATTGATTCAACTCGATCAAGAACCCGATAACTCCTGGGTGACGGCGTACTCGGAAGTAGTGCCTGCTCTCCCGTTGGTATCAGACGTCGGTCATGCCAGACGCAGAGACATGCCGGAAGACGCTTGCTCTTAGCGAAGGCAACATCGATACCCGCGAATGCTCCCATCCCTGAATTGTAGAGCGGGATGTCCATCGTGGAGAACGTAGCTTAACTCGAATCGGCCTTGGTTGGAGGGTGCGTTCGCGTAATGAAGGTCCAGAAATCTTTGGGCGCGTTCGCTTTGTCGCGAGGTCCGGGCAATCGTCCACGCACGACCAGGCGTGCTAGCGGGAGTTTACAAGTTATCAGCGAGTTTCGGGGCAAGCCGTTCCTGCAGAATGCTTTGCAGGCAGTGTTGGGTATGAC
>Ga0209777_10001762_pt1 | contig 30166 bp, 39 predicted proteins | sample FrelakmetHBP12HB_FD_187147 | JGI IMG/M metagenome (GOLD analysis project Ga0209777, IMG submission 187147) | Freshwater lake sediment microbial communities from the University of Notre Dame, USA, for methane emissions studies -HBP12 HB (SPAdes)... | ecosystem: Environmental > Aquatic >... | reverse complement strand
CTTTGATTTCAATATTTACGTGAGCCATAAGATTCGCTTTTTTGAAAATATAAAAACCTAATTCAAATACTTCGCCTTGTTCGCGTTATGCTCTTCTAAAGTTTTTCCATAATGGATATTGCCTTCCATATCGTGTAAGTAATATAAGTAATCAGATGTCTGCGGATTCAGAACTGCGTTGATGCTTTCCCGTGTCGGATTGGAAATCGGTGTCGGCGGCAAATCCCTATGCGTCCTTGTGTTATATACATTGTTCTTGTCTCAAATCTTTTGCGCTATCACGGCTGGCGTGCAATTGGTATATGAGGTTTTCAATCCGTAACATAACGTGATATCAGCATCTAACGCCATTCAAATCTCCAATCTTTTCAAAAATATCCCTGCAACGGTCGCTTTGTTCGCTATATTCCTTTCCTCCTTTTCCAGGATGCTTGCGATGATGATGGTATTATACCAATTCGCTGGAACACTTACTTTGCTTCGTACTTTCGTATTGAAATTCTCTAATTGCGTGTAGACCAATTGGTCGATGATATTTTTGGTCTTATCTACTTGATAGGTGTCAGGGTACAGAAAACCCTCAAGGGTTTTTAGCGATATATTTTTCAGAAAATCATATCTGGTCTGATATTTAGCTATAATAGTTGGATCGTTTACAAAAGCTATATAATCGCCACCGGTGATATATCATTTTCTCGCCAATGCTTCATCAATGTCGTAGATGGATCGTCCTTCCAATAATGTTAAACGAAGATAATCTTTTTCTGACCCATTCAATATTTTTTTTACGAATCCTGCTTTGCTATACCTTCACGTGAAAGTGTAGCTTCCCGCTTCTAATTTTGAAAAATCTATATCATGCGTTCTGATATACAATTTCACACGAATTTTTTCTATCGGACCGAGCTGATTCAGAATCTTGGAGACATTCTCTCATTGTTCTATAGTTATCTTGGCGTTGAGGGTGATTCTTTTGATGAAGAGGTAGATTATCAGGATAAGCACGACGAGCAGTATCCGTCTTCAGAGTCTGATTTTCTTCTTTTTTTCTGTCATGATGTAATTTACCAAATAAATGTGCGGTGATGATAATTATATCGTTTTTTTTGTCAAACAAGAAAAATTTCTTACTTTTTGCTCTTGAAAAAAAAATATATTCCTATATTCTGTCGCTTCGCAATTTTTTTATCTTATATACATTATATTATTATGTGATTATTTGGAAGCAACGAGAAAAAGTATGTGTACTTTTTCGGAGAAGCGAAAGGCCTCGGTAAGGATATGCTCGGAGGCAAAGGAAAAAATTTGGCGGAAATGGTATCATTATGATTGCCTATTCCTAGCGGATTTACTATCACTACAGAGACATGTGATCTCTACTACAAAAGCAACAAAACGTATCCACAAATAGTGTTGGATCAGATTGAGAAAGAACTTCAGAAACTTGAACATGTCATGGGCAAAAAACTCGGAGATCCAAAAGATCCGTTGTTAGTTTCCGTAAGATCCGGAGCTGCTGATTCTATGCCAGGAATGATGGATACTATTCTTAACTTAGGACTCAATGATGAATCCGTACAAGGATTGATCGAAAAGACCGGTAATCCAAGATTCGTACGGGATAGTTACAGAAGGTTTTTGCAAATGTTCGGTGATGTAGTACTAGAAGTTCCTCATCATGATTTCGAAAAATCATTACAATCAGTAAAGAATGCTAAATGAGTAAAACTTGATACTGAACTTGATGTTGTTGATCTTCAAAAAGTAGTCACTTTATATAAAGATGCCATCAAAAAAGCTACGGGAAAAGATTTTCCAAGTGATCCAAGAGAGCAGTTACATATGGCTATCGATGCGGTATTCGGTTCTTGGAATAACGACAGAGCTATCGTATATAGAAGAATAAATGATATCAAATGATTACTTGGTACCGCTGTGAATGTACAAGCGATGGTCTTCGGAAATATGGGTGATACGTCGGGAACTGGAGTATGTTTTACAAGAAATCCGTCTACGGGAGAACATAAATTCTACGGAGAATTCTTGATGAATGCACAGGGTGAAGATGTCGTTGCTGGTATCAGAACTCCTATGGAAATCCAAGAACTTGATAGGGTTATGCCTGACTGCTATAAAGAACTTGTAGAGATCTATGAGGGATTAGAAAAACATTACAGAGATATGCAAGATATGGAATTCACTATCCAAGAAGGAAAATTGTATATCCTTCAAACAAGAAATGGAAAAAGGACTGCCGCTGCAGCCATCAAGATGGCAGTGGATATGGTGAAAGAATGACTCATCAACGAAAAGGAAGCAGTGTTGAGAGTAAAACCAGAACAGCTTGACAGCTTACTTCACAAACAGATAGATCCAGCAGCAAAAAAAACCGCTGAATTATTAACTAAAGGACTTCCTGCATCACCAGGTGCAGCAGTCGGACAAATCGTCTTCACGGCACAAGCTGCTCATGATCGAAACGAAGAAGGTAAAAAAGTTGTCTTAGTCAGAACAGAAACTTCTCCGGAAGATATCATAGGAATGATTGCTGCTCAATGAATCTTGACTGCTAGAGGATGAATGACTTCACATGCTGCCGTAGTCGCTAGATGAATGGGAAAAAGCTGTGTAGCTTGAGCTGGAGACATCGTTGTCGATGAACACGCTAAAACGCTTATCGTTAAATGAAAAACATACAAAGAATGAGATATTATCACATTAGACTGAGCGACAGGAGAAGTATTCGCTAACGCATTAGCAGTAATGGATCCAGAACTCAGCGGTGATTTCTGAACGCTTATGACTTGGGCTGATAACTACAGAACACTATTAGTCAGAACAAATGCTGATACACCACATGATGCTGAAGTAGCAAGAAAATTCGGTGCGCAAGGAATAGGTTTATGTAGGACAGAACACATGTTCTTCGCTGAAGATAGGATCAAGGCAGTGAGAGAAATGATTCTCGCTGATGATGTTGATGGAAGAAAGAAAGCTTTAGCAAAAATCCTTCCTTATCAAAAAGAAGATTTCATCTGAATACTCAAAGCTATGGCTTGATTACCTGTAACTATCAGATTCTTGGATCCTCCATTACACGAATTCTTACCGCAGGAAGAAAAAGATATTATTGAACTTGCAAGAGATATGGGAGTAGATTTAGAAGTATTGAAAAAAAGAATAGAATCGCTTCATGAAGTCAATCCTATGCTCGGACATAGATGATGCAGACTCGTCATTACCTATCCTGAAATCGCAGAAATGCAGTGCAAGGCAGTCATTTCTGCAGCGTGCGAACTCAAGAAAGCAGGTGTGGAAATTAAGCCTGAAATCATGATCCCATTAGTCTGATTCAAAGCTGAATTTGATTTCAATGCTGATATCGTAAGAAGAGTCGCTAAAGAAACCATGGACAAATATGGTATACAAGTTGATTACAAACTTGGAACGATGATTGAAGTGCCTAGAGGAGCAGTAACCGCAGATAAAGTCGCTGAAACCGCTGAATTCTTCTCATTCTGAACAAACGATCTTACTCAGATGACGCTTGGATTCTCAAGAGACGACGCCGGTAAATTCATCAAGGAATACGTGAACAAGAATATCTTCGAAAAAGATCCGTTCCAGACATTAGATACGGAAGGAGTCGGTCAGCTTGTTCAGATGGCCGTTGATAAATGAAGAAAAACGAGACCTGACATCAAACTCGGTATCTGCGGAGAACATGGTTGAGATCCAGAATCAATTTATTTCTGTCATAAGGTCGGTTTGAACTATGTCAGCTGTTCACCGTTCAGAGTGCCTATCGCGAGATTGGCTGCTGCACATGCTGCGCTCAAAAATGTATAATATATTTTTGAAACAAAATATATAATTTCGACATCATAAAAAACTTCATTTCATTTCAGCTTTTTATTATGTCTCAATTAAAAAAAGCGTCGGGAAATACTCCTGGCGCTTTTATAATAGATTTTACATCGGGTTAAATCAAAATTCACATAGGTGAATTAATTTTAATGGTTGGTAAATCAATTTCGTAGACTGGTCCAGATCCGTCGGAGAAGTTACTTATTATTTTTATTTTCCATCCTGCTTTCCTGTAAAGCGAAATAACTTTTTGAATTGTCGCCTTGAAAAAGAAACGGAATCCGATTTTTTGTTCAAAATTATCGTTTTCCCCCCAGTTGAGTTCGTAGCAGTCTTCTGCCTTTTTGCAGCAGAAAATCCTCAGTTTTTTCATTCTTTTTATTGCAGCTATTGTTAGCGCACGATTTATTTCTGATATAAGGTGAGGTATAACAATATATGTATTTTCCGTAAGATCTGCTACTTGTTTGGGTGTTAATACGTCATTTTCCATAAGTTTATGTTTTAATTTTGTTTTTTTGGAGTGAATGTTACATGGCAAAATGAATCGCTCCATTTGCCTGTTCTTTTGACTTTCCAGTCCTTTTCAAAAGCTTTCAATGCTTTTTCGATGGCTTGGACGTTTTGTTCTCGCCAATTCTTATTTGGCCATCTTATGGTGCGATGGTGTATGGTAACCATTTTTGCCAAATCGTTGGTTGCTAATTCTGTCGTAATATAATCGTTGATTCCTGAAATTATCAGGTCGACGTTTCCTCTGTCAGTATCAGAGAGTTTCTTGGCTTCAATTCGAGCTTTTTCTGGTGTTATTGCTTTTGTTTTCATATTCTTTATTTTTTTTATGTTTTTTTGTATATAAAGATTATCTTAGAAAAATCAATTACTTATGTTTTTGGCTTTTTTCCGCTCTTTTTTGCTATAGAGCTTGACTTTTACTACTTTTTCATTACAAGCAATATTCACAAAAACAAAAATTAATAACTAAAAATTACTACATTATGACGAAAGAAAAAAGTACTGGAAAACGTAGATTTTCCCTGAGAAAAAAGAAAAAGAATCTTATTCCTGTGAGTGAAGAAGTACAAGAGGTAGTACAAACAAACACCTATCTACCTTATCCGAAAGCTTATATTTCCATTCACAACATGAGTATGTCCAGTAGGATTTTGGCCGTAAAAGTTGATCATTATCTGCAACACAAAGAAACTTGTATTCCTGTTGTTGATAAGGGTCGGGTAACCTGGAATATTCTCGAGCAGCACAATAAGCCATTCTCTCGTTTACGAAAGGAGGTTGAAGAAATTCAGAATCATAAATTCAAGGATCATTCTTTGGATCTTATTGCTGAACGTGTTGTCAAATTTATCACCAAAGAACATCAGCTTAAATCTGTACCGGAACCAGTTTAAATTTATTGTAATGATTATTGTAATGCCTGGATTTTTTCTCCAGGCGTTTTTTTCTGTTTGAACTATTCTATTAAAACATTACAACATACGACATGTGAACATATCTCGGACAGAATTTTCTTATCGATAGTAAAGTGAAATACTATATTTTTGAAAAAATACAAAAATTATATACTGACCTCTGATGCGATGCGTTGATAGAGATATGACCTGGAAAAGGCTCGATAACCAAACTTATCTGGACTATTTCTGATAATTTTTTCGTAATTGAAAAAGATGAAACACTGATTCCAAATTTAAAATTTCAAATTCCAAATATACAATCATTTGAAGGTGATGTATTAAACTTAGATGTAGAAAAACTTTTGCAACAGAAAAAACTTAATCCTTCGCAGACTTTGATCGTGTGAAACTTGCCGTACTACATAACTTCTCCTATTCTCAGAAAATTCTTCGGATATGGAAAACAGGAATTCGCGTGATGAATATTCATGGTGCAAGATGAAGTAGGCCAGAAGCTGAAAAGCGATGCAAAGAAAAAATCGTATTTACGACGATTACTTAATTACGCTTATACGGTTACGTATCTCAAATGAGTTCCCGCGAAATGTTTCAAGCCAATACCGAAAGTAAAGAGTTGTTTGATACAACTAACCATTAAATCTGAACAACCAACTATTGCATTTGAAAAATTAATCGAGTTCTTGGAATTGTTTGCGCCGTTCAGCAGGAAAACCTTGGGAGCGATCCAAAAGATGATCCAGAAAAAATCAGATATTAAATTTATTATTCCTGAATCATTACAGAAGAAAAGATTGGAAGAACTTACTTGGAAAAATTTGGAGACGATTTTTGCAAAATAGCGTAGATTTCTCTCTTCGTTCGAAATGACTATCGTAGCATATTTTTCCTTGAATATACAGTCAAACCCATTACTATATATCCATATTTTACTCGTTTATCATATATGATGAGCGTTCTCGTCTACAACGGAGAAAAGTTCCAGAGAAGCAAGATATGGTACTTGGTGTTTGCCGTGATTTTCGCAAGCGTCTTTTTGCTCTCCATCCTCAATGGCAATATCGTCGGGGCAGTATTGATCTTCTTTTTGCTTGGATGATATTTTTATTATTCCACAATAAACAACCAAGTCATTAAAATGATCATAGAAGAAAAACAGCTTATCATCTGAAATAAAAACTATCCGCGAAATTCGTTCACCTGATATATAGTAGAAATCTATCCAAAAACCCAGCAAATAAAAAATATCGTTTTTCTTACTCAGAAATGACATATGATTTACTCATTTGACGATTCACTTGAACATATCAGACTATTCCTTCTTGAACTTGATAAATACTTACCTATGCTTGGCGATTTTCATCAAACTTCTCTTGAGAAATTCTCTAGGAAAATGAAACTTTAGACTTGTATCATCGTACGTATGAATCCAATATCTTCACATAGATTAGTTATCAAGGATGCAGCATGGCAGTTGATTTCTAGGATCATCAGTGCTGTTTTTGGTTTTGCGACGACCAAGATCATGGCTGATTATCTCTGACCGCTGAGATATGGAGATTATAATTCCATCCTCAAATATTTTGCGTTTCGGACCGCATTAGCGGATCTTGGCCTCTATGTATTAGCCGTCAAAAGACTTGGCGAACTCAAGGAAAAATATAAGGACGATCCAAACAATACCGCCATGAAAGAAGAATATTGAAAATTCGTAGCAACAAGGATCGTGACTATGGCTGTGGTCTATCTGGTTGCAATCGGTATAGCATATCTCATCCCTAGTTATAGGGCTAATCCATATTATCTCTGGTGATTGCCTTTGGGGCTTTTCTTCTCCGCGAGCTTCATGTTCGCTGGAATCCAGCAATTACCATTGCAGATTTTCTGGAAGATGGAAAAGCTGAGTATTGCGCTTATCACTGCTAGACTAACGCAGTTGGCCATATTGGTGCCTGTGGTGTATCTATTCTTTAAACATATAAACTTCGTCGCCACCCCTACAGGCATATCTGTGATAGCTTTCTGTTTGGTAATGTTTTCCGTCGTGTGAAGCAGTTTAGGGCAGAATGTCGAAATTTCCCTGAGGGCCAGAAGATATCTGCCGCTCAAGGTCATCCGGGATCGGAAATTCATACGTGATACCATCAAAAAAAACCGGAATTATGGCGTGTCATATTATTTCAGCAGTTTCCATACGTTGCTGCCATTGCTTTTCTTGACGTGGTTTTATCCGACAGTTTCAGGTAAAGATTATTCGTGATTGCGATGACTTTCGCTCGGATTGATAGAGATCCTTTTGATTATTCCGTCTGCGCTTGGAAATAGCCTGTTGCATAAGATACCCGCTTACAAAGATAAACATAAGCTGCAGAGCTTATGAAGCTTGATGAATCTTATGATCCGGATAGGATGAGTTTTTGCCGTGAATTTCCGGATATTTGCAAAGATGATCATCCTTGTCTGCTCAAACAAAAACTTTTTGTGAAGCTATAGTTCCATATATAGTCGGTGATCCGATCAGTTGATGCCGCTTTTGGGAATCGTATTGTTGTTTAGTTTCGTAAAACAAGTATATAACTATGTTTTTGTGGCTACCGGCAAACAGAATGTCTTGCTTGGAGTGAATGGTATAGGTGTCCTGATCTGAATATTTTTGTGACTGTATCTCATACCGAATCGATCATTTACCCTTGGACGAGGGCTTTTCGGCGCAATCATCACCCAATTGATTATGGAATTCATCTTTATGTCTTTGGCGATCCGGGTCGGAATCCGCAAAGCCGTCACACCGGTGTTATCCAAAAAGGTATTCCTAAGGGTCTGTCTGGTATTGGCTTGTTTCGCTGCGGTCTGACGGGCTGTCACCAGTCATGTGCATATGACCTATCTTTCTTTCTTTATCATAGCTATTATACTCAATTGATCGGTGGCGCTTGTCTCTTTGCCGTTGCTCAAAAAAATGGGTCGTGGTTTGACCGTAGAAACTGATGTATATTCTCCTATATAATGATGATGTAGAAAATATTATTCCGTAGCAGGCACGATGGATACTGCTATTTTTACTTTCCCTTCTTCATCTACTATATTGTCTTTTATCATTACTTTCACTACATCTCCAACACCGTATTTTTTTAATTCCTGTTTGTCTTCGACTCTAATCATTCCATTGATTGTCCCTTTTCTATTGAGTGTCACATATGCTATTTTATTCTGGATATTATTGATCATTCCTGGGTATATTCCATCTTTTTTAAAATAGTTATGGTCTTCTTTGTTTTTCAATTTAAGTAGATTCGCTTTTTTCTCTTTTTCTGTCTTTTCTATTTTATTTATTATTTCTTTTTCCTTTTCAATCTGAGTCTTTCTATACGCTAAAAAGTTTTCTTTCAATCATTCTTCAGCATGGATTCCGAATTCAAACATATCAAGTATTTTTTTCAGATCTTCCAGTTTAACTTTTTTGATGTTGAGAAAATGATCATTGGTAGCAAATCCGCAAATCTTTTTTGGAAGAGGTGTCGGACTATACATATAGAGATCTCAGCTTTCAAATATCTTAAAAAGACCGTAGTTTTCCCCTGCGATTTGTTGTCCACCGCTAAATTCTTTGCCAAGCGCAAAAACAAATCTCTGATTATTGAAATTTCCGAATCTACCTTTTTCATCCAATTCTTGTTGCTCTGATATTTTTTCTTTATTTTCTTTTTCTTGATTCTCATTTTTGATATTCAATTTTTTTACTTCCTCTTCATCTAATACTTCAAAACCTGTATGACCAGGTGTTCCAAAATATTCGTAAATATTTTTTATCGGCACTTTACGATGAAGGCCAAATAATGTTTTATGACTGACTTCTTTATCAGCTCCTGCAAACTGATAATGCTGACTATCTGCTTTATCTACAAAATCTACGAATCTTTTTATCTGATCCTTGTGCTCTGGATGCAAAACGCCAAGCTCATTGAGGAGATTATAGATAATATGCGTGCTGGATGTCGGTTTGATGATATTTTTCGCTCAATCAGATTTGTCATGTTCATCTACGATTGCCAATGTATTAAATAGTGATTTATATGTTTCTCCTTTGTGTGGCCCTTTTTCATGCGCTTTTATATAATTTATGATATCCAATCCGTTTCGTGTTCCTCCTGAATCGTATTCAAATCATTTTTTTGCTCTTTCTCCGTGAGATACTGATTTTTTAGTATAATCAACCTTTTCACCTTTTGTATTTTCAAAAAATTTTGCTAATTTAAGCAAAAGAAATCATGCTTCTTTGTCAATATCGCTTCAACCATGACTAGTAATCTCCTTATTGAAAACACGTTTTATCGCTTCATACACTTTTTTCTTAAATTCTTTTTTCATTGCTGTTTCATACACTTTCTTTTTAAATTCTGTTTTTAACACTATATCAGTCGTCGTTTTGATTTCATCTTCATATGATTTCCATTTTGCATATATATCATCATCTTTATGTATTTGTGGGAGTATCTCTGTTTTTGATTGCTTGCCAAAATATTTTTTCCAGATTTTATGTTCCAATTTCTCTTGTATCCGTGATCTGAAGTTATCCATATATCATATGGCTTTTTTGTTTTTCTGATCAACAAAATATTGCAAATTATCTGAAATTTCTTTTGCTGTTTCTTGCTTTTTCCTCTCAGTTTCTGAAAGGTCAAACACCCAATTATTTAATTGTTCCATGGTGTCGAATTTTGGTTTTATTTCTTTTGGACCTCCATTATTATGGATAGTATTATCGTTTTTTTTCAACGCAATTATTTTCTTTTCCATATTTTTGCTTTACAAGGTAAATGATATGTATATTATACTCACAAACCCAAAAAAAAGCAAATTCTAACATAGTCGATAGTCTTTAGTCGATAGTCGATGGTAATTGCCTAATTATTTCATTATTTTATAGGATTTATGGTGAAAAATTTAGCTATAGAAACCAGTTGTGACGATACTTCTCTGGGAATTGTGAGCTTTGACTGACAAACTTTTACCGTTGATTCGTTATTGGCCTATTCGCAGATTCAGGATCATCAACAATATTGAGGTGTGGTGCCGGAAATCGCTTCCAGGCTTCATTTTGACAAGATCATCGAAATTTTACAACAGATTGGCTTAGATACGGTCAAAAATGTGGATTTTATCAGCGTTACTGTCCATCCGGGGCTTCCTGGGTCGCTTGTGGTCGGCAAAGCCGTAGCTTCATTACTCTCCAGCTATTTCGCTAAACCGCTGGTGCACGTGAACCATATCTATGGCCACGTATTTTCCTTATTACTTGAAAGAAAGAATTCTGACATACAATTTCCACTGGTCGTGCTGACTGCGAGTGGCTGACATAACGACATTTACGTGGTGACTGATTCGTCTATGGACGACGCTCACCAATTCGGCTGATACCGGATCAAAAAAATATGATACACGTTAGACGATGCGGCAGGCGAGTGTTTTGATAAAGTCGCGAGAATGCTTGGCGGTCCTTATCCAGGCTGACAGTGGATTGCCGAACACGCGTTGAAATGAAAACCGAATGATGACGTGAAATTCAATAGGATCTTTCTCTCCAAGGATGAATTCGAATTCAGTTTTTCGTGAATGAAATCTCAGGTCTCATTCCTTTTGAAAGAATTGGAAAAAAAATGAACTCCGTTGACCGAAGAGCTTATCTGTGATATCGCGTATGAATTCCAGGAAGCGGTCGTAGAAGTGATGGTGAAGAAATTAGTGAGAGCAGGAATCGCTTTCGACGCAAAGACGTTATGATTGGCATGATGAGTTTCGTGCAATGATAGACTGCGAGAATATTTGAACGAATATTGAAAATTGAAAATTGAAAGTTGAAAATTCTTAAAGCCTACGAAAAAAATCTATTCTACCGATAATGCCGCGATGATAGGATTAGCAGGAATACTTGAGTATATAAACTAGATATATTGACTTTTATATTCTTTTCTTTATAGTATTTTTATAAATACTATATTTTATTTGTATCCCAAAAAATGAGCAAAACAGTGGAAAATGAATATATCAAAGAGGATATATATAAAATACAAGTCCCTGTGATTTCCTTGGAACATCAGAAAATTGGTACCAAAATAGATTTGATCGGTGCTATCCATATAGCGTCTCCGCGTTATTATGATCAAGTCCTTTCTTTGTTACAGCAAGATGATATCGTGCTTTATGAATTCTGTGGATGAGGCAAAGTCGATAGACAAACTAAAGAGAAATTCCTCTTTTTTTTGAAAATAGATATATCTCAATTTTATAGGGAACTAGCAAACCATGCAAACAATTATTATTGAAAACGGTTTTCACAAATGAATTCTGCGATATCGCAGGTAAATCTGGATAAAATAAATCATCCTAAGGCGGATGAGCTTAAGAAACAATTGAAGGATATAATGTGATACCTCACCCAGAAATCTGAAATATTGAACGCAGATGTAGATGTGCAACTCGTCTATCAGTGAGATAAAATCAACTATAGAAACTTGCCTGATAATCGGAAACATGCTGATATGACAGAACAAAACTTGGTTGATACTATGAGGATTTTCTCTCTTGAAAACGTCTATTTTCTGTTCTTGAAAATTTCTCTTGTCTTTATTAGGAAGTATTTCATGAAAAGTGTTGCAAAACATGTTATCAGTGGCAAATTGGATTCTAGCATGACATCGGAAAATCATACGCGGAACGAGCTTCATAGAAACAGGGAAGAAATGCTTTTCAAAAAAATACAAGAATATGAAAACCTTGTTAATAGGATAGGCGTCTTTTATTGAGCATGACATTTGAAGTCTATAGAAGAACATCTACTCCAACATTGATATGTCAGAAAGAACATCACCTATCTGGATTCTATAAGAAGATATTCAAAAATCATTGAGGAAGAGGATAATGATCCTGCCTCAAATCCATTTGAATTAAAAAACACTTTGACATAAAAAAAGAGGCGGGAATACCCGACCTCTCATAATCTTAATATACGAACTCACCGTGTTCTGTCTTGATGGTGAGTTTTTTCCCTTTGTAGCTTTCTACGTGTCCGATGATCTGTGCTTCCACATTGAAACTGTGTGCGACTTCAATGATCTGATCTGCAATTTTCTGCGTCGGTACATACAATTCCTTGCGATGTCCCATATTGAACACTTTGTACATTTCCTGCCAGGGTGTCTGCGATTCTGCCTGGATCATCCGGAAGAGCGGAAGCGTTGAAAACAAATCATCTTTGATGATATGCACATTATCAACGAACTTCATTACCTTGGTCTGTCCGCCACCGGAGCAGTGGATGATTCCATGGATGTCTTCGTGTCTGATAATGTTTATCACCTTCTTGATTATCGGCGCATAGGTTCGTGTCGGCGATAGAACCAATTTACCTACGTTTTTCGGCCGTTTATAACCATAGGTATTCTGCCTGAACCATTTGGATGGCACCATGTAGTGCACTTTGTGCGGTCCGCAGTAGATGAATTTCTTGTCGGTGTTTGGATCGAATGTCTCCGGATACTTTTTGATGTAATCCCCGCAGAACACATCATGCCGTGCGGAGGTCAATCCATTGCTTCCCATACCACCATTATATTCATCCTCATAGCTTGCCTGGCCGAATGACGCAAGCCCGACAATCAGATCACCAGCTGGGATGTTTACTGAAAAGATATCATGTCGTGGCATGCGGCAGGTAATAGTATTGTCGATAATGACAGTTCGTACCAAGTCACCTACATCAGCTGTTTCACCACCACCGCTCTTGATGTTGATTCCGAATCCTCTCATTTTTTCGAGGAATTCTTCGGTACCGTTGATGATTGCTGAAATCACTTCACTAGGAATCAAGTGTTTGTTTCTGCCGATAGTTTGTGAAATAATCAATGGAGCATAGACGGCTCCTACACATAGGAGGTCATCCATATTCATGACTATCGAATCCTGTGCGACGCCTTTCCATACGGAGAGGTCACCGGTTTCCTTCCAATAGAGATATGCTAAGGATGTCTTGGTGCCGGCGCCGTCAGCATGGATGATGTTGCAGAATTTTTCGTCATCATCCGACATAATTTTGCAAAAGGCATTCGGAAAGATCCCTTTGTCGATGTTCTTGATTGCGGCGTGCACATCTTCTTTGTCAGAAGAAACGCCTCTTTTTGAATAAGAGTCATTCATGATTTTTTATTTTAGTTTAGTTTATATATATGATTTTATTTCTGAACTTTTTTGACGGTGATATCGAATATTAAGGTCTTGCCTGCTAATTCTGGATTTGCATCGAAGATGATATCCTTGTCTTCCACTTTGTATACTTTGAATACTTGTCCGTTCTGCGACATCACTTGCGTACCGACTTGGTATTGGTCTGCTCAGGTGATCTGATCTTTAGGTACGGTGAGCAGCTTGCCTGTATCCCGTTCTCCGTATGCGTCTTTCGGCTCGAGGGTTATCGTTTTCGTTTCTCCGACTTTCATGCCTTCGACGCCTTTGTCGAATCCTGCAATCATCTGACCTGCTCATACCTGGAATGATAATCCTTCGCTGTAGTTCCTGCCTGACATATATTTTCAGCTTTCTTTGGCAACACTTTCTATGCTGGTATCAAATACTGTTCCGTCTTGTAGTTTCCCTACGTAATCCACGGTTACGGTATTTCATTTCTCAACGATTTTTTTGCTCGTGCATCACATCATTCCGAATACGCTTAATGATAAAATGGATAATAGTATGATTCTTCTCATTTTCCTTCGTATAAAAGGATAAAAGTGGCACTACTGTACTTATTTCTTTCCTATTTTCAAACCGTATTTTATTATCATTTTTTTTTGCAAATGCACTGAAAATAACTATAACCGTTCTGTATGCCATCTTTTGGCTTCATTTTCGGAATTTGTTTGGCTTAGCCTTTGTTGGATTTAGCACCTTATATACTGTACATGAGATCCTTGTTTTCAAAATCAATTTCCAAATTTGCATTGATGATTGTAGCGCTTTGAGCTATGTTCTTTATCGGAAAAATCAATGCGACTATCCCGACTGATTATGTAGCGAATTACGAAATCCAAGCGGATTATGATAAGATTCTCTGACTCTTCGTCGAAATCGATGCTGCGACAAAAATCTGAAATCAGATCCCTCAAAGCAAATTTTCCGAACTCAATGCGAGTTTCCAGACCGTGTTCCCGAAATTTCCGCAGGACTACGCGTTCAAAGTCACCTATCAGCAATGTTTAGATATTTCTCAGTCATTAATTACGTATACAAGCACTGACTATCAGGCAAAACTTGCTTCGTTCATGACCAATTGTTATAAACCGTTCAGTGATATCGTCAAAAAAGTGAATACGAAATATACCGTGGTCGCCAACGCAAAAATCTCTCCGCAAAGCGGACCGGCTCCGTTGACGGTGACCTTTGACGGAAGAGGAAGCGTAGATCCGTCCAATGATACCATTCCTTCCAAAAATTTTTTCCGGTATTACAGGGATACTAATGGTAATGATACCACTATCGGAGTATGACCTGTAGTAAATACTACATTTGCTGATCCATGAAATTATCAGATACATTTGACCGTCAGAAGCTCAAATAAAGCTACTGATGGGATTTTTGATGGAGAAAAAACTATCTCTATCGATGTTTTGCCAAAAACTGCAAATATCGTCGTCTATGCTAACGGACAAAAATTAGTCAAAGACGGTAATATCAAAATAGGAATCCAGGAAGCTCAGAAAGGAGTAATCTTCGATGGATCAGCTACATTGCCGATGGGGGGAAGACAAATCCTTTCCAATAATCGGACTGTGACATCCAAGGAATGATTCAATTATTCCAAAGACGGTGACGGTAAACCAGGGGTCATGAGATTAGTCCTGCCAGGACAATGAGAATATAAGCTTGCTCTTACTACTACTGATAATGAAGCCAACAAGATAACAGAAAATTATTACATTCTTGTCTCTGATCCGGTTGCAATCATCAAACAGATGCCTGAAAAGGGGAATACCTCTATTGTGTTCTCGTTTGATTCTACGCCTTCGTATTCGATAGTTTCTACCCTTAAATTATTTACGCGAGAGATTTTTGATGAGAACTGAAATAAAACTGATACTTTTCAAGGAAAATCCATCAAACAACAATTCAAAAAACCATGAGTATATACGGTGAAATTAACCGTAGAAGATGAACTTGGACAGACCAATACGGATTCTATTTCCGTATATGCGGAATCGACAGATCCTATCCCTCAGTTCACCATCACGCCAAGCAACGCACGGACTAATCCTTCTGAATTCATCTTGGATGCTTCCGTGAGTTCTGATTTGGACAAGACTAACGGCTATGATAATCTCGCATATGAACGATCATTTTCCGATGCTGCCAAGACCAAAATCGTCAATACGGAAAACAATAACGAAAAAGTGAAAGTGCAATTTGATACGATAGGAACACATACCATCAAGCTTACTGCGAGAGATGATTATGGAAAGATAGCAGATATATCAAAAGATATAGAAGTGAAATCTATTCTCAGACCTGAGATATTCGTTGTCCCTATCGCTACTCCGTGGGGTAATCCCATGAATTTCGTTGTAAAATCCAATCAACCTATCATCAACTATCAATGGGATTTCGCTGATAAGGATACAAGAACCATCCAAACGGATAAGATAGCTCATACCTATAAAGCCTCAGGTGTCTACAAAGTTGTACTCAAAGTGAATGGAGCTGATGGCATGGACAATGAAGTGAGCAAAAATGTGTTTGTCGGTGAAAAGACGTATCCTGTAGTAGGATTCACTATCCTTGATAAAAATTCGAATATCCAGACACAAAGTGATGAATGTCCGGATACCGAATGATGAAGCGGTATGGTTCCAGCATATAGAATGGATAGATATGAGGATTTTACCGTTGATCCATCGTTGTCGGTAAATACCAAAGGAGAAAAAATCTGACTCCAATTCTTCTTCCAGCCGCAAAACAATGAGATCTTCAAACAGACTCTTTTTAAATATAAGTTCAATGAATTAGGATGTACGTATATCGATCTCACTGCAGAAGATACCACAATCTCCAAGAGCGATAAAGTCAGGATATATTTCAAGGTGGTGAACGCATTACCAAAACTTGATAATATCGTATTGAACTTCCCTCAATATGGAAATGAAATCGGTGTAGGTTTTTCAGAAAATAATGCAAAAGATATTTTCAACGATACCTTTGATCCGTTGATCGTCAAAGTGAGCGCTACCAATGCTATTGATCCTGATGGATTCATTTCCTATTTCAAATGGTATTATTATTACAAGGATGATCCAAGCAGGACATTGGAAACCAAAATCACTCCAGGCACCATTCCATATGTATACTTTTCGCTTCCGAGAGTGCCGGGCGAATTCATGTTCGGCGTGACTATGTACGACAATGATGACGGCCAGCAAAGCAATGAAGATATCATCGGTAATGGACCAGAAGTATTCTTTCCGCCTGATGTCAGTAGACCAGATATTCCGCTTGTCACTTTAAAATCTGATGTTTCAAGTGTTGAAATAGGTGATGAAGTTACATTTGATGTAGTTTCAAAAATAATTTCCGATAGACCGGATTTTATTGCTGAGAGAACTATCCAATATGATTTTGATGGTGATGGAACATGGGATCTTACGACAAAGTCTGATCGTGTTACCCATGTATATACTGAACCGAATGACCTTTGATATAGACCAAGAGCAGCAGTACTCTATAGAGGATATAAGTGAATAGGTGTCTGAGGCACTATCGTCGTAAAGAACTGACTCAAACCGATGCTTTTGTCTGATACGTTTGAAAAACTCGCTATCTTCAGGGATGTAAGTTTATGAACTATTACCAACAAAGAGATATGTCTTGATCTCAAACAATGTAAAAATGATTCATGATATGTCATCACTACGGGTGATGCATTTACCTTTACCTATCCTGACTATGGCAAATATTTCATCTCTATGGACGTGACGGACACCTATGCGAACATGGCTGACAAAAAGCGGACACTCAACTTGACGACCGGTGTGGCTAATGCTGGAGATTTTGATATCCTTTCCATCCCTAAAGTTTCCTTTGATAGTGGAAATATCGATTTCTTTGTCGGAAAAAACCTTAACAATAGTATTCTCTACTATATCAAATACGATGATTCCAGAGGAACGTGTTATGTAGATACCGATATCGCTTTTGATAGTGATGGAGACGGTATCAAAGACAATGATAAGGATTTCTTGTGTAATGAACTCTATCTCAAAGTATATGAACCGAAATATGAATCTGTTGTCGGAAGAATCTATTATACAAAAGTTGATGCTACTTCCGTATCCAAAGATTTTACCGTATCATTCTTGGATTTTGAAGCAGGCTTAAGCCCTGAAATGACTATCGTCTACAAAGAAATAAATGATTTTATCAATACCATGCAAGATGTTGGTTCTACAGGTGAAATGCTTGATTTCAGAACGCTTATGGTAGGACTCAGAGATGGATTGATCGATCAAAATGATACCAAATCCAATGTCGTTTCTGTAAAAAATTATTACGAAACCAATGCTATCAAACTTACTGATGAACAAACGACAATGCTTGAAGATATCTTCACTAAGCTCACCGATAAAGCGGTTTCTGCCGCTGGTGGAGGCAGCCAGTATGATCAGGCAAAAGCTGAAATACTTTCTATCTTACCATCCAATCTTGCCGTAGACGTAGAATGACTCTTCAAGGAATTCGAATCCGTCATTTCCGATACTACGCAAGCAAACGCTTCGCAACAAGATAAGAGAAAAACTGTCCTTCAGGATATCATCAACCTCATCACGAAAAATCTTGCTACAGAAGGTGCAGAGGTGCAAGCAAATCAGATAGATCCATTGGATATGAAAACTATCATCATGCCAGATATGTGCAAAATACTTGCTTTCTATACCATCGTTAGTGATACTTGTCCAAATGATAATGTCAAAATCGTCGCTAATGCAGATTCCATAAAAGCTGCGAATACAACCTGATGATCTACTTGGTGGAAAATAGTGCTTATCATTCTCTGAATTCTTGTCGGTGTCTTTGTTATCCTGGTTATCATTTTTGCCGTGAGAGCAAGAATGAATCAAAACGAAGAAACGTGAGAAGCTCCTCCTGAGTGATGAACTCCGGCATAAAATAACTAATAGAAAAATCCCCATACAGGGGATTTTTTTAATATTCATTATAGAGAGATTATTGTTTTTCGTATTGTTCCACAGATTCATCAAAATACATAAGCTCTATGCCTGCTTCTTTGAACATCGCTTCTGATTCAACTCAAGCATGATATTTCTTTTCTGCAACGACTCTTTTGATTCCACAGCTGATAATCAGCATCGCACATGTCCTGCATGGGGTCATCTTACAATATAATGTCGCTCCATCTACAGCAACTCAGATTTTCGCTGCCTGACAGATAGCATTCTGTTCCGCATGAACGGTCCTGACACAATGATTAGTAACTTTACCGTCTTCATGCGTGGTCTGTTTAAACTGATGACCGACCTCATCACAGTGCGGTAATCCTGGTGGGGAACCTACATATCATGTACATACAATCTGTTTATTCTTCGCTATCACACAACCGCTTCTTCCTCTATCACAGGTTGCTCTCTTGGCTATGGTTTTCGATACTTCCATGAAGTACTCATCTCGTGTGGGACGAACATATTGCTCTTCAGCCATTTTACATTGGGTAAAAGGTAAAAGATAGTGTATTTCTTATAATTATAATCTTTATAATGTCAATTATAGTTTTTGATATCATACCGACTGGTGTCGGCATATATTGTCCTTCAAAAATAGGTTTCAATATTTTTGATTGAACAATATATAGTTGACCAAACAATAATTCTTCGTTACACTTCATAATTATTTGATGGTCAACTATAATTTCGACATCGAAAAAATTTTTATATGTTCCTTCAAAAATATATTTCATATTTTTGATTGAAACATATATAGTTACCAACTCAATAAATTCTCACTATGTTTCGGATTTATTTGGTTGGTAATCTACAATACTTCAAGTTTTTTTCGCGTCTCAATTAAAAAAAGAGCTCCGGGAAACCGGAGACTCTTAATGATTCATGACACATGTTATTCGCGGATGAAAATCTGATTTCTGTCGGGACCTGTAGAGATGATGCTTATTGGTAGCCCTGTCTCGTTCTCGATGAATCTCAGATATTCTGCAAACGGCGTGGTTTTTGCGGGAGTAACCATATCCCATCCTGGGAATTCCTTATACTGCGGACGAAAGAATTCAGGAATTTCCATAGGCATTTCGTCGGTAAATCCACCATCGATAAGATAGTTCTTGCATATCTTTACTGTTTCAAATCCTGAAAGAATATCTGCCTTGGACATGATAAGATTCGTGACTCCGTTGATCATGCACGCATACTTAAGTGCAGGCAGATCAAGCCAGCCACAGCGTCGCAGACGGCCGGTGGTTGCACCGAATTCATATCCCTTCCTGCGAAGAGCAATTCCCTGCAAAAAAGGATCAGGGTCATTGATACTGGCACACGGCGTAGCGTCTTCTTTCACTGTTTCTGTTGCACACCATTCTTCGGATTTTTTTCCTCCGAGTTCCGTAGGGAACGGGCCGCTGCCCACTCGGGTGCAATAGGCTTTGAATAAGCCGTACACTTTCCCGATTCTGTTGGGTGCGATGCCGAGACCGGTACACACTCCGCCACAGGTAGTATTGGAACTGGTGACAAATGGATATGATCCAAAATTGATATCGAGCAGAGTACCTTGAGCACCTTCAGCAAGCACTTTTTTCCCTTCTCTCAATTGTTTATCCAACCAGTACGGACCATTCACGATTTCGAAGCGTTGCATGAAACGTGCTGCATCAAAGAATTCAAAAAGTTCCTGTAATAAAGCATGAGCATCCCAACATTTTTTATTTTGTAATACAAGCGCTATGCAATGCTGTTCTTGTATATCATTCACTTTGTTGGTGAATGTTCTTGTATCTTTCCGGATGTCTTGCACTAAAACTGCATTTCTGCTGACATGGTCCGTATACGCAGGTCCTATGCCTTTTTTGGTCGTCCCGATTTTTTTGTCTCCTTTGGCTTCCTCATTTGCGCCATCCAGGATCCGGTGTACCGGCAGAATTATTTTTGCTCCACTGGCAATCACAATCCGTTTTTTGAGTTCTTCCATGGGAATATACTTCATCAATCCTTCTACTTCTTTTTGGAAAGCGATAGGATCGATGACCATTCCATTTCCCAGAAGATTAACTTTATCCGGATGGAATATCCCGGACGGTATAAGATGGAGAACATGTTTTTGGTTGTTGAACTCCAAGGTGTGACCAGCATTCGGTCCTCCCTGGAAACGTGCTATGACATCATATTTAGGTGTCAGCATGTCAACGATTTTTCCTTTGCCTTCATCGCCCCATTGCAAGCCGATAAGGACATCAATTTTATTTTTCTCGTTCATGTTTCTTTTTTTTTGGTTTTTATTTGGAATAATTTGGAGCCTCTTTGGTGATGATGACATCATGCGGGTGGCTTTCCTTCATCCCGGCAGCGGTGATCTGTATAAATTTCGCATGTTTTTGGAGTAGTGGGATACTTTCCGTACCACAATATCCTAGACCTGCACGAATACCTCCCATGAGCTGATGAACCACTTCTTTCAAGCTCCCTTTGTAAGGTACTATGCCGGAAATCCCTTCAGGCACCAATTTGTTTACATCGTATTCATCTCCCTGGAAATACCGGTCTTTGGATCCCAACTGCATTGCTTCTACTGAACCCATTCCGCGATATTCTTTGTACTTCCTACCCTCAAGGATGGTTGTTTCACCAGGAGATTCTTCAGTGCCGGCAAATAATGAACCGGCCATGATGCTATCAGCTCCTGCTGCAAGCGCTTTTACAATATCTCCTGAATATTTGATACCACCATCAGCAATTACGGGAATACCGTATTGTTGTGCTACTTCGTAGACATCCATGATTGCTGTTAATTGCGGTACGCCGATTCCGGTGACGATTCTTGTCGTACAGATAGAGCCTGGTCCGATACCGACTTTTACAGCATCTGCACCAGCTTTGATAAGCGCTTCTGCTGCTTCTCCGGTGGCTATATTTCCTGCAACGATATCAATAGTTGGATATTCGCTTTTGAGCATTTTCACCATATTGATCACGTTTTCGGAATGACCATGAGCTGTGTCGACAATGATTGCATCTACGCCAGCATCGATCAACGCTTTTGCGCGTTCTTCGTTTTCTTTGCCGGTGCCGATAGCAGCTGCTACACGATACCGTCCTTTGCTGTCGAGATTAGCGTTGGGTACTTCCTTGCGGTTTTTCACGTCCTTGGACGTGATCAGACCGACCAGTTTTTGGTTGTGATCCACTAGCATGATGAGCTTGGTCTGAGTCTGTATGAACAACTCTTTGGTTTTCTCTACGTTGATATCATCTCCTTTGACGATGTCTTCGATGGGGACACAAACCGGAGTCTTCACCATGAAATCTTTCGCTTGCTTTTCCATATCTTCCTGGAATATCACGCTGCTGGTAGTGATAATACCTACGATGGTATTATCTTCCTTGATTACGGGTATTGTAATATTTCGATGTATTTCCCGTAATTCGCGAATCTCTTTTAACGTATCGGTGTCGTACACAGTGATAGGATTGTAGATGATGGTGCTTTGTGCGCGTTTCACCTTGGCTACTTCGTATGCCTGATCTTCGATAGACAGATTCTTGTGAATCACACCGATGCCACCCAAGCCTGCTAAAGCAATCGCCATCTTGGCTTCCGTCACCTTGTCCATCGCAGCTGAAATGATAGGAATGTTGAGCCGGATGTTTCTGGTGAAGTTTGTCGTTACCCGAACTTCTCGGGGCAACACTTCTGAATATTGCGGAACTAACAAAACATCATCGAATGTCAGTCCAAATCCGATTTTTTTTATTGTCATATTTATTTTAGTTTTGGTTTATAATTTTTATATTTGGTGAGTAATCATAGTTTTTTCACTATAATATGTCAAATGGTTTTTTGTTTTAAAATGATGTTGTAAAATAACTAAAAAACATTAGTATCCTTATTCAGAAAATCACCTAAAACAAAAAATATATGAATGTAACTGACAACATGAGTGTTTTAAAAGACAAGAACAAAAGACTTGTTCGTTGGTCTTCTTTGCAAGGGATGAGTTCTCGAACAGAATCCTCATCTCCAAATACCGAGTTTAACAATGTCCGGCTCTCCAAACAGGAATTCAAACAGATCCTGGATATCATCGAGAAAGAGCTTCTTGTAATCTTACCCAACAAGAGCACTGAAACCGGATTTATCGGTTACATGGTGTTTGACCTAGATGGAAATATAATCCTGGAATTCGGTGAAAAAAATATTCCCGATGGATTCACTGTGGAAAAAGTGTTTACGCAGGTATGCCATTCCTCTCAGAACAAAGAGCTTCTTCAACAGCTTGCTAATGATGGCATCCTCGCTGCAGAGCTCCATGAAACATTTACAGAATATTGCAACTGAAAATCATCCCCGGTTTCCGGGGTTTTTTTTAAAATAAAAAAAAGAGGTGTGCAATACGCAGTGACCTCGTAATTTTTTTACGGACAGTCGAAATAGATTGCAGGTACAAACTTTTCCGGCAATTCCTTGTTCTTTTCCAGGAATGCTTTGAATCTGTCCTGTATCTTTTTTACGGATTCTTCGTCTTTGGAGGAGAAGTTGATTTCTTTTACATATTGATAGTATACTGTAGGACATCCACCTCCTTGAGGGTGTTTCAGATATTCCCCTTGAGTGGTGAATCCTAATATGATATCAACGACTTCTTCATGATTTGCCCATACTTTGAAATGCTCTTCCAATAAGCTGGTTGTTTTTTCCTTCTTATTACAATGGTAGGATGCAGAGTAAAGAAATAGGTGGATTAGTTTTTCCGCTAGTTGTGTATCCAGAGGATTTCTTAAAAGATTTTTTATTGTATGCATATGTTTTAGTTTTTATTTTTATATTTTGTATATATTTTGTGTGTAAAGTCAATACTACTGTAAAATTGCTTTAATTATCTCGATAGTTCTTTTCTGATCTATGAAATACGGCGAAGTTGCTATGGTGACGAGCTTCGCTTTTTTTATTAGTTTTCTGATAATCTGAATTTCTTCCGGAGTGATTTCTTTATCTTCCCGCCTATCGGACGGACAAGCCCGGAAATCGACGTCAATATCAACTATATGCGCTTGATGCTTGAAGCCAGCCTGTCGGACGGGCAAGTTTAAAGTTGGAAGCTGTTGTAGAGTATAATCTGTTCTGACTTGAATCACTTCGTTTATTATTCATGAATTCATTGCGGCGGTGATGAAATTCCCGACATTAGTTTTTTCATTGACGAATTCTTCGATGTCTCATGATAACTTTTCGCTATTCGGTTTCGTGTCTGCGTGCTGATCGATGTGAAAAACAACTAAACGTTCAAACGATCAAACAAATAAACGATGTTTATACCGAAAACTTAAAGCGTGATTGTGATTGTCGACTATATAAACCGGTATTCATTCATATTCTAATTGTACAAAATGCTTGAGTCAGGTACAGCTCATTAATTTTCCATTCTCCACTTCTTCAAAAACTATTTCTGATCATAATTCCAGATCGTCTAGACTTCATTTGATTAAACTCGGGACAAAAATTTTCCCCATAGATCAAAGAGCGATTCTTTCTGAGTAAGAAAATTCGTTGTTGCCTATCGGATCGGTGATATATGTTCAGGAAGTATACATTTTTTTAAGCTTCTAGTAGTCAGTAGAGGAGCAGGTTTTCTATTTTCACATTACTTCTCATAAGCTTTTTGGTAGTGAGCCGTCTCTGTCCTTTGGCTTCCATGTGATGGTTGATGCAATATGCGATCCGTCCATCCAAAAACGCTTCCAATATCCCGTATCTCTGGATTTTCATAAGCGCATCGTGTGTTGCGAAACGTTTGGTATTGGTCGATAAATTATGGATGAGATCGATAAGTGTTTTCTCAAGCTCCGGTTCTTCTTCGATGAGATCGTAGATACGCTGAGCTATTCCCGGCTTTCCCATCGCCATATTTATCACCAGCTGTTTGAGTTCCTTGTTATTGCTGAACATATTATTGCTCTCCATCCGCTGTGATAATTCCGTATCTGATAATTCATTGAATTTTATCGTTAGTGCTCTCGAGAGTATTGTTTCCAAAAGTTGTGTCGAATTCGATGTCGTTGCAATGATAAGCCTCTTTGGTAGCGGTTCTTCACACGTTTTGAGGAAAGCGTGAGGCGCATCTTTTGTCATTCTTTCGATATTTTCTATGAATACAATCTTATTTTTTCCAATGGCCGATTGTTGTAATCGTTTATTGATTTCCCTTACTCCTATATCCTCGTAATTATATTCTTTAACCAATGTTTTTGCTGTTTCAGATGTCGGTTTAAATTCTATTTTGATGTTATGTCTCTTTTTTTCCAATTGTTCGGAGAAATCCTTGATCTGCAGTACATCAGTCACGAAATAATTCCCCATCTTCTCTTTGAGAAGTTCTCTTATAATGCCTGATTTACCGATATGCTGCGGACCTGCGACAATCAGAAAATGAGGAGCTTTCTCGTCTCATGAAAAGAACATATCGATGTATCTCGTCAGCGTCTGGATGCTTTCCTGATTTCCTACGAACATGGCGATGTGGCAATTAAAAGTGGTGTAAGCATAAAAATATCTTGTATAAAAACAATTGTTTTTATCTTGTTTTTTTCGGTAACAAGAGTAAAAGCAATTCGTAATTTTATTTTTTTCATATTTTTTTATGGTACCAAAAAAAGTATTTTTCACCAAAGGTGTCGGTATACATAAGGATAAATTAGCCAGTTTTGAATTGGCATTGAGAAAAGCATGAATAGAAAAATGCAATCTTGTGTATGTATCCAGCATTTGTCCTCCGACGTGTAAAGTCATATCCAGAGAGGAAGGAGAACAATCACTTCTCCCCGGTCAAATAACCTTCTGTGTGATGGCAAAAAATGAGACTAATGAACCAAATAGGTTGATTGCAGCGTCTATAGGCTTAGCGCTTCCTGCTGATAATGAGAATTACGGATATCTTTCTGAACATCACGCATGCGGAGAAACGGAGGATAAAAGCTGAGATTATGCTGAAGATTTAGCTGCTACCATGCTTGCTACCACCTTAGGAATAGAATTTGATGCTGACAAAAATCGGGATGAAAGGAAACAGGAATATATCGCCAGCGGCAAAATATTCAAAACCAGGAATATTTCCCAATCTGCTCAAGGAAATAAGGATTGACTACGAACTACCGTTGTTTCTGTAGCAGTGTTTATCTTAGAATAACTTATGCAAAAGATTCTCTCGCAAAAGTTTTTTGATAGAGATCCGGTGACCGTGTGCCAGGAATTGCTTGGCAAATTTTTAGTTATCAAAAAAAAATGAGGCATTTATAGATATATGATTACGGACATAGAGGCCTATAATGGGCAGGAAGATGAGGCTTGTCACGCAAGACATGGGCTAACTAAACGTAACGCACCAATGTACTCCGCACCCGGGTGCCGATATATTTATATGATCTACGGTATGTATTATATGCTCAATATCGTCACGTGACCTGGTTGTCATCCTTCGGCTATTCTGATAAGATGAATCCAAGAATTTTCCGGCCCTGGCAAATTAACCAAAAATCTCTGAATAGATAAACGCTTCAACGGCAAAATAGCAAGTGAGAAAACAGGTTTACGAATAGAGGATTGTGGCTGTAAAATTTCTAAAATCCAGGCTGGCCCTCGTATCGGCATTGATTATGCGTCTGATGAATGGAAACATAAACACCGGAGATTCTTTATATAATTTGACTTTTTCTAGTAAAAAGATATAAGATAAAAAATAAAAAACTATTATATGATTACGAAAATCTTTGATAATAATTTATTGACTGATCAAAGTCTCGGAAAAACGATTAAAATATTACGTTCTTTCAGGGGACTAGATCAAAGAAATTTTGCTAAACTAATAAAAAAAACTCCTGGATATCTGAGTTTAATAGAACACGCTAAAAGATCACCTTCGCTAGATGTGTTAAAAACTATTAGCACTAAACTAAAAATTTCTTTAGTCGTGTTGCTCTATCTTGCTATGGAAAGAGAGAGAAAAAAAGGAAATCTGCCAAAAACTAAAGAATTGAAACAAGTCGAAGTAGAGATTAAAAAACTATTTTCGCTTGATGAATTATTGTTACTTGGTCAATCATGATAAACCCTCCCGCGTGTTTGCGGGAGTTTCTTTTTGTTCTGAAACATCTATCCTTGACTTTTTGTAATAAAAGGTTATAAGATAATATCTAAACAAAAAACCAATGGAAAAAAAACAGAAAATTTTAGTGGTTGAAGATGATTCTTTGGTCTCTAAAAACACACAAGAATTCCTGACTGAAGAGGGCTTTGATGTTATCTGTGTTCTTAGAGGTAGAGATGCCATTACTGTATGCGAGGAGGATTTTGCCATCTTTGATATCGACTTGGTTCTCATGGATGGTGATTTAGGTAAATCATCTGATATAAATGGTTTCGAAGCAGCTCAAATGATTAAAAGAATTTGTTCCTCATTGCCGATTATTTGTATTTCAGGAAAAGACATCCCTGATAAATATCGAAAGTGTTTTGCAGCTCATTGCAAAAAGCCGTTTTCATTTGATCAACTAGTACCTCTTATCAGAAAGACACTTCAAAAGTCCTAAATATCGGACAATCTTATACTCCTGCGTTTTTGCGGGAGTTTTTTTGTTCTCTTGACTTTTGGAATATATTTTCTATAGTATTTAAAAAACCTAAACAAATGGTCGATAAAAGTTCTGTAGTCTCGGGATGTCTTAAACGATATCCTCACCTCACATTGTGTCTTAAACAACCTGTGTACGTTCTTCTTCTTACTGCGAAATTCAAGCATTTCTATGGTATGAATCATATCAATATCTCTGATCTCGCTGAATGTCCTCGCAAAGATTTTCCAACCGGACAGGGATATGAACTCTGTCAGAATATTTGTCATCAAGGCGCTCATGCTGAAATGAATGCTATAAATAATGCATTGGAAGCCGGAGTTAATCTCCATGGATCCAAGGTATTTATAGTTGGGCATGATTATTGCTGTGAACCGTGTTTACGGTATATGTATCAACATGGCATACAGTCAGCATATTGCATCGATACCCCTAAATTGTATGAATTCTAAAAAGCTCCCGCGTTTCTGCGGGAGTTTTTTTTGTTTTAAAAAGCTATTTATTTTTTCTTTGGTGCTTCTGGTGTCTCGAATTTTTCGGCAGTGGGTTTCATCAACGGAAACATTACGACGTCCCTAATATTGTCCTGCTGAGTCAAAATTGCGAACAATCTTTCGAGCCCTATGCCGAATCCTGATTGCGGCGGCATACCATATTCCATAGCAGTGACGAAATCATTATCTCCTGCAGTAGCTTCTTCATCGCCTCTGGCTGCAGCTTCAGTCTGCTTGTCAAAATTTTCCTGTTGCAGGATTGGGTCCGCAAGCTCAGAATACGCTTTACAGATTTCCCGACCATTGACTAATAATTGGAACTGCTCGACGATATTACTATCTTTATCTGAAGTTCTTGCGAGCGGCTGCATGATGACCGGATAATTATAAATAAATGCCGGACCCAAGATTTTCGGTCTCAACACTTTTTTGTACAGATGATCTATTAGTGTCATGGTTCCCATTTTATGGATCCCTTCAAATTCATTGCCTTTTTTCTGGATATCTTTTCTGAGTTTATCTGCATCATCCATGCCGTATTTCGTGATATCTATTCCGCTGGCTTCTTCGATTCCTTTGGTGAAATCTATCCTTTTTCGCGGGGTAGTGAAATCCACTTCCTTGATGTTCCCTTCTTTGTCTTTGACATTCAATTTCTTGGACAAGCCGAGTTTCTCAAAGAGATAATCAAACATTTTTTCCGTGAATTTCATATTATCTTCATAATTCCGATAGACAGCATAATGTTCAATCTGCGTAAATTCCTGGATATGTGCTGGATCTGAGCCTTCATTCCTAAAATCCTGTCCGAGTTCAAACACTTTTTCAAATCTTCCAACCGTCGCTTTTTTCAATCCTGTCTCAAAAGCTATTCTCAGAAATACTTCAGTATCATAATCGTTATGATGCGTTTCAAACGCTCTTGCTGCTGCTCCAGAAGCTGCATTTCCCAAAATATTCGTCTGTATCTCCACGAATCATTCTTTCGTATAAAATTCTCTGAGCACGTGATACATTTTGGACTTCAACAAAAATCTCTGATAGGTTTCAGGATTCATCGTAAGATCCAAATATCTTTTTCTATACAGTTCTTCCTGATCCTGCAATCCGTGAAATTTTTCCGGCAACGGCCTGATGGCTTTAGATAAAAATTGAAATTCTGACACGAATATCGTGAGTTCTCCTTTGTGCGTCTTGAATACTTCTCCGCATACGCCGATAAAATCTCCGACATCCACCATTTTTTCCATGAATTTATATGCGGACATTCATTCTTCGCTACCGTCTTTCAACGTATTCACTGCTCATTCACCGGTGATCAATTTGCAGTTTTCTCTATGGAACATTAATTGTATTTGTGCTGTACTATCTAACAATTTCGCAAACGCCAATTTACCGTGTGAACGATACAACATCAATCTTCCTGCCGTCTGTACCTGCATTTCAGGGTTAGGAATAATATCGTTGATATCGCGATGTTCCTTGGTTTCGTAGTCTTTTATGATGTCTCAGATCAGAATTTTTTTATCAAAAGATTGCGCATACGGAACGATTCCCATAGCTTTCATTTTCTGGACTTTAGCGATACGCGTCTCGCGTTCCCCTTGATGATCCAATGATTGATTGATTTCCGTCATGAATACCTATTATAATCTAAATTGTTTTGCTCTATATTTTTTTACATAAACCAGAATCATAATCAATGAAATTGTCCCTGACAGTGTCATAAAAATGATTAGCCATTGAAATCATAGAAATGCTGCTATGACTCCGCCAAGTATAGCGGCGATACCGTTGATGATATCTTGTGTCCCTTCCCATAATCATCGTTCAAATAGTCTATTACTCTGATCGGTATTTTCAGCTAATTCTTCATCAAAAATAGGATCAGCGATAGAATTACCTAATGCAATACATATCTGTGTAATAAATAACATCCATGTAGTGGAAACAAAGAAATAAAGCGCAATACCACAAAGCCAGATAAACCATCATAGTACCATGAGTAGAATGCGATGATTTTTTGTCCATTTAAGATGCTGGATGATAATAGTGAATATTCCCTGAGAGATAAGAAATGTCGCCATTGCTCATGAAGCATCCAAGATATCTCCACCGATTTTCTGGACAAAGATTGCATAGATTGGCAAGATTACTCATTCAGAGAAAAGTGAGATTCCGTATGAAGATAATAGCAGCTTGTACAAGGGATTGATTTTAGATTTGATTTTTTCGACAATAGACATGGATAATTTAAGATGAGTAAATAAGAAAAAATCGTTTTTATTATAAGGTGCGATTTTTTTTAAAATCAAATTATTAACTGAAATACGTGATGGCGAGATAGATTCCTATCACGACAAACAGAATCCATCGAAGCCGTTCGACTTTTTTGAGCGTTTTTGGGAAATAGATTGCTAGCAGGATACCAAATGACGCAAGGCAGATTTTAAATAATCATCCCTGTCGAACG
>Ga0209777_10001761_pt1 | contig 30172 bp, 27 predicted proteins | sample FrelakmetHBP12HB_FD_187147 | JGI IMG/M metagenome (GOLD analysis project Ga0209777, IMG submission 187147) | Freshwater lake sediment microbial communities from the University of Notre Dame, USA, for methane emissions studies -HBP12 HB (SPAdes)... | ecosystem: Environmental > Aquatic >... | reverse complement strand
GTCCTTTCCTTAAGAACCCACCAGCTGTGCAAATCGCAGTTAGCGGTCACTCCAGGTACGTCTTAATGTAACGCTCCATCTCCTTTGTGGGTTTCCACCACTTCTTAACGCCCAGGTCCTCAGCCACCTTGTTTGCACCCAGATAACCAGACCCACCGAGCACGAGTCCGCCTGGATATGTAGATACGCCGCATACATAGAGTCCCTCGATGGGCGTCTTCGTACTGGAACACTCCTGATTGGGTCGGAAAGAGCCTAGTTGTATCGGCCTGTAATCCCCATGCTTGATACCGCCGCGGCGCATGTTGGGGAAGCGGGTCTCGATGTCCACCGGCGTCTCATGGGCGGTCATAATGATGTTCTCGCGTTTCATGTTTGGGGCGACCTTGTGCCATTTCGCCAGAATTGCCTCTTCCATCTCTTTGCCCTTCTTCTCCCAGTTGCCCTGGATTTCATAGGGAGCATGCATCTGGAAGAAGGCGATATGCTTGCCAGGCTTATCGCTGAGGTGCGGATCAAAGAGGGTTTCACAGGTGGCATGACCCCCGAAATTGGCGCCAAGCTTGCCTGCCACCACATTATCCCAGTGTGCCAGAAGCTGGTCAGTGCTTTCGATGCCAAAGATGGTCATGAAGGCATCATTGACCCACGGGTCGTCACACTTATACCGAGGTGGCTCCTCTGAGACGACATGAAGGGTATAGAAACTCCACTTATCGTACTTCCATCCCTCAATTAAAGATTTGAAGTCTTTACCTAGGTGCTGTGCACCAACGAGGTCAAGGAAGGTTGTATGCGGGTCAAGGGTGGACATAACCACTTTACTGTGCAGGGTGCGCCCCTCCGCCAATTCAACTCCGGTAGCCTTGCCATTGTGCATTATTATCTTGCTCACTTCTGCATGTTCCAGAATCAACCCGCCGGCTTTGACTATCTCCCTACCCATTGCGCTGGCGAATTTATGTGAACCGCCGTAGCAATAGCATTTATTCATACCCCGGTCGAGAAGTAGTGGCACGAAGAAGCCGATCCCGGTCTCTCTGGGGTCAAGTCCCCACATGCAACTGGCGTATAGCATCAGGGCACGCACACAGTCATTCTCAAATGTGTTGTTAATAATCTCCAGGGGGCTATGCTCGATGAGCTCCAGCATCTCCTGCCCCACCTTGGTCTTCTGAAGAGCCATGGTCATCTCAATAGGAGCTGAGGGCGGCACATAGGTAGCAGGAGCTACAATCTCGTCAACGATGCGTCGCCAGCTTCTCATCACCTTGCCGAAGTTGACCGCATCCTTAAAGGAGAACTTGCTGATAGAATCTTTGGTATCCTCTATCATGTGCGTGAGGAGCAGGGACTTGCCATCCTCGAACACCATGGCTGTCTGCGCGTTGGGCTTGACCCAGAGCAGAGAAGGTCCATCCAGGTTGAAGTCCCTGATGACGGGCATGTAGTCAACCATCATGTGATAGATAACATGAGGGTTGGAGGAGTAGCAGGGATATAGTATCTCTTCAGTGGCTAGTCCACCTCCGATTTCGTAGCGGCGCTCTACCAAAGCCACCTTTAACCCTGCTTTGGCCAGATAAGCTGCTGCCATCAGCCCGTTAGGCCCGGCGCCTATGACAACGACGTCCCATTCGCTCTTGTCAGGAAACTCCTGAAACATATGTCCAAAAATATCTTCTGTCGTCACGATGTCCCTCCTCTCGGCCAAGCCTCATGTTAGCGGGGTATCGCAGCAATCTTTTGCTCTTGGGGTATATAGTATGGAGAGGGGTACCACCACTTGCCGGGCTGAGCTATGCCGTCCTCGATGAGAATGTGCATCAAGTTATATGGTATAGCCATGAGGCACAGCCCTCCGGGATGTCCTGTTGTCTGGTGGCACGTATAGAGTCCCTCGATAGGGGTACGGTAGCGAGCCAACTCTATGATGGGACGCTGGGTCCATGACTGGTCGCGGCAGTGGCGGGAGCCGCACCAGGTGCCTCCAATGAGACCTGTGTTGCGGAATTCGACCTCACGGCCTGTTGCTGACCAGTGATGGATGATATTTTCATTCTCAACGCCATCCAAGGCTTGACTGAATGCTTTGCGCATGTAGGCATCCAACTCGTTCTTGATTTTGTCCTGTGCATTAGGCCCCTCCGCGTGATACTCCGGTACCGGGACATTCACCTCGAAGGCAGCCGATATATGTCCATGGGGATACTTTCCCTGGCAATCTGTAGGGTTGAACGCCTGGGAGGGGGTCAAGAACCACATCAGCCTCTCGGGAGGCATAGTGGGATTGGTCTTGCGCCCATCGCAATCTGCTACGTTCTCAAAGTAAAGCTTCCTGGAATCTGAAGGGTACACCCCCCCTACGGGAATCTTGTCAGGCCCAACTACCCCAGCCTCACTGTCTCGCATCGCCTTGAATTTAGAGTTCCACTGGATGGGCTTGCGGGTGTGTAGGGTTGACACATAAAGTGTCCCATTCTTCAGACTTATGTCCTTCACCTTTTGAATTAGCCCCGGGTCGAGGTGCTCCTTACCTATCATCTTGAGGAAGGTCTGCACATAGTCCACAGCAGCTATGACTGCTTTGTTTGCCCAGATTTTTCTGCCACCTATCGCTGCTGTTTCCCTCAGGCGCACGCCCATCGCCCGCCCGTCTTGTACTATGATTTCCTCGACGGGACAGGCCGTGCGTACCACTGCGCCGTGGGCTACAGCGCAGCGATGGATGGCGTGGAAATAACCGTGCAAGCCGCCACGGGGAACACTGAGTTTACCGGTATTGGGCAGAAGGAGGAGTTGGACGCAGAGTAAGGCTGGGATAGCCATACCTTCCCAATGTCCAGCGGCCCCCGATGCCCAGGCTGAGTACGCCATGGTTACTTTGAAAGGCTCGCTTTCAAAGTACTCGTCCATGAGATCGAACATCGTCCATTCGCGAAGCTCCGGTGTACAGACATCAGGCTGGTATTTCCTGTAAACCTGCATATATGGTGTATTCTCGTCCGTTACTTCCACTTCAGGGGGGTGTGGGGGGCACCAGAAGGTGGCTCGCATGAGTTCTTTGGTGAACGGAGGATTGCTCATTAGGCCAGCGAATTTGGCAAATCCCATCATATCTTTCTCGGTGATTGGCACTACCCCCTCACTTGTAGTGCTACCCGTGGACAGTGATTTCATCATGTCAATCGGACTCCAGGTCATACGGAAGCCATACTTGTGCAGTTCCAATTGCTCGAAGCCCGGGGCGGGCGCAGCGTACATGAGCATGGCATGAGGATAGATACGTACCCCTGGGATAGGCTCGACGGTCTCACACGCCCCGCCACACTCCACCCGCTCCTCCAGCACGCAGACGCTAAGGCCGCACTTGGCCAGATAGGCTGCTGCCGTCATCCCGTTGGGGCCTCCTCCTATAATGACGATGTCGTATCTCTCGTCCTTGCCCATAAACACCTCCGTGCCAATGAATACAGGAATGGTTACAAGTTGGATTGACCGTTTTGGGACAAAGCGGGATTACCAATTTAGCGCTCGAGTGGGAGCACAGAGCGAGAAATTGGCTGTTTCTTGCCAGTTTGGAGGCTTTTCTTTAATTGATTTTGTTTAAGCCCGCTCTATTGAGGTCTGCCCCTCACTGGGAGCAGAGCAAACCGCCACAGTGTATCGAGGGAAGGTCGTGGCGGAGTAAATATAGCACTGTGCACTGAAGGTGTCAAGGGAACAGAACCCTGCAGTGCTTCGCGGATAAATGGAATCCCAAACTCTCTACACTCAAATACTTAACTACAACCCTTCCCCAAAGCGCTTTGAGCATTATCCTTCAGCATGAAGTGAGTACAACGATTTGAAATCAGATGTTCCATAACATATAATAATTATATTTGATAAATACTTTAAGGTGAGGTCACATATGAAATATGAAAGAAAAACAGTACCAGTTACTTTTGCGGCTTTATTATTGGTTTCAATCATCCTTATACTGTCCGGTTGCAGTTCGAGTAAATCACCCACTGCAAGCCCATCGTCTACTCCAATCACATTACCTACTGCGAGCCCATCATCTGGTAATGTTCTCGTAACAAGTACTGACGGAATCGTTTCTCTCTCTGTGCCATCCGGATGGAATACAAACGATACGAGTTTATATCCCGGAGCCATTATTGGAGTCGCCAACGATGCAAATTCTGAATATGTAATAGTTTCTCAGCGAGCTCAATACGAGATTGGAACCAATTCTAGCGTAAGTGATTACCTGGCAGTTGTGAAGAAAGTTTTCTCCGCTATCCTCAGCAATCCGGTTTGGGGACAAACCTCTAGTGTTACAATAGGTGGCTGCAAAGGATTAGCAGTCCAGGTAAGTGGAACTAGAACAAGAGACAATGCCAACCTGGTGTATTTCGTCAATGCATTAGCAAATACAAAAACAAATTATTATTACAACGTATGCGGCTGGACAGTTAGCAATATGGCAGATACAAATAAGACGAGTATCGAGAATATCATTAATAGTTTTAAAGTGACCTGGCCCCCGAAACCAACAACACCCTGAAAAGAGTCTTCACTAGTAAAATAGCGAAGAACGATAACATCTGTATGAAGCATCGTGTCATACTCTAATCAACACGCGGGGTTACTAAGGACGGGGGCAGCCACTCCATTGAGTGCTGCGTGCGTCCAGTTAGTGGGTCACAGCTTCACTTATGAGTTAACAGTAATCCCGATGTTTGATTCGCTACTACTATAACCACTCCACTCGTAAACAGTCCCTAAGTCTCATCCCCGAAAAAAGCTACAACAGTAACCACTTATATAGACCTCCCATCAATCCTGTCAACCCCACTACTGAGGTCAACCATGATTGACTGGTATACAGGACTTGTCGGTTATGATGCTTCTAACTTACGTCTGGGCGAGTTTAGAGCAGTCAACCGTAATGGTGAGGTTGAGTGGAGGAAAGACCGTCCTGAGCCTGTCATAGGTTCGTTTGATTCTAAAGTGCTCATAGCTAGAGGTACACCAACAGCAGATATGCTTGCTGCTGCCGAAAGATTGAATCTTTTAATAAATCCTGAAGTTTTGTGGATATCAGGAAACCCCGTGAAGTTTCTGCAAGGCCATAATGTCTTCGGCGCATCTGTACAAAATCTCGCTCCCATTCTCAGGGCATTGGTTAGGAATCTACCTACTGATATGAGGCCACGTGATGCAAACAGTGAACTGTGGCCTGCTGTTAAGCGAACTCGGATAGATATCACCATCGGGATACAAATGGAGAGCCATGAAGATGTACATGAGTGGCTACATGCAGCTGGCTCGGCATCCAGAAGTAGGCATGGGCGAGCGTTGGTATCGGGTGATACTGTGTATTGGGGGATGCACTCTAGGCGTTGGAGCAATAAGGCATATTGTAAATCGTGCGAGCTCAGGGAGCACCCTGGACCCGACTTGAAGCTGAATGAGATGTTGAGAGAATATTGCAAGTCTCAGTTGAGGATGGAGCTTACCCTGCGCACTCCCGAACTTGAGGACAGGGGAACTCTCGGAGAGGATTTATTCTGGGAATACTTCCACAGAATTGAATTTGGGGGATTAGATATGGATAGGATAAAAAACTTGGATGAATTACCTGAAAAGACACAGCTTTGTTTCCTGAAATGGATGAAGGGCGCAGACGTAAGGCACATGTACCCTACACGCACATTCTACTATCATCGTCGCATTATCCTCGATAAACTCGGTATTGATATCTCGATTCCATTCTTTGACCAAGAGAATATAGTTGAACACATCAAGTATGATGGCGAATATCTCAGAGCGCACGAAATCAAAACAATACCTGAATATCTTCAAGGGTGGCTCTTTAAGCCTGAGCCTTGTCCTGTGTATTCTGATTAGCATCAATCTAGGCAAAGGGGGGTGAGCAATGAAGCAGCGCAAATGTCCACATGGGCATGTTGTAGGCTATCTTGGCAGTATAGGTTTTGAGCCTGGTATTATAGGCGAGATTCAGGCAAAGACCATGATGGACGACTTATGCCAAGAGGGTTGTCCGAACTGTGGCTGGATGATGGTAAGGGAAACTGATTTCAAAGCCTATTGCGCAAATTGCGGGCAAGGTCTTGAGTTGATTCCCTCTGATGAATAACCGAATTAGCAGTACGACTCATATTGTGCCATGAAGTGTGCAATTTATTGCACAAAAGTGCAGTATCACTTATACCGCACTTTTGCCCCTTTCCTTTCGGCAGCCAGCGCCAGGCCAACCGCCAGCGCCCGCCAACCACCCAACAAAACAACCAACCAATGTAGGCCATCATGGCCACTGTGACTCCGTTTCGCAGCTCCGCAGCGAAACGAACAATCACCACAACAATGCCCATTAAAAGCCCTACAATTGCCAAAGCGGGGCTCTGCCCCCGCACCCCGAAGTTTGTCTACACAGCAACCCCAGGCGACCACGATTAAGCTTCGAGGACAAAAGGCAAGCGCAGGTGACTGTACGGGCACGGAGAGCCAGGGAACGAGCGTGGGTTTGGAGTAGAACTGGCATACAGCAAAAGACTGGAGTCTAAGCTCCAGCCTTCGCTACCTAAGCCTTGGGTTGCCGTGCTCCGAGCTACCTCTTCAGGCGTCTCGGCTAGCAACACGATTATACGCACAATTCTAGAGTAATGTCAACTTATTACAAAAGTGGGTAGTGGATTAGTTAATTTTCTGGGTTAATCTGATTCCTTGTAAGCCAAGGTCAATGAGGTCTTTATTCCCATGAAGAGCTATTTCGAGTTCAATACCAGTTATCTCGTCCCCAAGATATGCAGAGACAACACGCTTCAATTCCTCAAAATTCAGATGGCTAGGGTCTTCATCAAGTAAATAGTAAATGGCAAATGCTATGGCAACACCGATGTTCATTTCGACTTATACACTTCCGACTTTCATTATGTACTCTTAAGGAGATTCTGTCAATTCGCTTAACGGTAGTGTTTCAGTTTGAAAAACGAGAGGGGCAAAATGACTACACTAGGTAGGAAATTCGATTCTCCTCGGTTTGTGGTTGGTAAGGGATTGTACCGAAACCGCTAAGCCATGTGCATTTTAGCCTGAGTTCCTTCTTTACGCTTAACTTTTGGCAAGACTTGAATGGGGGCTATTGAGGGTGGGATATCGGGCTTTTTCTTATGCAGGAGTTCTTCGATTGTAAGGATTTGGATTCGTGGGTGCTCAGTACCTAGTGGTGATTTATAAAAACCCATTTCAATCGCCTCTTTCTCCATTGGCTTAGTCGGTGGATATAGCGTAATGAATATGCCGACCTCAGCCTTTTCTCTATCTATAACATGCGCCAAGTCACGAATCATGGATACAGATATATTCTCTCCGCCTTTAACAGATATAATTCCCTTTTTCGGTTTATCCTTTTCGTCCATGAAATATAGATAGCCATCTATGCCGGTATCAGCCCCCTTCTTTTTGTCCCCGTAAGGCTTTCCGCCTGGTATGAGCGTTACAGCCCACCATTGAAATTGATATTTATTTTGCTCGGCTAGTGCTTTCGCACCTACTTCGTCTTTAGGTTCACCTATGACTTTGTATTCTATATCTTTGAACATGCTATCCAATCGCCATTTCATTGTACCTATGGCAAGATACGTTATATCAATACCTATCCATTTACGCTTAAGCCTATGTGCTGCTACTAGAGCAGTGCCACACCCACAGAAGGGGTCAAGGACAATATCACCCTCTTTGGATGAGGCAGAAATTATACGTTCTAGTAATGCCTCAGGTTTTTGGGTTGGGTATCCCAAACGTTCTCTAGCTTGCGAGTTGATGGGTGGAATATCATCCCATAGACTTTGAAGAACTGTACCAAGATTCTCATCTAAATAACGTTTAATTCGTATTCCACCAACTTTCGTAAAGTGTAATTTGCCTTCTGCATCTAGTTTTTGCATCGTCTCAATTGGGCATCGCCACAATGACTTAATACCCTTGTACTCGTACTCATAACCACCGCCTGACAATCCCTTAGCCGTGAGGTCGTAGTCGCTCCATAATCTTCCGTCAGGGTCTTTATGGTGAAATCTAGCTACATACTCTTTACTATGTGGGCGATAAATTTGATTCCATGTCCAGCTATCGCCCTTCGTATAAAATAAAATGTCATCAATGTTAGCTCCGTAACGTTCTGGGTCATTATGGGCACTTGTTCGTTTCCAAACAATCTCATTTCTAAAGCTTGCAGTATCAAATATGGTATCCATCATCACTTTAAGATAATGGCTTGCAGTTGGGTCGCAATGAAGATAAATGCTACCAGTGGCTTTAAGTACACGCCGAAGTTCTACCAAGCGAATACACATCATACATAAATATGCCATCATATCATTTGTACCGATAAAAGAGCGTAACGACCTTATCATTTCGACTACGCTAGCGGGTGCTGTAGCAATTATTTCAGAGAATGTGCGCTCAGCTTCCTGTGTCCAATGCCATGTATCTTCAAAGGCGGTTATCTGTGCCTCTGACGGTTTCCCAGTTGGTTCTTTGAATAAAAGATTGTAAGTCGCTTGGCTATTAAAAGGCGGGTCAAGATAGATTAGGTCAATGGAATTATCAGGGATATACTTGCGTAAAATTTCGAGGTTGTCGCCATAATAGAGAACGTTTGTGTCCATTTCGGAACTCCCGTCAAGGCTGATTCGGCTATTGACTTAGAACTAATGTCCGTGCTATGCTTCGCCTAAGAGTATAAGTGGATTATAGCATTGTTCTCAACGAATATACAATGGCGCATACATGAAAGGTTCGGGCAATGAGAGCAGCAATCTATTGTCGAGTAAGCACCGAAGACCAAGAGAGAGAAGGCACAAGCCTTCAGACACAACTTGACGCTTGTTTAGCCTACTGCCAACAGAAGGGCTATCAAGTATCCCGCCGTTTCAGCGAGACTTACTCAGGCCTTACCCTAGAGCGTCCCAAGCTAGACGAATTGCGAGACTTGATTCGCAACAATGAAATTGACGTTGTCATCGTCTACTGCCTTGACCGCTTGTCACGTGACCCCACGCACGGAGTCATACTTACCCAAGAGCTTGAGAAGCACCACATTACACTTGAAGCTGTAACCGAGACAGTAGAAAGTACAGAACTGGGCAAGCTCATAAACTACATTCGAGGTTATGCTTCAAAGGTTGAAGCTGAGAAAATAAGAGAGCGCACCATGCGGGGCAAGCTCGCACGACTCAAACAAGGCAGGCTACCGCAGGGAACTGGCATCGGTATATACGGCTACCAGTGGGACAAGGAGACTGGATGCCGAACCGTGATAGATTCCGAAGCCAAGGTAGTTCAGAACATCTTCGCCATGGTGTTGCAAGGCTTCAGCTTCATCAAGATAGCCAAAGAACTTAACGTGGCAGGGGTCAAGTCTAAGTCTGGCTCTATGTGGAATACCACAACCATCAAGCGAATGGTTACCAACGAAGCCTATATGGGCAAGACCTATTCCCATAAGCAGAAGCGCATATCTAAGGCCAAGGTTATTTCCAGACCAAAAGAAGAATGGATTTTACTTCGCAATATTACACCTCCCATCATATCAGAAGAGATGTTTAATCGTACCCAAGAGGTATTACGTCAGGCTAAACAGGCGCGCCCCATAAGGCAGAATAGCCCGTACTTGCTCACTGGCTTCATTAAGTGCAGTAAGTGCGGCTCACCGATATGCGGGAGTACTCTGAACGGCAAATACAGATACTACCAATGCACTGGCGCACGCCCTACCGCAACCAGAGGTAAAATCTGCAATTGCGGATATATCAGAGCTAATGACCTTGAAGCATCAATATGGGATAGAATCATCGTAATGCTATCACACCCCAACACCATACTAAAACTCATCGTTGATTTCCAAGAATTTGAGAAGGAAAGAACCGAGGACGAAAACATATTGCCTATTATCGAAAAGCAAATAGAACAACTTCGTAAGAATTTAAAGACCTATCCCTCGAAAGAAAGAGCCCTCTACGACTTGCTAACAAGCGAAGCCGTAACTAAAGATATTCTTCTTGACGCACTTAATAAGCTCAAGCAAGAGCGATTAAATGACGACCACCAACTCGACAACTTATTATTAGCTAGGGAACAGGCCAAATCGAAGTGGACAAAGCTTGAATTTGATGAACTAACCAATATAATAGTCTCAGAAATATTGAACTCAACGCACACTACAGGCGCTCGGACAGACAATCTGCTTGAAAAGCGTAGGCTGCTTGAGGGGATAAGACTCGAAATCACCGCTGACCCTGATAATTATGAATTCAATTTCAAGTTAGGCTGCTTTCTCATATCGACCCAGAATTACTACAGACCTGATACGGTTACAGAGGATGAACTAGCTCAGCTAAAAGAAAAATACGGTGAAGAGTTCTACGCACCCACAGAAACGGAATTAGCCGAGCTGGAAAAAGCCTGGGCTGAAGAAAAAAAGAGAACGCAGACGTCAAATCCCGTTTTTGAGATGACCTACTCTTTCAATAGGCCTTTGGCCGTCCTACAGAATTACCTGAAGAATTTAGTAATTACCCAACAGACATCCCTATGTTCGTGACTTGGTGACCTCGGAAACGCTCTCGGAATGTGTCCTGCTTTAAGTCACCTGCCCCACTATTGGTCATACTCTCAACTCCAATTTTGTAATTGCATTCTGCACGCACACCCGTGCAGAAAACTGTTCAAATCATCGAAAGGGAAGTAATTTTGGCTAAACATTAGTCTGTGTCTTCTTCACTTATGCAAAAGCCCGCTTTGAGAATATCGGCGGGCGGTACTGCTCAGTTGCATTACATGACAGCATGAAGCACTACAGAACGGTGGTGGAAGTAGTCTAAGTGAGGTGGGCTGGGTTCGCTGTTGGGGTGTCATCTCCTATTGCCCTTCTGCTTTCGTTGTGGTGCTCAACCCTTATCCAACGGTTTTGTGAAGTGACAGGTTCTCTTGGCATAGTTTGAACATCCATAAAACTTCCGCCCAAATTTGCTTCGAATAACGAGATACCCGTCACAACCGGGTTGGGGGCATCTCCTACCTGTATGGCTTCCAACCGGCATATCTTTGTCTAATTCCAGATTCTTGACGATTTCTTCAATAGCTGATGGGCCTTCAAAACGCCTCATGTGTTCACCTGTGTCGCGATGACTTAGAATATTCAAACTCCCTTCCCAAGCGATAGCATTATCGAGAATGGCTACTTTTTGGTGCATGCTGCGGCGTTCAATCACTTTGGCACCTATGCTTTCTAGTTGCCTAATCACGGCATCAGCTTGATTTGCCATTTCACCAACTTGTTGCTCTATCGGTCTTGTGTCGATTCTAATCTCTATCCCGCGTCTTATCATATCTTGGAAATAGTTCATAAACATGCTGCTACGTCGTATCGAGAGGAACGGGCTTAGGATGATAAGTCGTTTCTTCACCGTTTTGATGTCTTGGAAAAGCTGTGCATAGAAATTGCGTTCTGTAAATAGGGTGCCTGAATCATGCTTTTGTGTCTGAGATGGTGTTGGTAGCAACTCATTTGCCCACCTTTCAAAGTCGGTGGTGAAATAATTGTCTACCAGATTTTCTGACTCGATAGTTTTTGCTTTTTGCTGAAAATAAAGGACGATTCGGGACAAAGCAGAATCCGGATGTAGTTCGGTCAACAGCTTCTTGGTATGCGCGACTAAGTAAATACGGTGCTCTGCACGTGTCAAGGCGACATTCAGTACGAGACGAGCATCAGAGTCAGGTTTTCTGAACTCATCTAACATGGGAGCAACTTTTAGCCCCATGCCTTCTGTAGTGTCAAAGATGATAATATTTTCCTCACCCCCTTGAAATCTGTGAATGGTGCTAATACGCAAGTGTTCCAAAAGTCCCCAATCCTTCACAATCTTATTGATAAGTCGTGCTTGAGGTCCATAGGGCGTTAGTATCCCAATCCTGCCACTAGGTATATTCTGAACGAGCCGTTTGGCGAGAGTAGCACAAAGCAGAGCATTATACAGATTAAATCGGCTCCCCGTAGAAAGCTGACTGCACCAGGGATTCATAGCTGAAGTTTCTATTAACACCAAGGAAGATTCCGATATCCCGTCATCCAATCTACTACGATTGAATACACTTGGATCGTCCTTGAGTTTGTTTTGATAGAAGAACCGATTAGAAATTGCTGAAATATCAGGAGCCATTCGATATTGTGTGTCGAGCAGCTTGACACGAAGATCAATGCAGGCTTCTTTGACGCCGTTAATCCCTAGTATGTCGAATATACTTCTCCCAAGCCATTTTTGGGCTGCAGGTTTATCGTCAGCGATGCAGATCGGAGGCAGTTGTAGGAAATCTCCAATTATCGTAACTGATTCGCGACAGCGACTGGCTGCCCAATAGAGGTGTGGCAGTGGGGCCATGCTTGCTTCGTCGAGAATAAGAACATCGAAGGGTGCATCTGGGAATTGCTTTGAGACAAAAGTCTTTGTCAGAGTTGTAGCTACCAATCGTGCTTCTGAGAGTACTTTTCTCTGTAATTCATCCAATTGCCTATCAATTTCCGCAATCCTTGCCAGTATGGTGTCCTTTTGTTGCTCAAGCTCTTTTCTCTTGTTTTCGAGCTCACCAGCGGATATGTCTAAGTGCTTCAAAAGCTCATCTGCATCATTTCGGGCAGTCTTGGCTTCATCATCTTTAGTGCGAATGGAGTCGCGGATATCCTTTAACTGTTTATCTATCTCCCTTACCACTCGCATCTTTGAATCGACCGAGATAGTGGCCTGGTCTATTTCATATTGGAGCTTTTGGGGATCAAGTCCTTTTAAGAACCGCTTCAGCATACCCGCTGATTGAGCTTCTACGAACCTCTCTCTTTTCTTCACTAAAGATTGTTCTAACATATCTAGATCGGCTTTGGTGAGACGTAACCTTCTCTCGGATTCCGATAGTGATAATCTAAGACCGTCCAGTTCCGATAATATAGCATCGCGTTTTTGCAATGCATTAAAAACACCTACGAAGCTAGCAAGCTTACTTTCAATCTGTGCCTTCTTAGCTTCCAAGTCTTCCTTCTCTTGGCTTAGCGATTCTCCTAACTTAGCAGCGATTTTATCCAAGAGAACCAGTTCATAGTCTTTTTCCAGCTTTTTCAGATGCTCTTCTTGGGGTTTTCCCAGTCTAACTAGCTTTCCCTCCTGATAGAAAGGCGTTGACTTTAGGTGCTCAGCAACGTCTTCAAGGGCTTCATCAACAGCGTTATTGGAATGGGAAACAAGCAGCACACGCCGCCCAGCGTTGAGATGAGCTTCGATAGCTTCTGCTGCGGTCTTGGTTTTCCCCGTCCCGGGTGGCCCCCAAACAATGGACAGTTGGGAAGAAAAAGATGCTTCAATTGCTCGCCTTTGTGAATCGTTAGGAGGTTTTTCTGATAGCGAATAATTGATTTCAGCTTGGTTGGTCGACCTAGGGGTCGATTGCTGCCCTGAAAAGATAATTTCGCTGAGATGAAAGTCTACCTTAGCCGTGCCCCTCTGACATTCTGAATATTTCTTCTTAAGGAGTTCGAGCAGATACCAGAGATTTGTGTGCAGGGTGGCTTCTGGGATGAACTGTCCGCAGGAATGTTCTATTCCGATTTCAACTTCTAAACCTTGCGTCAGCAAGACTTGAGCGCGACATCGAGTTCCTCGGATTTCTATTTCTGCAGGAGAATCTTCCAGTACGGCGAGAAAGTTCTCGAGGTTAAAAACATAAACGAAAAGTCCTGATATTTCTCGAAGGAAACGCCCATTGAAGACTTTAACAATGCTTCCACCTTTGCCTCTCTTTATAGCTTCAATCTCTTCGTCAAGGGCTTGAATGAATTCTTCAATTATGGTTGATGTCATTTCTTCATACTTTCTTTAGCATGGTGTGGTAGTGTGCTGTCGCCTTGCTCACTCTGATGCATGTTCATTCGCTGTCTACACGTGCAGACTGTTCGTCTCGACTTTCGCCGCTGAATGCACAGAACCGCCCGCCTCATTCCGAGCGTACAGTTCCTCGTAAAGCTTATCGTCCTTGAACTTCTCAATGAGCAGGTTGACCCATGCATCGGTGTAACCGTAGTCGTTGTGCCGCCTGTCATAGATACAGTATTGAATCTCTGTTTGCTCAGGATCACCACTCCGACTCGCTGGGCGGATTCTGAAGTGTCGCCAACACATCGTGTGCCAGCCCGAATTGTATTTGTCGATCTGCTTCGATCCGCGCATTACCTTGGGATTGTCGAACGCCTCTTGAACACGCTTGCAGACTTCGCTGGCCCTCATCGTGTCAGCGTTGGCAATAGGCAAGTGCTTGTACTTCACCGCCACGACGAGCCTGTCAACCTCGGCTTTTTGCTGCTCAGTCAGTTTGTCGTAATTCATGAATTGAATAGCTAGGGCATCTTGACTAGGGTGGTTGGCGACCTGGATCAAGAATGCCTTGAAGGCGTACTTCCCGCTGGCATACACGCCTGGATCGAGCGCCGAGCGATACTGCCGGACGAACTCGGCTGCAGCACGCGCTGCCCTGTTCCGTCCAACCGCTTGAGCCAGGTTCTCAGATGCAGGGTACATCTGGAGCGCGAACGACAAGCACTGACGAATGCACCACTTGGCTCCGAACTCCTGTTCCATGCAGTCATCGAAGTTCAGCAGCATGGCCTGGCACTCGCCGAAGATGCTTGGATCCAGTTCTGGCAGATTGCGATGCTCGATCTTGTTGCGAAGCGGAATGAAAAACTCCAGGTTCTTGCGGACCGCGTTGCCGGTGTCGCTCTCGTAATATTGCCTCAGGCATTCATCCAGTTTCCAGTGCTTGGGTTCTCCATCCACTCTGACAAACCGCCCGCTCGGCTTCCTGTAGTATGGCTTGCTCTTTCGCTTAAAGAACACGGCGTGAAAGAGCGCAGTCCACGCGATCACCATCAGAGCAATATAGGCGGAGGACTTGAAGCTCACTGCTGGCTTGTTGTATACCTCGACCGCCAGAAGTGCCGAGTCACGCGCCTTCTGCAAGCATTCCCGAACCGCACGCGTATGGCCCCTCACGCGTTGTCCTCCCCATCGCTGTCATCGCTCACTTGATCAATCCTCTCTCAGCGTCGCGGTAAGCACTGAGCGCGGCTGCCTTCCCCTTTGCCTTCACACTGGTCACAGAGCCTCTAAAGGCCAGTACCCTTTCGATTTCCAGCTTGGCTCGCTCAAGGTTGTCCTTAGCAGTTCCGCTAACAGGCTCTAAGACGACTTTCATCCCTATAAACCTCTTGCGAGATTCTACAGCGATTTGTATAATGGCGCAAGCATCTTCAATCACGAAAGGATGAATCATGAATCATGAGAAGATATAGATATAGCCGCTCCCAAACTCAAGTGAGAGTGCAGAAAGCAAAATCAATCTTTATAAAAGAGAATCGGCACCTGTTGAGACATGACTTAAATGAGAGAACAATATCTCATAAATTTGCCGAGGCGTTGCAGGGTCAATTTCCTGGTTGGCATGTTGATTGTGAGTACAATCGTAACCATAACCTTGCAAAAAACTAGTTATTCCAGGGACACAGTGGACAACTAGTATGGATGACACTAACGGCAGAACTGTATATCCAGATATTATTATTCATTGTAGAGGTAGAAATAAATATAATCTGCTAGTAATAGAAATAAAGAAGTCTACGAATCCCGATAGAGGCATCATTGATAGACAAAAATTGGAGGCCTTCTTGAAGAAGCCGTACCGTTACAAGCACGGCCTGTTCATTAAGATACCAGTAACTTCTGGTGACTTATCAAATTGGGACTTGGAGTGGTTTCCAGAGGGTCAGTAAATTTGAAGAAGGTGCAGATATATAGGTGTTTGTTGCCTTTGACTGAAGTGTTATAGAGTGTCGTTGAATTGCTACTCTTCCCTCTAATTCGGTCTTTTCTAAGAATCATCAGGCGAATCTGACATGAGGTCATCTAAGTACTCATTAACAATTTCACTCATCTTGTCATATGCCTCCTGCCTTGTTTCTCCAAATGTGTGTATATTCAATGCGGGCGCCACGCATTTCCATTTGCCCTCCGCGGTGTCCCGCTCAATCTTCAATGTAACAGAAAAACCCTGATCTGCGTCCTGCAACTCTCTCAACGTGGCCATTTTTGACCGCAGTGTGGTAAGCTCATGCTCTATTTCAGCGTAAGTTTTCTTTTTAGTCTTTCTATGTTGAGACTTTACTGCGTGGATCCAATGCTGCAAATCCTTAGGCAGAGTGGCTATTTCATCTTCGGGCATTTCTTTCAGTTCAAGCTTTAGAGCCTTGTAACTATGCTCGCTGCCAGTTGGAGCATCATTCCCGAACAACTTCTTGAACTCCTCACTACGATTTGTAATGGCTCCGGCCCACTGATTATAAGTATGGTAATCTCGCATAAGGTGCCATAGCTCTATTTTGACATCTTTCCGTAGATTACTCTTTTGCCAACTTGGTTTCAGACTCAAGCTTGCACGTACCTCAACACTTTTTCGTCAATAAATCATCGTTTTTTCATCGAATAATCGTCATCTTTTCGTCACACAGAAAGTATAAGTTTTTATATACTAAAGTCAAGAAATACGAGTACAGAAGAGAGAGGCGCAATGCCAACGATAGAGAAGCGAAGTCTAATGCAGTCCAGCCGGAGAAGTAGCATTGTTGTTAGTCTGCCTATCTGGTGGCTGCGATGGCATGGCCTGAAAGCAAAGGACAAGGTTGAAGTGGTCTGCGGGGAAGCCTTGACCATACGTCCCATCACGAAGGGAAGCGGAACGAAAGAAGAGGTCACAAAGCATGGGCAGTCAGATGATACAGGTCAAAGTTGAGTGGGCGCATGTCCCTGATGGAGAGCAGCGTTTGCGGCGAGTATACGACTTGTTACTGAGAGAGCAAGGGAACAGGTCGCACGCCGAGCCTACCATTCAAGAGTTGCTGCTGAGAGGATTAAATATGCAGCGAGAATACGTACCACAGCGCACGTTGGCGCATGGGCAGGGAGGGACCGATGATAGACCAATCTGGCTTTCAGAACCAAGATGACGAAAACGAAGAGCCTGGTCAGGTACTCAATGGAAATATTCCCTGGCCTGTTGATGAGCCTTCAGAGGAAAGCGTTAAGACTTTTGCCAGCTTGTACCGTGGAAACACAGAGGCTTACGGCGAAATACAGGGCTTAAGCGTGAAGAAGCCCGTAACGTTAGACAGCTATCGGCAACATCTGAAGGGCAAGCGTAGTCTGGGGATATATCCGTTAATCGGCGACCGTTGCTGTTTCTTCACCATCGACGTTGACACGCAGGACTTTGAAAAGGCGAAGCACATTAGAGAATATTTTCTGCGACACGACCTGCCACTGTACATTTCAAAGAGCAAATCCAAAGGATACCATCTCGATGGTTTTGCTTGGGAAAAGGAGGGTTTCAAAGCAGCGGAAATACGCAAAGTGGTTCAATATCTGCTTGACCAAATCGGATATAGCGACGTTGAGATTTTTCCCAAGCAAGACAAGACCTCTACAGAGTGCTCTCTAGGTAACTATATCAATCTCCCATGCTTTGGTAGCGAGCGCCCCTTCGTGGAGGTTGAGAGAGGCCAACCTATATCTCTAAGCATTGCCTTGAGGCAAATAAAGTTCATTCAGCAGAAAACAGTGTCAAAGATTCTGGCTCAGATACCGGAAAAAGTGAAGCGGAATCAAGACACAAAGAAAAGAACACGTGGTTCTCCTCCTTGTATTGAGACTATTCTTAGAGGAGTTGAGGAAGGGCGTCGGGACTTGGCGGGCTTCGCTCTAGCTCGATTCTATCTGAAGGAAGGATACTCAGAGGATGAGGTGCTAGAAAGACTTTGCAACTGGGATGCTCGAAATAGCCCTCCGTGCAGGGAAGAAGAGCTATTGAAGCTAGTCAAGCAATCGGAGAAGGGCTACAGATTCGGTTGCAAAACGATTATCGAGGAGCCAAAGCTTACTTGTTTCTGCGTAGGTGAAGATAACTGCGAATGGCTGAAGGCCGTAAAAACTAAGAAAGCCGGATCTAATCAGGCCAAGACTCTGGTAGAGCTTGTAATACAGGAAGGTGTTGAATTGTTTCGCAATCAGTATGGCGACCCCTGGGTTCGCATCAATATAAATCAGCATCTTGAAAACTTGAATCTGAACTCAAAGGATTTCCGTCACTATCTTGGTGGACTTCTGTATCAAAGGGAAGAAAAGGCAGCCAACCCTGAAGTTGTCCGTAGTGTTGTGCTTACGCTCAGTGGAAAGGCGTTTTATGAGTCGAAAGAAATTCATTCTCTGAATAATAGAGTCGCAAGTTACGAAGGAGCAATATATTATGACCTTAGCGATGAACGCTGGAGGGCTATTAGGGTCACACAAGACGGCTGGGAAATTATCGAGAAGCCGCCTATTCTGTTCAGGCGTTATAAGATGCAAATTCCACAAGTCGAGCCTATGAAGGGTGGTGACCCTTTGCTGCTTCTGAACCTAGTTAGGGTAAGAGCGGAGGATAGATTACTGCTATTAGTTTATGCCATCTCTTGCCTGATACCTGACATTCCGCACCCCATTCTATGGGTGCAGGGGCCTGAAGGAAGTGCAAAATCAGCCCTCTGTCGTACGCTGGTAATAATTATTGACCCGAGCTCTCCGGCATTGCTGGCCATGCAGACGCAACAACGGGAGATGGTTCAGCAACTTGACCACGTCTGGCTTGCAGTATTTGACAATGTTCAAGGGCTAGCTGATTGGCAATCCGATTCTCTCTGTAGGGCGGTTACAGGAGACGGTTTTACAAAGAGGGAACTGTTCTCGGACGATGACGATGTTATCTATGGTTTTAGGCGTTGTGTGGCTCTGAACGCAATCAATCTGGAGAGTGACAGGCCAGACCTGCTGAGTAGGACTCTGGTTATTCGTCTGGAAAGCATACCGGATGACCAGCGCAAAACGGAGGAGGAACTGCGACAAGCACTAGAGCAGTATCGGGCTTCGATTGTCGGGGGGTTCCTCGATGTTCTCTCAAAAGCGATGTCCATACGACCTCAGATAAAGCTAGCGACCAGACCGAGGATGGCCGACTTCGCTGTTTGGGGATGCGCTATCGCTCAAGCTTTGGGACATGACCAGAAAGAGTTCATCGATGCATATAATGCGAACATGAAAGGACTTCGTGGAACGATTCTTAGTGACGATGTAGTCGCAACGGTTCTACTAAGTTTTCTACAGAGTAATCAGCCCTTTGCGGGAACTGCTCTGGAGCTGCTGGAAAAACTGACTCAAGAAGCGGAAATCAACATGAAGCTTGATACAAAGGCCAAGGGCTGGCCAAAAGCACCGAATGCTCTTTCAAGGCGACTAAATATCTTGAGAGCTAATCTGGAAAAAGAAGGCGTCCTTATTGAGACAGTCAAGAATATCGGCAAAGATAAGATTAAACAGCTAAGAATAACAAAGAGAGAAGTCGATGATGATGATAACGACGCAAGTAAGCAAAAAACATCGACTCTATCGACTCCATCGGCTAGTGAAGCTGAGAAGAGAGACGATGGGGGAGACGATGTTGAAGAAAGAGACGATGACGATAGACGATGTTTAGCTTCAGAAGCCGATAGAGACGATACTTCTAGTGATTTAGAGCCAAATGATGACGATGACGCAGCAAAAGATGTCGGCAACATAAATTTCTAATGAGTAACAAGGGAAGAGTGAATATGAAGGACTTCTGCTGCATTTGTAAGCGGTACAAGAAGATTGCTGTCTTCCAGACATTTATACCGGAGGGAAAATTCAAGGAGGTTTCTTACCCTGTATGTGAGGACTGCGTGGGCGGCAATGTTCTTCTTTGTGCCAGTTGCCTGAAGTACAAAGAGGTGGCTGGCTACGGGGTGTGGTTTATCCCTGAGGAGGGTAGAGCGATTCTCTATACTCTATGCAGCGATTGCACCAAAGAGATGACGATGCCCGAACATAAAGAAGCTGTCATGAATGGTATCGAAAAACATATTTGTGCAAAGGTTTGATATATCGATAAAGGAGTTTAACCGGGGTGGTGGTTATAAATGAACAACGAAAGAGTAATATCGAGTGTAACTCGGGCGTTACAAGAGTGTTACTAACGTTACTAATAAGCTATGTATAGCAGTAAAGATGAGCAGATATAGCTGAGCAATGACTGAAGCAGACATGAGTTTAATAAAAAGGAGGTAAATAGTATGGCACATATACCGCCAAGCAGGGCAAGGTATTTCGAGAATCACCCGGTAGTGGCGATCCGCTTGCCTGTTCATCTTAGAGACGAACTCCAGACTTATGCACAAGCCCACGGGACAACGCTCGGTATGCTGGTCGCTAAATTGTTTAAGGACCAGAAGGAGTGCCTTGGTAATTTTCAAGAGGGCTATGTCTTTGGCTACAGTCAGTGTGCTTTAAAGGAAAATCTTGAAACCAGATGCGCCAGATGCGGGACGCCAGTAAAACTAAGCCAGGATGAGGTAGTCAAGATTCTGCAAAAGTTCCTGAATGTTCAGCACGCCAAGTGCCCCTACTGTGATGAGGAAAGAGAGGTGAATGTCAGTAGAAAAGGACAGTGATAGCTTCAACAATGCAGGATTCAGATTGGAGTGTCTTGGAGCATATCGGAAGCTCTAAATTCAATGAGCATGACTCTGAAGTCGGTCTAGCTTGTAAACTAGCTCAGAATTGAACTACAGCGTCTCATGTTCAAGATACCGAGCTGGGCGCAACAGTCGTAGGGAGGTTTTAAAAATGAAAAAATCAAAAATTGAAGTCGAAATCCTGCCTTATATAAGCCAAGGACAGCAGTTAGGAGCATCAAGGAGAGTCTTAGCTTCGGGCTAGCTTCGACCATAATTAGTATTAGCGTCTTGGAAATCTTTCTAGGGTAGCAAGGAGAATTTTTTCAATTTTTTTAAAAAGACCTTTGCTGAACATAAAAGGCTTTAGGTGAAACTGAATTCCAGATACACTAAAAGTTAAGGCAATTTGGAGGTAGAAAATGAAAGCAGCCATTTACGCAAGGGTGAGCACGGAAGAACAGACTCTAAACTTCAGTATCGAGAACCAGCTTGACCAACTCCGCCGGTACTGTCAGCAGCGTGACTATCAAGTATCAGGGGAATATGTGGACCCTGGCTGGTCTGGCGCCACACTTAATAGACCAGGCTTGATTAGATTGCTGGAAGACGCAAGGGCAAGAGCGTTTGACACTGTGGTTGTTTACAAACTGGATAGGCTCTCTCGCAGCATTCAACACATGTACAACACTCTTGCTGAATGGGAGCAGATAGGCGTTTCGCTTGCGTCGGTTACCGAGCCGTTTGATACTTCGACAACGATGGGTAAGGCATATCTGGGGATGGCCTCGACTTTCGCTGAATGGGAAAGAAACACCTTTATGGAGAGAAGCCGTGATGGTGTTCGCAAATCTGTTGAAAAGGGGCATTATTCAGGGGGCATTGTAGCATATGGCTACAGACTCAATCCAGCCACAAAGAAATTAGAAATAGACGAACAAGAAGCTGAGATTGTCAAAGGCATCTTTTCATGGATTTTGGAGCATGGACAAAGTTGTATTACTATCGCCAAAAGGCTTAACGCAATGAACATCCCCACCAGATATATTAAAGATGGGCGTGGAGTAAGAGGTAAATCCACTGCTGGAATGTGGCGGCCCGCCAGAGTCTATAACATGCTCAGAAATACTGCGTATAAGGGTATGTGGGAGTATGGCAAGCGCAACAAAAAGAGGCAGACTATGAAACAGAGCTGCCCCGCTATTGTTGGTGAGGAGACCTTCGCTTTGGTACAAGCCAAATTAAGGGAGAACAATCATTGGTCTGATAGGACTCGCAGGAAGCCTTACATTTTGCGTAGTCTCATCAAGTGCGATATTTGTGGGCATAACTATACTGGCTGTACCTCCCACACAACAAGTCACAAGGAATTGAGTTATTATCGCTGTAATATGAGAACCAACAGAGGACATATCTTGCCCGATAAATGCCAGTCCCCTAGCGTTAGGGCCGACGTGATAGAAGAGATTGTCTGGCAGCAGATATGCGAGTATATCCAGAACCCGGATTTAGTTAGAGAAGCCTTGAAGGATAAATATGACGTGTGTAAACAAGCCGAATATGTTTCTGGATTAGCCCAGGCTAAACACAGGCTGGAAGAATTGAAACAGGCGGAGCAACGATTGCTGGTAAGGTATGCTGACCCCAGTAATAAAGTCAGCGAAGAGGCACTTAACGGAGCCCTAAACGAGATTAAAGGTAACAGGCAGGTAGTTCAAGATAAGGTGAATGAACTTGAGAACTCCATAGTCTCTAAAGAAGAGGAAAGCCGCAGATTAAACGATGTTACTGAGGCACTTAGTACGCTAAGAAAGGGTATCGAAATTGCTACTCCTGAAACGAAGCAGAAGGTTTGTAAGTCGCTGGTTAAGGAAATAAGTGTAAATAGAAATAGAGATGGGGCAACCGTGTTCAATATCAAATATATCTTCGATAGGGACCTGCTTACTGGTGACGGCGAATTTGAACTGTTATCCGCACGCACAGGGATTCATAACATAACAAGTTGGCCAATTGTTACTCTGGCTCGGAACGGGATGATGGCCACTTTGTACCTCAGAAAACGTTTCACTTCAAGTGGTATAGCTTTTTCATGAAGCACTACACCACAATACCAATCCAAATATTCAGACAAATTCGAAAGTGATATAATTATTTCAACTGGTTACCATTGATAAAAACGGTAGTTATTAAGGATAATCAATAAAAACCACGAAAGTCCATGGAAATGCCTGCCACGGTCAGAAGACACAGGTTAGAATCTATGAAAACCTTAAAACGAATCTTCTTTATGGCTTTATTGATTGCTTTTGTTGCAAATGTCTCAGCCTGCAAGATTTCCCCGACAATATCAAGCCCTAGGCAATCCGATAACCTGGAACTCCTCCTCTGGGATTCCAGTGAAATCGTCGCCATCAAGACGCGTGTAGCTCATGGAGACCCTGATCTGAAGGACGCTTTAGATAGACTACGAAAAGAGGCAGATGCCGCAGTTAGAATTGCACCATTGTCTGTTATGGATAAAAAAGGTGTGCCGCCGAGTGGCAACAGGCATGATTATATGAGCCTATCCATATACTATTGGCCTGATCCGAACGAAGCGAACGGAATGCCTTATATTCGTCGTGATGGTGAAGTGAACCCGGAATCAAACAGTGACTACTATGACAAAGCCTCATTAAGTCATATGGTATCAGCGGTAACTACATTATCTCTGGCGTATTATTATACTGGTGATGAGCAATATTCCGCGCATGCCGCTAAATTGCTTAAGACCTGGTTCTTAGATCCAGCCACTCAAATGAATCCTAATTTGCAATACGCACAGGGGATTCCCGGTAAAAATAGCGGTGAACCCGGTGGAATTATTGATTCAGTAGGCTTCCTGGATGTTGTGGATGATGCCTCATTTCTGCAAGGGTCCAATAATTGGACTTCCAGTGACCAGAAGGCTTTGGAATCCTGGTTCCGGGCATATCTGATATGGCTCCAGGATAGTGCATTCGGCAAAGCGGAATCAGCGGCCACGAATAATCATGGTACCTGGTATGATACCCAAATAGCCGCCTTTGCTTTATTTACCGGTCAGGTTGACTTGGCGACCGGGATTCTGAAGTCCACTGTTCCCGGCCGGATCGAGTCCCAGATTGAGCCGGACGGGCGTCAACTCCTAGAACTATCTCGTACCCGATCCTTGCATTATAGCTTGTACAACTTGGAGGCTTTTGTTTCGCTATCCATGCTGGGAGAACATCTCGGAATTGACCTATGGCATTACTCAACCTCAGATGGTCGCAGCATCGGTAAGGCTTTGGAATTCGTACTTCCAGGTCTTAATGGTAGCCAATGGGAATATCCTGAAATCGGCTCTCAGGATTACTCTAGTTTTGCCAGCTATCTGTGCCGAGCCTCTAAATACTATCCAGAACAGAACTACTTATCTACGGTGGACAAGCTTCTAGGTGATACCGCACGATCTAGTCGTCTTAATCTTCTTTGCTCCCGTAGATAATACGTCGATATCTCCATATAATTGTGAACGAAGTGATGATACCACAGGAAACTTCTTTTATAAGAGAGAAGCACAAGGAGATATCTGCCGCCGTATTGTTCTCGAAAGATTAATGACCTGATATTTTGTTTAACATTTTGTGAAATCAATCTATTTATTGATTTTCACGTCTAGCATAATCTGCTCGGGTATGGCGTCCGTAATCGTAATTTGATTCATTGAAACCCCGTTATCTTTGTCCAATTCGCTCAGCGTTTCTACTTTTATCCCTTGTTCTGAAATATATGATATTATGTTCTCAAAATCTCTAATATCGTATCCTGCATCTTGCAAAGGCGAGGTCTTGATTCTATGAAATGTCAGAAATAGAGTCAGTTTGTTTTCTCTAGCATCCAAAATTAGCTTTTTAACCGTATTAGGAGGTGTATTGTCCAAAACCAAATATGCGTTTACTCCAAGTGGCTCAGCGAAGGGAAATACCTCCGTCCAACCTGAATCTAGTCTGGCGAATTTATAGTACTTTCCAATTATCTCTTCGATCTCGGAATTCGTAGACCCGTGAGGATATACATACCAATTTGGCGCTGAGTTTATTCCAAGTTCTATTAAGTATTGGGCATTAGTAATGATGTCATTTTCAAGTCCCTCCAAATCACCCTTATCGTAATACTCTGTCAAGGCGTCTTGATGATACGCGGAATGACTGACTATATTCCAGCCGTGGACATCCTGTAATTCTTTAAGTTGATCACGATCTAAATTATTCTTATGATTTAACATTAGATACTCACCAATGACAGCGGTATTGCCTTTTATCCCATACTTATTCATTATATCGGCCGCAGGAAGTATTGTTTTATTAGCGTCATCGAAAATAATAACAACAACACCTTCTTTTTGCTCCGGAGTAGTTGATAACTTATTTAATTCGAGAGTGGCATTGATCGTTGCAGCGAGGTTTGGTTTAAAGGGGGGCATGGTTGGTCATAGCTTAACCGATAGAGAAGTCGATCGCCCAAGAACAATAGGCAAGAGCGACCATTGTAGATACCCACGTGCATAGCCCGTGGCACTTAGCAGGTCAAGCTTCGCTTGACGACCTCCAGGCGATTTCACATTCACCGACGGGCAGATCCCGTGGAACCCTGCCCTTCGGGTTCATTGGAGGTAGAATGATACGGCGGCTGTATGATCTTGTTCAAACCACCGAACCTAAAAGCGTTCCTACTCGCTGATAAATCTCTGTTACTCCGCCTGTCACGGCGTCGATGAGTTCCCTGACCGTGGCGATTTCATGGATTAGGCCAACGGCCTCGCCGCAAGGGGTGATACTGCCATCAACATCTCCTACCTCCCACGCCATCCGAGCTCTCTCACCCCCAACTAAGGGCATAAGGTCTTCTAAAGTGGCACCTTTTTGCTCCATTTCTTGCACCTTCAAGGCTAACTTATTCCTGAGCGCCCTCACCGGAGTCCCCATGCTGCGCTGGATGATCATGGTGTCCGTTTCCCTAGCCTTGACGAAAGCATTTTTGAAGTTAGGGTGAATTGGGCACTCGCGAGAAGCCATGAATCGTGTACCCATCAGCACTCCTTGAGCTCCAAGGGCAAGAGCAGCGACAAATCCTCTGGCATCGCAGAATCCACCTCCTCCTACTACTGGTATCCTCACCGCATCAACTACCTGAGGTAGAAGAACAAGGGTAGTGACCTCTTCTATGCTGGGGTGGCCGCCACACTCAAACCCCACCACTTCGACAATATCTGCACCTACCCGTTCTGCTGTCCTCGCATCCCTAACCCGGGCACATTTGTGCATTAGCTTGGCATTACCTTTCTTAATTCGCTGAACATAAGCTTCAGGACTATGACCAGAGGTTTCGATTACACTAACGCCCTCTTCAATCGCGATATCGATATATGCATCATTTTCCGCTGGCTTAAACATAGGGAAGATGCTAATGTTCACGCCAAAAGGCTTGTCTGTTAGACTTTTGGTTTTTCTGATTTCTTCCCGAAGCCCTTCAGGCCCTAGGACTGCTGAGGCTATGCAGGTAAATGCTCCAGCATTGGCAACCGCCGCCACTAGGTCCGCCTTCGACAACCCCACCATAGTACCTACAACCAAGGGGTATTTTACCCCCAGAATCTGAGTAACCTTTGTCTGAAACACTTCCTTCTTCTCCTTTCAAGATGGATACCACTATGATGGCTTGAATTTCTCAAGGATTATCTCTGACGCGCCGGAACTCTGCTGGATAAGAACTTGGTCGCGCATCGTCTTACCCTTGTTTTATGAGGCCTGTCGCTAGCGACATACTAACAGTCCGTCCTCATGCAGTCAAATGTGAGTTATTCGGGGGCTGTTCGTTGCTTACAGAACCAAGTCAGCGCTACTGTCAATGGCAAAATCGGCAGGGGCCTGTCGGTGCTTACTCCGAAGTGCCGGTCACACATAGATTTAGCGAGCGCTGAGCAATCTAGTTTTATCGGCTAAACATCCGTTAGTATGAGGTCGTTGCCTGTGGCTTACAGCTTAATGGAGTTCATCTGAGGCACGCCGTCCAAGAAGATTGCAATGGTCCCCTTCGCCCCTCTTTATACTCTAGGGCGAACTCCAAAAAACTGTCACTACGACTAAATTCCCGAAAACGCTCCCTGACCACATTTTCAAGGGCTCTCTTGCACTTTATCTAATGTTATCTTGACTACGTGGTTGACCTTGAGGCCCTTTTCTACGAACTCCTTGTTCAGTTGGTCGAATAGGGGCCCCGAGGTGAGTATTTCTCCCTTGCCCCAGATGCGGCAGCCCTTCAGCGTTCGCGGGTGCATCACCAGTATAGAGACATAGGGGTTCTCCTTCAGGTTAGCAATGGTGCGAGGCGAATTAATATCAGCGAAAATCACATGATTATCGTCGAGCACCCGCAACGAGCCTTTGGCTGAGACGTTGGGCTTGCCATCCTTGGTCGCTGTCGCTATTATGCCGGGGCGGATCTCGGCTATCATTGTTTTGACTTCCTGAGAAAGGTTCGCCATAAATCACCTCCGATGATAGATTTCAAGTCCCAGTTACGAAATATTGATATGCTATTATACCATATCGGGCTGTCCAAAAAGCCTCTCAGAAGCTTAGGAGAGACTTACTCGGTCAACAGATTATGAGAAGACTTAGCTCCGCCGCTCTTAAATTACCTTGGTTACGCTAGCGTTCTGTATAAGCCTGATTCTATGCCTACGCCTCGACTAACATCATGTCTCGCAACCAATCCCCAAACTGAGCTACCCCTAGTGCTTTGCCCCTGAACCAAGACACGTATCCTTCAAGCACTTTCTTGGTCATCTTCTTTCCATTAGGGACTAAACACTTAAGAGAAAACTGTCCCGTCACCTTCTCCAAACCCCGCAGGCTCATCATTATTCTTCTACGCTTCCATTCCATATTTCCCAGGGCCGGCTCCGCCGTATAAAGGCGTTTCTTATAGATTTCCCTGCCTTCTTCGCTCGCCAGCTTTGCCCTCATCGCTTCTACAAGACTCTCGCGGCCATCAACTGGCGTTACCGTAGAGGTAGCTGATAAGACGGATCTTGAAGATGATCACAGGATCCGCCAGTAGTTGACCAGTGTGGCTGTAGTAGGGTCGGGCAAGGCGGTAAATGAAGGAAAAATCAATAGCGTCGGTAATTCGGTGGAGGGGATGGCTTTGCGGAACGAACTGGTCCAAGGAGAGCTGATAACGTAGCTTGGGTGCGAACTGCCGTTTTTCCATCATACGCTGCTTCCTCCCTTCTGGGGGCAAACAGCACACATCAATATTACCATTTATTACTGGGCAGGTCGAGTTCGGCAACAGCCCCAACTGAAGTGGCCGTTGTAGGCGGCTTCCTCCTGCTCCCCGTATGCCGGGCTCTCGGAGCTGTCCATGTCCAGGATAACCCTTTGGTGTGCGGTTTGTGCTATGGGCCGGCACACCCAGTCCGCGTTCAGTTGCTGCAGCCCTCTGAGGTTCTCGCCGGTAACAATGACTTCGATTCCAAATTGGCTCAGGGTGTCGGTGCTGCCGCCTGGCTTCTCCAGGGCCGGGCCGCCGATCATAGCCTGCATAGGCCAGAATCCCTTGCCAGCCTCACCGCATCGTTTGTGTCCTCGTATCCCGCGAGACGACTATACAGCGAGTGCCGCAACAGCGGAACTAACTCATGCTGCACATTTCTGCCGCTCGAGTCTCCCGAAGAAAGGTCGGTGCCGTCTCGGTCAACCTTAGTGCTCCGTTAAGTTCCTGGCACGCTAGCAGCTCTCCATCCGAAGTGATCTTCACTCCGTGGGACTCAAGCATCAACCGCTTGTCCAATTGAAGCTTCCGTGCCTCCTGAGCCTTTTCACCCATTGTGTTTCTCCAGCTAGCCCCCTGCCATAAAGCTGAGCATAGGGGCTTTTGAAGCTATCTTACCGTAGATTCCGTTATAAGCACCCGTTGATATGGGAGATCAAGGAGAACAAGTGCTCTATCACTTAAGGTGCTCCCATTCCTGGGGCACTGGACAGGAAGTGAAGGGGTGTGGAGATACGACAAGCCGCGCGTCTCGAGCTCTCTGTGCCCCTGCGAAAATTGAATAGACTTAGCCCTGTAGGACGGATGTTTAACCCGCCACCGTACTCATTAGCACCCGCCACTACAGCGGGATCAGGGAATGCTTCCTCCACGGCCTCGCCGGCCCGGGCCCCAGCTTCTCCCAGTGTTCCATCTTCTGGGATAGCCTCTCCAGGGTGTTTATCAGTATCGGCCGCGTCGTCCTGGGGTCGATGATGTCGTCGGCGCCTTGAATCCCTGCCAGATGATAAGCTGTGGCGTACTTCTCGTGTATCTGTTCCATCAACTGACGCCGCAGTTCCTCGGGATGCTCCGCAGCCGCCAACTCGCCTCTGTAAAGCGCGTCGGCTGCTCTCTCGTATCCCTCTATCCTGACGTCGGCAGTGGGCCAGGCATATACGGCATCGACTCCCATGCGCTCGGTGCCCATGACCATGCGGGCTGCGCCCCAGCACCTTCTTATGTACACGGTGATCCTGGGCGTGGTGGCCTCGCAGATGGCGAACACCGGCTTGGCCGCATTCCTCTCCAGTCCGTCCCTGTGCTGCTCCTGCTCGAAGCTCGGCAAGAACCCCGGGCTGTCCACCAGAGAGATTATCGGAATATTGAAGCAGTCGCAGAACCTGATGAACCGCGCCTGCTTGTCGCCGGTATAAACATCGAGGCAGCCATCGCCGGCAGCCGGATTATTGGCTACAATACCCACCGTCTTTCCCGCCATGCGGCCGAATCCGATTATCATGCTGGTAGCATAGAGGGCCTGCAGCTCGAAGAAGTCTCCCTTGTCCACAATGGAGGCGATGACCTTGTGCATGTCGTAGGGCTGGCTCACATCCGCAGGGATTAAATCCAGAAGGTGTTCGTCGGTGCGGTTGGGGTCGTCGCCCGTGTTGACCACAGGGGGCTTGTCCCTCCAGTTGGAGGGCAGGAAGCTGAGCAGCCTTTTACTGGCGTCTATGGCTTCCTCATCGCTTTCGACGAGCAGGTCGTTCGAGCCGGTGACCGTGGAGTGCAGCAGCGCCCCGCCGATCTCCTCCTCGGTGACATCCCTGAACGTAACTGCCTTCAGGATAGGCGGCGAGGCTACGGACATGAAGGCTATGTGATTGCGCATGATGACGAAGTCGGCCATTATCGGAGAGTAGGCCGAGCCTGCATAGCAGGGCCCCAGCATCAGGCTGATATGAGGTACTACCCCCGACATCAGCGGAGGATAGTACATGAACCCGCCGCCGCCGCCCACCGGGCTGCCGCGTACGGGCACCTTGAATCCGTTTCTGCCGAACAGGTCATGGATTCTGATAGCGCCCGAGTCAATCATCCCCACCATGGGGATGCCCTCCTCCATCGCCTGTTCCATGGCCCGGGCCACTTTGCTGTTCTGAATCATGGACTGCG
>Ga0209777_10001760_pt1 | contig 30195 bp, 29 predicted proteins | sample FrelakmetHBP12HB_FD_187147 | JGI IMG/M metagenome (GOLD analysis project Ga0209777, IMG submission 187147) | Freshwater lake sediment microbial communities from the University of Notre Dame, USA, for methane emissions studies -HBP12 HB (SPAdes)... | ecosystem: Environmental > Aquatic >... | reverse complement strand
AAGCTCTTCCTTGGGATATCCGGTCATCTCACAGAATTTCCTATTAACAAAGGTGCGAATACCTTTATTATCAACCATCCCTAAACCTTCATTCATGGTCTCAATCAGTAGCCGGTATCTCTCTTCGGTCTCCCGCAGGGCATTTTCTGATTGACGGATAGTGTAGAAGAGCCGTCCAATCAAGGCAACTCCTGCCACCATCACGACGGATATGAATACATCAACCCAGTCATTCAGCCGCCTGATATCAGGGGTGACTTCAATAGCGAAAAAGGGCAGTATATCTATGATTCGCCCTATAGCCATCAGGACGAACCCAATCGCTATTAATATCCAAGTGGCACGGACTTCGGTGAAGCGCATCAACCTTAACGCCAAAACGGCTGCCACTACCTGAAGCAAAACAGAAATGAATAAAATATACTCAATCATGACTCGCCTTCGTCGCCTTGATGCGAAGATAAATAATAAAATCCAAGCAGATTTTCACTGTGAGTGGAATTTCTATCATAAAAGCCCCTGCACTTGAAGGAATATTTGATACGACTCACCTAGCCGTTACGTCCCAGAGCGGATTTAGTCGTCATGCGGAATTAAGGAAGGGGGACCGTCGTGTGAGTGACGACGTGTCTCTTTGCCTAAAATACTTGTGCAGCGACATATTTCCACACCTTAAGGCAAGTGAAGAAAGAAGAGTATTTTTGCAGAGTCGTCAAAAATTGTGTTGACACAGCTAATAGCATATGCTAAGCGCACTCCCGTACTTTACTGGCATTTTCATGTTGCAATAAGACCATGTGTGTTTTTATTGACAACAGACAAATTCTTCAGACATCTCTTGAAGTTGGAAACTTAAATTGACCCTCCACGAATTGAAAAAGCTTCTTGACGCAGAAGTCCTGATCGGTGAAGACCAGCTAGATATGGATGTGAATACGGCTTTCGTGGCCGATCTCATGAGTGACGTTCTTGCCTTCGCGACTGCAGGGAGTCTTTTGATTACAGGTTTGACGAATCCTCAGGTTGTAAGAACAGCAGATGTGCTTGATATAGCTGCAATAATCATGGGTCGAGGGAAATTACCATCCCAGGAGACCTTCCAGTTAGCGGAGGAACTTAACATCCCCATTCTTACGACCAAGTATATTCTGTTTGAGATCGCTGGACGGTTGTACGCTAAAGGTATAAGAGGTTGTATAGAAAAAGTGGGGAGTAAATAAACGTAATCGTGGATGAAAAACCCCTGTATGAAGGAAGTTTTACAGTCGTCGGCGGTAATTTTGACAATGCTGGAGAAGTGTCAACTAATATCAAGTCGATTTTGAAGAAGATAGGGCTCTCCAAAGATGTGGTCAGGAAAGCGGCCCTCGTTGCTTATGAATCGGAAATAAATATTGTGTCTTATGCTAGAAAAGGGATGATCAGACTCCGCGTTGTCCCTGACTGCATTATGATAGAGGCTATAGATGAAGGCCAGGGGATTCCGGACATCGAGCAAGCCATGCAACCCGGATTCTCGACGGCGAATCAGAAGATCAGGGAAATGGGGTTTGGTGCCGGAATGGGATTGTGCAATATAAGAAGCTTTTCTGATATATTTCAAATCTCGTCTGAAATCGGCAAAGGCACACACCTCAAAATGATCATTAAGGCGAACAACAACGTTATTCAATAGTCGCCAAAAGGAGTGCCGTGACGTGGATTTAGAATCTGTCGTCAAAGCCCTGAATTTAAAGGTCAGATCTGGTGAGGACAAGCTGAAAGCGGAGATTCGCGGAGGGTACGTAGGGGATTTGTTGAGCGATGTCATGGCAAACAGCAAAGAGGGCGACATCTGGATTACCCGCCAGGTTCATCAGAATATCGTTGCCGTGGCCAGTCTTAAAGAACATGCAGGCATAATCCTCGTTCACGGAAGCGAGCCTGCAAAGGACACCCTCGAAAAAGCTATCAAAGGGGGCGTTCCCATAATGGTATCAGATCTGCCGGGTTTTGAGGTCACCGGCAGGATTTACGCATTACTAAGCAAGAGAACCGATTGAAGTGGTAGCGGAGAGGAGAAAATGCCGAGCAGTGGCCTTTTCTTCTCGTGGATATTAAGTCTATATGGTCAGGGCTTTTCGTTGCGATCTCCATGTACATACGTGCCTTTCACCTTGCGCAGATTTGGAAATGTATCCCCGGGCAGTGGTAGACAAAGCCGTTGCAGAAAAACTGGACATAATAGCTATTTGCGATCACAACGCCTCGGAGAATGCACAATTTGTGTTGAGGTCGGCTGAGGGGAAGCCCCTCACAGTCCTCCCGGGGATGGAAATAACAAGCAGTGAAGAAGCTCATCTGCTGGCTCTTTTTGATACATTGGACGGCCTAAAGAAAATCCAGGACATTATCTATGGTCATCTCTCCGGTACGAATCGAGAGGAGATATTCGGATGCCAGGCTATCGTCAATGACCTAGACGAAGTTGAGGGCTTCAACGATAGATTTCTCCTGGGAGCAGCCAAGTTATCGCTGCCTGAAATTGTTGATCAGGTTCATGGGCTCGGTGGGCTTGTGATCGCCTCTCACATTGATCGGGAAAGCTATAGCGTCATCAGCCAATTGGGGTTTATCGACCCGGAAATTCATCTTGATGCACTTGAGGTAACGCACCATACAGGATTTAAAGAGGCCCGGATAAAATACCCAGAGCTGTCAGGGTACCCTTTCATTGAGTCATCCGATGCGCATTTTATTAACGACATCGGACAAGGGGTGACAACGATCTTTCTCGAAAAAGGTACTATTTCGGAATTGAAAATGGCCTTTAGGCACCAAGGTGGAAGATATATTCAGGAGCCATAGTTGCTTGAGATCTCCCTGCATATCCTGGATATTGTGGAAAACTCGACCAGGGCTGGCGCCAAGACCGTATCTATTGAGATTATAGAAGACACAGCGAGGGACATCCTATCATTAGAAATACGGGATGATGGATCCGGCATGACTGAGGATGTTTTAAGAAAAGTCATCGACCCCTTTTTCACAACTAAAACGGTACGCAGCATCGGGTTAGGACTTCCCATGCTTGCCCAGGCAGCCGAAAGAGCAGAAGGTAGATTTATAATCGAATCGAAGGGAGGTGAGGGAACGAGGGTTGCTGCTGATTTTAAACTCAGTCACATCGACAGACAGCCCCTTGGAGACATATCAGGTACGCTGGTCACATTGATTGCCGGAAATGAGAACGTCGACCTCATTTACCGTCATGAGCATAATGGTAAGGCATATATTTTCGATACGCGAGAAATTAAAAAAGAAATTGAAGATATACCAATTAATCATGTGTCTGTCCTGAATTTCATCAGGAATCATATCACAGAAGGCCTGAACGAAATCGGAGCAGAGGCATGAAGATTTAAGAAGGAGGATTGAATGCATGAAAGCGGGTAATGGTGATGTTGATATACAAAAAGAGTTTACGGCAGAACAACTTGCAAAGCTCGATGAGATTATCAAGAAATCCAAGGATAAACCGGGCGCGCTAATTCCTGTCCTGGAAGAAGCGCAGATGGTCCTTGAATTCTTACCGATGCCTATTTTGCAATTAATTGCAAAAGGGCTGAATCTGCCGCTGAGTCGTGTATACGGGGTCGTGACCTTTTATTCATTCTTTACAATGACCCCCCGCGGCAAGCATACATTGCGCGTATGCCTCGGCACGGCTTGCTACGTCCGCGGAGGCAAGTCCATCATGGAGTCAATACAAAAAGAGCTCGGCATAAAAGAAAAAGAGACCACTCCGGACAGGCTTTTCTCGCTGGAGTCAGTCAGATGCCTTGGTGCCTGCGGATTAGCCCCGGTCATTGTCATTAGGGAAGACGTCCATGGCAGGATGAAAACGCAAAAAGTCAGGGATATACTAAATCCATACCGAGAAGAAACGGCATCAGCCTAACAAATTTTTCAGACGAGGGAAACAGCTATGGCAAAACTCACGATAGCAGATTTGAAGAAGATCAAGGATAAGGTTCATTCCGAAACCTCATTGAGGGCGGGAGAGCACAGAGCCAAGGTGACAGTACACATGGGAACCTGTGGTATTGCCGCAGGCGCCAGGCCCGTCATGGACTCACTAATGGGTGCGATCGCTGAAGCCAATGTATCCGACGTCATCGTGACCACGTCGGGATGCGCGGGGCTATGCAGCCAGGAGCCCATGGTAACTGTAGAACTGACGGGGCAGAACCCCATCATTTATGGCAAAATCGACGCAAACAAGATGAGACAAATATTTATGAGACATGTCATGCAGGGAGAGGTGCAGACCTCCTTTGCAATAGCCAAAGTCTAAACATGCAGTGATGCAATGAAAAAGATAGTTACACTAAAATGTTAAGGAGGATAATATCCACATGAAAGTGTTTCGTTCACATTTTTTGATCTGTGGAGGAACCGGTTGTCATGCTTCAGGAACCGCTAAAGTCAAGAAGGCCTTGATTGAAGAGATTGACAAGAGAGGTCTTTCAAAAGACGTCAAGATTGTTGAGACCGGTTGTAATGGATTCTGTGCCCTGGGACCTATTATGGTGGCCTATCCCGAGGGCGTTGTTTATATGTCAATGAAACCCGATGATATGCCTGAACTGGTTGAGGAACATCTGGTTAAGGGAAGGATTCTTCAAAGGCTTCTCTACAAAGAACCTACCACTAAAGAAATCATTCCGGCCATGAACGATATACCCTTCTTCGCCCTTCAGGAACTGAGGGTCTTGAGAAACAGAGGGCTCATTGACCCCGAAAACATCGATGAGGCAATCGCAAGAGATGCCTATACCGGCATGGCTAAGGCCCTGACGGAAATGACGCAGGAGAAGATTATTCAAGAAGTCTTGGATTCAGGTCTCCGCGGCAGAGGCGGCGCAGGCTTCCCCACAGGCCTTAAGTGGAGATTCTGCTTTCAGTCCCCCGGCGATGTGAAATACGTCATCTGCAATGCCGACGAGGGAGACCCCGGGGCATTCATGGACAGAAGCGTCCTCGAGGCTGACCCCCATGCCGTTCTTGAGGGAATGGTAATTGCCGCCAAGGCCATCGGCTCTCACAGCGGATACATTTACTGCCGTGCTGAGTATCCTCTGGCCATACACCGGCTGAACGTCGCCATTGGCCAGGCCACGGAGTACGGCCTTCTCGGTAAGGATATTCTGGGAACTGGTTTTGACTTCGATTTACAGATCTACCAGGGCGCCGGTGCTTTCGTCTGCGGTGAAGAGACGGGCCTGATGACTTCGATTGAAGGCAAGCGAGGCATGCCAAGGGTTCGCCCACCCTTCCCTGCTATTGCAGGACTCTGGCAGAAGCCTTCCATTTTGAATAACGTAGAGACTTTTGCCAATATCGGACAGATCATCTTGAACGGAGCTTCCTGGTATAATGCCGTAGGTACAGAAAAGAGTAAAGGGACGAAGGTGTTCGCTCTTACGGGAGATGTGAACAACGTCGGTCTCGTCGAGGTTCCCATGGGAACCACCCTCGGGCAGATTGTATATGACATCGGCGGTGGAATCCCCGGCGGCAGGAAATTCAAAGCCGCTCAGCTGGGCGGTCCTTCCGGTGGCTGCATTCCCGCCGAGCATCTCAATGCTCCTATTGACTACGAGCGAGTCACGGAACTCGGTGCCATCATGGGTTCTGGTGGTATGATTGTTCTGGACGAAGATAAATGCGCCGTCGACATAGCCCGTTTTTTCATGGATTTCGTTCAGGATGAATCCTGCGGAAAGTGCACACCCTGCCGTGAAGGAACAAAGAGAATGCTTGAAATGTTGACAAATATCACCCAGGGCAAGGGCAAGGAAGGAGACATCGAACTCTTGTACGACATGGCGGGCATCATCAAAAACGCATCTCTCTGCGGTCTCGGGCAAACAGCCCCGAATCCCGTGCTCAGTACCATACGCTATTTCAGGGATGAATATGAGCAGCATATTAAAGATAAACGTTGCAAAGCCGTTGTTTGCTCCGCCCTCTTCAAATCACCCTGCCAGCATACATGTCCAGCAGGTATGGACGTTCCGGCTTATATCGCCCTCATCAGGTCCGGACGTTTTGAAGACGCGTATAAGGTAATGTTGCAGACGAATCCCCTCCCCTCTGTATGCGGAAGGGTCTGCGATCACAAGTGCCAGGCGAAGTGCCGCAGAGGCAAGCTTGACGAAGCCCTGGCTATCAAATTCTTAAAGAGATTTATTACCGACAATGCGCCGCGGCCCAGAATTAGCCCCGTTACTGTAACGAGGAAAGAGAAGATAGCCGTCGTTGGCGGCGGTCCGGCCGGTCTGACGGCAGCGCGGGATCTGGCACGCCGAGGATACAAGGTAACTGTATTCGAGGAACTCTCGGAACCAGGTGGAATGCTCCGCTGGGCCATTCCTGCATACAGACTGCCAAGGGAAATCCTTGCCAGCGAAATTAATGACAATATTAAATCCCTGGGCGTAGAAATCAAATGCAACACCCGCGTAGGTAAAGACATTTCCTTTGAACAGGTGAACAAGGATTTTGATTATATCTTCCTGGCGCCCGGTGCTCAGAAGAGCCAACCCATGGGCGTTCCCGGAGAAAATCTTAAGGACATCTATGGCGGAGTTGAGTTTCTCAGAGATTTTAATACCAATGAGGAAGCCTGGTTGAGCGGCAAGAAAACGCTGGGCTCAAAAGTGGCGGTAATCGGCGGCGGTAATTCCGCAATCGACGCTGCCCGTGTTGCACTCCGTTTGGGAGCTGATGTAACGATCCTCTACCGCCGCGAGAGAAAGGACATGCCGGCAGCTGAGGAAGAGATCATCGCTGCGGAAGATGAAGGCGTCAAAATTGAATATCTTGTCGCCCCTCTAAAAATCGACGAAAAGGATGGCAAGGTGATCGGGATAACCTGTCAGAGGATGAAGCTAAGTGAGTTCGACCGGAGCGGGCGCAAGAAACCTGCGCCAATTGCCGGCTCTGAATTTACGCTGAGCGTGGATGCCGTCATCGCCGCCATAGGTCAGACGTCAGACATGACTTTCGTCTCTAAGGATAGCGGTGTGAGCGTCAATAAATGGTCTACATTTGATCTTGCAAAAGACAGCAAATCTCAGACAACAAATCCAAAATTCTTCACCGGTGGAGACGCTCTGACCGGACCGGACACCGTCATCGGCGCTATTGAAGCGGGACATCAGGCAGCCAGAGATATGGACAGCCACATCAGGAAGATCAACGGCGAGCCGGCTTATGTGGAACCACCTGAGGATAAGATTGAAATTCCACTTATCATTGATGAGGAGGCCGTGGAAGCTCCTCAGGCAAAGATGCCGGAGTTACATGGGCCTGAGCGTAAACGTAATTTCAAAGAAGTTGAACTGGGCTACTTGAGAGAAGTGGCGATTCAGGAAGCGTGCCGCTGCCTGCGGTGCGATGCTGAAATCAGCTAATCTCTCTTAATCAAGCGGAATTTTGAATTAACTTGAACCCCGTCCTTTGGACGGGGTTCTTTTATTGCTGCTCTGGACAGAACTGTTTCATGGGATGGCGGTGCTGAAAAGAAGCTCATAATATTAAACACATGTCTAAGAAAATCATCATTTATTAAGTAGCGGAAATGGCAGAGATAAAAAGCACGCTTGATATTATCATGGAAAGGACGAAAAACCTGACCATGACGGACAAAGAAAAGGCTTCTTTCCGGCGGACAGAAGCGGAAGGCAAAGTGAAAGGATGGATACAAAAATATCAGGACGGTGTAATCGAACTTGATACGCTAAAATCAGACTTCGAGAAGGACATGACAGAATATCCGGAAGTGCGCCAAATTTTCAAGTCGCAACTCCTCGGCTGCTTAAGACTGACCGGGGATAATGGAAAAATCTTTAGACTCCTTGAAGATATCATTGGGATTAATACAAATACCATTAAGAATACGATTCAATCTCTTAAACACGATATGGAGATCCTGCGGATCAGAAGAATTGACAGTCTCGCGGAGGAATTGAAGAAAAGAAAAATATACGGCTCTTCAGTTGTTCCTAATCCAGATCACGGCGGTGACTGGCAAAAAAGAATACTTGACGCGGAATCAGAACTCAGAAAACAATTAGAATCTCTCGTCAGATAAAGACCGGATTGAGATGGCTGCAATCGGCGGTAAATCGTAAATTAACCGACGAGACATGCCGGTCCGCATCGATTGCTGAGAGATATATTCATATAAGCGCATCATTGGGGCTGCCCTGCCCTTGGATAGAAGAACATGAAAAGCAGAACAAACGCCAAGATCCTTAGGATACCATCACAAGTAATCAAACCAGTAGTCTCTTATTTTCTGAAAATTGGCTTTTACTTCCTCCTTTCCTTCCACAATTTCTCCATGCCCGCAGAGAAGATATTCGATATCCCTGCCTGATACCTTTTCTATACTTTCTTTAAGCATGCCGCCGTTTCCTCCGGGCAGATCGGTGCGGCCTATGCTCTGATTAAAGATTAAATCACCAGTGAATAATGCCTTCTTTGCCGGCCAATAAAGGCAAATGGACCCCGGTGAGTGTCCCGGCGTTGCTATGACCTCGAATCTCTCTTCACCGATGACCAAGTTCCCTTCTCTCAGGAAGAAATGAGGCTCGGGAATTTTAAAATATTGCCCCGCAAGCTCACTGATAAAACGATGCTCTTCGTCGTTCATGGCAAAAAGAATCGTTTCGTTGAGCCCTTGCACTGCCTCAAGATGATCGGGATGACCGTGTGTGACAATGGCAACATCGATTTGATCCGTTGATATATTAAGAGCAGCAAGATTCCTGCGCACAGAATCAAAGAGATGTCGATGACCCGGATCTATGATGATTTTCAGTTTGCCATCGATAAGGTAGGTGTTGCAGTTGTTCTGCGTATAAACCCTCCATATAAAGGCATGGAGGCCGTCAAATATTTGCATAAGGTAAATCTTCTGTCATGGCAACTTGGACAATCGCTTAAAAATTATTTCTCCTCAGAATTCTATATTCAGATTGACCTGTGGTTCAAAGATCTTGCCCAGCGACTCAAAAGCGTCCCTGTACGACGAGTTGAGGAACACGGAGGGAACAGATTTGATAGCATTCAGCTTCTCATTCTCGTTTCCCGTTGATTGACGTATATCTACCTTCATCTGATCCATCATTGCCCGTGAAAAGGATATCGTGACATTATGAATCCTGAGACCATTCAGAGAACTGTCATCTTTTCTCACTGCGGGATTTTGGTCCATAAAAATAATCTTGTCAGTTTGGATAAGCTCATCCCGTGCCGATCGTATTTCATCAGCGTCAACACCGACCACATACGACCCGAGTTCGATTTTTGTCTTAAACGGTTCCCAAGCACCAATCATTGCCGAAGCGTTACCTTCAACGGAGCTTACAACTATCAAAAGGAACAGATATACCAACCACGCATATTTCAAACCATATACCCTTTTCATATCCAGCACTACCTCTGCAGATTACGACGCGGGAAGCCTCAACTTCTGGTCAACGTAGAGCAGATCGGCATGTCTTAGCTGATTCAGTTTTCGCAATTCGCCGACGCTCGTGTTACATCGTCTGGCGATCTTATCGAGAGTATCGCCTTTCTTGACCTTGTATACGTATGTCTTGGACTTCTTGTTGGCAGCTTTCTCTGCCTCCACTGCGTTTGCTTCCGTCTGCGACGGCAGCTTCAATTTCTTGTCAACATACAGGGGCTCCTGCATCTTCATTTTGTTCAGTTTCAAGAGGACACCGATTGTAGTGTTGTTCTTTTTCGCTATTTTATCAAGTGAGTCGCCTCTTTTCACCATGTAAGTTCCAGTCACTGGCGACGGCGCGGGAGGCGGAGATTTTTCACCTGCAGTTGAGACTTTGATTTCCTCGTCCCTCTTCTTATCAGAGAATTCTTTCTCTCGCTCTGGAACCTTTAACGTACGACCGAAGTATAAAGGATCATCGAGCTTCATATGGTTCAGCTTCAAAAGTACACCGATCGTCGTGTTGTTCTTTTTCGCTATTTTATCGAGTGTATCGCCTCTTTTCACCGTGTAAGTTCCAGTCGCTGGCGACAACGCCGGAGGATGAGATTTTTCACCTGCAGTTGAGACTTTGACTCCCTCATCCCTCTTCTTATCAGAGAACTCTTTCTCTGGCCCTGGAACCTTTAACGTACGACCGAAGTATAAAGGGTCATCGAGCTTCATGTGGTTCAGTTTTAATAGTGTATTGATCTTTATATTATGCTTCCGCGCAATAATGTCAAGAGTATCACCCCTCCTGATCGTATAGTTTGTAGTTTGCGATGTCTCAAGTTTGTCTGTCTTATCCGATTTGTAGACGGCTCTTGGGTCATCATCTTTTTTTGTTAAGACAATTGTCGGGGTTGGTGTCGGATGTCCCGGCTGCACAGGTATAAATTCCGTCACAGAAGCCGCTATGGCCTTTGCAATCTCCGTTTGAAAGCCGCTGCTCCGCAACAGCTTTTCTTCGCCCGGATTTGATATGTAGGCCGTTTCGATAAGTATCGACGGAATCTCCGGCAGTTTCAGCACTATGAAGGGCGCCTCCTGGACCTTTCTATATTTCACCTTAGTTACACCGTCGAGATGCCTGATAACACAACTGCCGAAGGTTCTTGACGCATTGATAGTATTTGTTTGAAACATGTTCAGGATGATGGGGTCCGACTCATCGGTATTCTCACCATTGGGGGAGCCCCCGATTATGTCGGCCATATTTTCATTCCTCGCCAGAAGCTTCGCGGCTTCACTGCTCGCCCCCCTAAGGGACAGGCAGTAAACGGAGCTCCCCCTTGCACCTCTCTGCCTGAAGGCATCCGCGTGGATACTCACAAATAGATCAGCTCCGTATTCCCGCGCTATTTTGAGTCTCTTTTTGAAAGGCACATAGTAGTCCCCGTCCCTCGTAAGAAAGGCACGGTAGCCTTCTGTCTTATTTAAGATATCCCTCAACCTCCTCCCGATCTCCAAAACGACCTTCTTCTCCTGTGTCTTCTGCTTACCGACAGCTCCCGGATCGTCTCCCCCGTGGCCCGGATCGATGACGATAATCCTGTTCTTCCGTAGAACCTTCTCCTCTTCTCTTTTCTTGCTCTCCTGTTTCTCCACCTCTGGGAATTCAATGTCAATGACAATGCGGTCGGGCTTGTCCTGAAATTTCTTCTGCTTAAACACCTTTGTTATAACATTTTCGCCAAGTGACAATTCAATTCTGATCATACTTTGAGCAATAGGCGTTATTATTATTTTGTCGATTCCCGGCTTCATCAATATGAACTCATGCGGGAAGTCTTCCCTTACTTGGGTTTCTTCAAGATCGATAATTAATTTATTGTCGGCTTCGTCGATCGTATAAGAGACATCATCACTCACATCGATGACAACCCTCGTATGATCAGGCGCTGCCCAATGCCGGATATTGAGGATGTCATTAAGGGCAAATACGGGACACGCGTAGAAAATCACCCCTAGAAGTACAAATAAAGATGTAAATTTATATATTCGTGTCATACTGTCACATTCTCAAATTCTGCGCCAATCTATCAGATTTATCATATGATATCAATACGCTTATGGTAACTTGCCAATAGTTGAAATGCTCGCCAAAAAACTGAATGACAAAGCAAGACCCAAGCTGTGTACCCAATTTCACCCAAAGAAATTCTGCGGCATCTCTGGAAATATAAAATATATTGACAATTTCTGCTCGTAATGACATTTTCCGATAGACATCTTTCGGAGTAATGCTATGAAAATTAAGGACCTTCTTTCCCAAAATAAATTTATCCTTTCCTTCGAGGTTTTTCCGCCTAAGAGGGAAGGTAATCTTGATAATCTGTATGTCACGATTGCGGAACTCGTAGAATTGAAGCCTGATTTTATCTCGGTAACCTATGGAGCAGGAGGAAGCACGAGGGAGAAGACCATAGAGATCTCCTCCAAGGTGAAGAACGGGTTCAAGTTGGAAGTACTGGCACATCTAACCTGCGTGCAATCCACAAAAGATGACATAGCGCGGATTCTCGATTCCCTTAAGGAGCAAAATGTTCAGAACATTCTGGCATTGAGGGGCGACCCGCCGGAAGGCATGGAGAAATTCACAAAAACAGAGGGCGGGTTTGGATATGCAAACGAACTTGTTCAATTCATCAAGAGCCGTGACGACTTCTCAATAGGTGTGGCCGGTTATCCCGAGGGGCATATTGAGGCGCCCAGCATAAAGGTTGACATGATGAACCTGAAGAGGAAGGTGGATGCAGGCGCTCACTTTATCATCACACAGCTATTCTTCGAAAACGATGCCTTCTATAGTTTTCGTGATCGTGCCATCAATCTTAAGATTGACGTCCCAATAATGCCCGGGATCTTTCCCATCTTGAACTACAATCAGATCAAAAGGATCGCATCCCTCGCCGGTGTCAAGATACCAACAAAACTCGGTGAAAAGGTCGAGAAGAATAAGGACAGGCCCGAGGACGTCGAAAAATATGGAATAGAACACGCAATCATTCAGGCAGAAGACCTGATTAAGAACGATATAGCAGGCCTGCATCTTTACTGCATGAACAAGAGCCATCCGGTGAAGAACATACTGGCGGAACTCTCCTTATCCCGGTGATAAAGAATAAATGCAGATGCTGCGACAGAAGAAGAGTGTACAAGCTATGTGGTGCATGTGCACATCCCGCATGCACCGGTTCCTTGCAAATAATGAAAGTACGCAGACAAAAACCGGGCGATTAGCTCAGTAGGATAGAGCGCTGGTCTCCGGAACCAGAGGCCGTGGGTTCGAATCCCGCATCGCCCGCCAGTTCAATCACCCAGAGTTGTTTTTGTCCTGGAATCACCGATAAACCGATGTACGCCAAGCCCTGCATAAAAAATGTTGATTTACTAAAAAAAATATTATAGAAAACGATTCCAGTTAAAATATTAATATTCAGGACTCCTTGTTCGGACAAATAGTACGGACTTTAGAGCCATGAGGAGGTAGAAAGTTGAAAAGATACGAAACCCTGTTTATTGTCCAAATTGACCTTCCCACTGACGAGATCAACAGCATTGTCGAACGATATAGAGCAATCGTAACGGCTCTTAAAGGTACAATCATCAAAGTCGACAAATGGGGCAAGAGAAAATTAGCCTACGAGATCAAGAAGCAGTCAAACGGCTACTATGTCCTGCTCGATTTCGCAGGCAAGAGCACCATCATCGATGAACTGGAAAGAAATTTCAAAATCGATGATAACATTTTGAAATTCATGACGATAATGAAGGACAACAATGTTGATCTGGCAACGGTCGAAAAAGAAATACAGGAAGAAAGCAAGAGTGAAACGCCGCGTGCGGCGCTGATGTTCGAAAGCAGAGAAACTGCTGAACCGAAAATGGAGACAGATGCAAATAAAGACTCCACGTCATCAGAACCTACATAAACACTGATATAACCGGGAAACGGAGGGAACTTATAACAGATGCCGACACCATCAAGAGACACAAGGACATCAAGACCGGATTCAAGGCCACAGAAGAAATTTTACCACAAGAGAAAATTTTGTCGTTTTTGTACAGACTCGGAGATAAGAATTGAATACAAAGAACTTCTTGTCCTTAAGGATTATATAACGGACAGGGGCAAGATTATACCGAGAAGAATCACTGGAAATTGCGCCAAACATCAAAGAGAAGTTACTGTGGCCATAAAAAGGGCGAGGACCATAGCCCTGTTGCCCTTTGTTGTCTCCGAATGGTAATATAAAATTGGAAGATGGCCGCTTCAGGTCAAAATTGATGGATTCAGGCTTTGAGCAAAGAAAGGGGTGTATTCTTTAAGAGTAATTTTTTCACGGGCATAGCCGTATCCTCCCTGGCCTTTCTCGCTGCATCGCTCATTCCTCTGTTGGGTGCTTTCTTTTTTATCCTAACACCCCTGCCGATTATCTATTATTATTCCAAGACGGGCAGGATACAGGGATTTGCAATCTTACTTATATCTCTTTTTCTGGTTGCAATCGTCCTGACAATTTCGGGTTCTCTTGCGAATCTGCCGTTCTTATTTATGACGGGATTCTTAGGACTCTTTCTTTCAGAAATTTTTCGGAAGAATTACTCAATAGAAAGAACTGTCGTTTATCCAGTTACTGCAGTTTTGATGCTTTGGTGCTCGTTTATCGTCATTCAAAGTCTCTCAGTAGGGAAAGAACCATGGCGTCTTGTTGAGGATTACATAGGGAGGAATATCCAGGAAAGCATTCAATTCTATGCTCAACTGGATTTTCCGGCGGAGCAAATCGACCTTCTCAAGGATAATTTTAAACAGATAACTGACTTCTTTGCAAACATCTTCCCTGCTATTGTACTGGTGAGCGCATCCTTTATAGTGTGGTTGAATATACTGGCAGCAAAAGAGATATTCGCAAGAACTGGAATGTGGTATCCCGATTTCGTCGATCTTTCTCGTTGGAAGGCACCGGAGCGGCTGATATGGCTCGTTATTGCCGCAGGCGGAACGCTTCTTGCCCCCGTTTCATGGGTAAACGTTATCGGCCTTAATGTACTTATCGTTTGTTTGTTTGCATATCTTCTTCAGGGTTTGTCTATCATAAGTTTCTTATTCAAGACAAAAAATGTTCACAGATCTTTCAGGATGCTTTGTTATTTTCTCATTTTTGCTCAACAATATTTAATCCTGCTCCTGATCGCCGTGGGAGTGTCTGATCTGTGGATAGATTTTAGAAAATTTATCAAACCCGTGACATATTCCACCTCATAAACAAGATTGCAAAAACCGTGGGATTGACAATCTTGCAAAAGAGGTGCAATTAAAGGCAAAAGGTGAGCTTCGCACGATACAACAACTGTAGGGGGTGTAGATCCCATTTGCGTGTGTAACTGAAATGCAAGTTGCATAGCATGTCCTAAGGGATGCGTCAATTTGAGTTGTTCAGCTTCTTGTGTACTCGCTTACGACTTAAATAGAGAAATCCAGATTTTACGAGGAGAGCTTATGAAGGTCATATTGAAACAGAATGTTGATTCTCTTGGAAAGGCAGGGGATACTGTGAAGGTTGCAGATGGTTATGCGAGAAACTATCTGATCCCCAAAGGGCTCGCAGTGGAGGCAAGCAACAAGTCTCTCCAGGCCTTAGAGAATGAGAAGAAACAAATAATGAAGAAGATCGAAACGGAAAGGAAAAAGGCCGAAGCGATGATTGAGAGGCTCGCAGGCGTGACTTTGAGTCTTACCCGGCGCGTCGGGGAACAAGACAAATTATTCGGGTCAGTCACGACAAAAGATATAGAAAAATCCCTCAATGAACTGGGAATAGAGATTGATAGAAAAATGATATTACTTGAAGAAACTATAAAGACTCCCGGCGAATTCCTGGCTAAGATTAAACTTCAGCCGGGGGTAATGACGGAGATAAAGATAACAGTGATTGGTGAGGCGTAGGGCAGTCCATGAAAGATATTGACACCTCATTGCATCGGGTGCCGCCCCAGAATCTTGAAGCTGAGCAGTCTGTAATCGGAGGAATCCTCCTCGATAACCAGGCTCTGCACAGTGTTCTGGAAGTGCTTGGTGTCGATGATTTTTACAGCGAAGCCCATCGCAAAATATTCGCTGCCATCATAGAACTCTATGATAGAAACGAACCCAGTGACCTCATCACATTGAGTAACATATTAAAAAGCAAGAACCAACTGGATCAGGCGGGGGGGGCATCCTACCTGTCGTCCCTAGCGGATAATGTGCCGTCAGCAGCAAATATAGATCACTATTCCAAAATCGTAAAAGAAAAGTCAATTTTGCGCAACTTGATAGGGACGGCAACGGCTATCCTCAGCAAGAGTTATAGTGCCGGTACGGACATCGATACGGTACTCGACGAAGCTGAACGTGCCATATTCGACATATCGGAAAACAAGATAAGACCGGCCTTCAGCCCTTTCAAAGATATAATAAAGGAAAGTGTCAAGACAATTGAGAGGCTTTATGAGAGGAAAGAGCTTGTAACAGGCGTGCCCACTGGATTTGAAAAGATAGACGACATTACTTCAGGACTACAAAAATCCGATTTGGTGATTATTGCAGGCCGGCCAAGCATGGGGAAAACCGCCTTTGCCCTGAATATTGCGCAGTATGCAGCTCTCGAAGCGAATATCCCCGTTGCAATTTTCTCTTTGGAAATGTCCAAAGAGCAACTTGCCTTGCGCATGCTTTCCTCGGAGGCAAGAGTTGATTCACAGAGAATCAGAAGAGGCTTTCTGGGAGAAGCCGATTGGCCGAGGCTCATCTCTGCCGCTGGCAGGCTCTCCGAGGCGCAGATATTTATCGATGATTCATCCGCGATTACCGCATTGGAAATGAAGGCAAAGGCGCGACGGTTAAAATCTACTGTGGACCTTGGCCTTATCATACTCGATTATCTCCAACTTATGAGAAGCGATGGATACAGGGATTCGCGAGAGCAGGAAATATCGGAAATCAGTCGTTCACTAAAAGCCCTTGCAAAGGAATTGAACGTCCCCGTAGTAGCACTCTCACAGCTGAACCGGAAGTTGGAAGACAGGACCAATAAGAGACCGCAGATGGCGGATCTGAGGGATTCGGGAGCCATCGAGCAGGATGCAGACTTGATAGCTTTTATTTATAGGGACGAGGTCTATGAAAAGTCTGAGGAAAATCCTGAAAAGGGCATGGCCGAGATAATCATCGGTAAACAGAGAAACGGACCAACGGGCATGGTTAAACTGGCATTTCAGGACAAATTCACTCGTTTTGAGAACCTCGCCAGAGGGATTGACATGGAGACTTAAGTCATATAGAAAAACTTGAATTGCAGGTCTCACGCCCATTCTCTCTCAAGATTCCTACATTCCCCTTTTCATCAAACTATCCCAGATTTGTGAGCATCGTTTAAAACCCGCCACATCTTGCGCAGCTATTGCTTCTTAGGCCTCCAGCAGATCCTGCTCTTTTCCTAAATATGGAATGGCCAGTCGCAATTTTCTAAGGGCCTGTTTCTCAATCTGTCTGGCCCGTTCCCTGGTAATATTATAGATGTTGCCAATTTCCTGGAGGGTTTTTGGGCTGTCCGTCATTATACGATGTCTGACAATATAGCTCTCCCTTTCATTGAGATTGGTAAGTGCTCCGGCAATGTTCCTTTTTACGATCTCCATCTCCTCTTTCCTGATCAAGGAAGCCTCCTGATCCTCTCCCTCGTAAGTCAGATAATCGATATGAGAAGTCTCTCCTTCGCCACTGATGTATGAATCAAGCGAAAGATCACGGTAAGTAAGCCTCTGATCCATCTCTTCAATTTCTGTTTCCTTGACACCAAGAGACTCTGCAATTTCGCCGAATTCAGGGCTTTTCTGTGAAAGTGCTTCAAGCTTCTTTTTGGCCTGACCAAGCTTGAAAAAGAGTTTCCTCTGGGCCTGTGTCGTCCCGATCTTTACAAGACTCCACGATTTGATTATAAAATTTTGTATATATGCCCTTATCCACCACACCGCATAAGATATGAGCCTGTATCCTTTATAGGGATCAAACTTTTTCACAGCATGCATGAGGCCGATATTCCCTTCCTGAATCAAGTCGGCCAGTTTAACTCCGTAATTTCTATACTCGTGCGCGATTTTGACCACAAATCTCAGGTTGGAGACGACCAGCTTCTCGGCTGCCTCCATGTCACTATACTTCTTAAATTTTACGGCATACCTAAATTCTTCATCAGCACTAAGAATGGGATAGCGATTGATCTGTGCTATGTAGATCTCAAGGGTACTCGTGACTGATGGCAGTTCCAATTAACACACCTCTGTTCTGCTTTGATCATTTTATAATGTTTAATTGTATTATGCCTTCAATCATCCAGTCAACATCTTTGAGACATTTTTTTTCATTATCCATATCTTGACAGATTAACTATCCATGTTTACATTTGTTAATATAATTCACGCTTTGGGCATTCATTGAGGGTGACACCGTAAAGAGTATGGAAGCCCCAGTTTCATTGTATTTTTCTTCGTAGCAGGCGCCTATCCACGTGGGCCTAACGAGTGTCGATATACTGCTGACAAGAAGAGATGGAACAAAGTGAACCGCAGCATTATTGGAGGTATAATGAGATTTGACAAGTTTACATTAAAGGTTCAAGAAGCCCTGCAGGAGGCGAAGACCTTTGCAAACAATTACGGAAACCAGAGTATCGATGTCGAGCATCTTCTTGCGGCATTTCTCATACAGCCGGAAGGCATTGTCGGGGAAATACTGAACAAATTGGGCGCAGATGCAAAAGCGATTGAAACTGAAATTAAGAAATCCTTGGAAAAATTGCCGAGAGTTGCAGGCACCGGTATCAGCCAGATCTACATGACGCCGAGATTAAATAAAGTATTGGACGATGCCCTTGTCGAAGCAGCGCGCTTGAAGGATGAGTATGTAAGTGCCGAGCACATACTCGTTGTGATGGCGGAAGAAAAGGACGGAATTGCCGGACAAATTCTTAAGAGCAAAGGCGTCACGAAGGACAATATATTCAGAGTCCTTCTCGAAATCAGAGGCAACCAGAGAATTACAGACCCAAATCCGGAAGACAAATATCAGGCCCTGAAGCGTTATGCACGGGATTTCAATGAACTTGCCAAGAAGGGGGCTTTTGATCCCGTCATTGGAAGAGACGATGAAATCAGGAGAATCATGCAGGTGCTCTCTAGGAGAACAAAGAACAATCCTGTTCTCATAGGCGAACCCGGTGTGGGCAAGACGGCTATTGTGGAGGGGCTTGCGCAGCGAATCGTAAACGGTGACGTGCCAGACAGCCTGAAGGATAAGCGAGTTGTCGGTTTAGATATCGGTGCCTTGATTGCCGGCGCCAAGTACAGGGGAGAATTTGAAGAAAGACTCAAGGCTGTGCTTAAGGAAATAACCAGCGCTCAGGGGGAAGTCATCCTCTTCATAGATGAGATCCATACAGTAGTCGGTGCCGGAGCCGCTGAGGGAGCGGTCGACGCTTCCAATATGATGAAACCTGCCCTTGCCCGGGGTGAATTACGGTGCATAGGTGCTACAACATTAAATGAATACCGGAAACATATCGAAAAAGATCCTGCCCTGGAACGCAGATTCCAGCCGATCATAGTGAAGGAACCTACGGTTGAGGATACTATAGCAATCCTCCGGGGGTTAAAAGAACGCTATGAAGTGCACCATGGCGTGAGGATCAAGGATTCTGCAATCATCGCAGCAGCAACACTTTCCGCCCGTTACATCAGCGACAGGTTCCTGCCGGATAAGGCAGTGGATCTGATTGACGAGGCTGCCTCTCGCCTAAGGATTGAACTCGATAGCATGCCCTCCGAAATCGACTCAATAGAGAGAAAGGTAACGCAACTGGAGATCGAGCGGCAATCACTAAAGAGCGAGTCAGACAAAACGACGCAGGATAGACGCAACAAAATTGATAAGGAATTGAAAAAGCTCAGGGAATCAATGGGGAAAATGAAGGCTCACTGGGCCCAGGAGAAAGAAATCATCAAGAACATACAGGCCGTAAAAAGCAAGATTGAAGAGTTTAAGACAGAGGAAATAAACGCCCAGAGGGAAGGAAACTTAGCTAGGGCAGCCGAGATACGCTATGGAAAATTAGTCGAACTGAACGCGGAGCTGGAACGGGAGCACGCTCGTCTTTCCGAGATCCAGAAAGATAATAAGATGCTAAAGGAAGAGGTCGATGCGGAAGACGTAGCGGAGGTTGTGGCAAACTGGACCGGTATTCCTGTGTCACGCATGATGGAAAGTGATGTTCAAAAACTGATCCACATGGAAGACAGACTCAAGAAAAGGGTCATAGGTCAGGATGAGGGTATTGCCGCTGTATCGAGCGCCTTAAGAAGGGCCCGTTCAGGTTTACAGGATCCCAACAGACCCATCGGCTCCTTTATTTTTCTAGGGCCTACGGGCGTCGGTAAGACAGAGCTGGCGCGGGCTTTAGCAGAATTCATGTTTGACAACGAGCAGGCCATGATCAGAATTGACATGTCTGAGTACATGGAAAAACACTCCGTTGCCCGGCTGATCGGCGCACCGCCGGGATATGTGGGGTACGACGAAGGCGGCCACCTCACGGAAGCCGTGCGCAGGCGGCCATACGCGGTTTTGCTTTTCGATGAGATTGAAAAAGCACACGTGGATGTGTTCAACATTCTCTTGCAAATTCTTGACGACGGCAGATTGACCGATGGTCACGGCAGGACTGTGGATTTCAAGAATACCATCGTAATTATGACATCAAACATTGGAAGCCAATGGACGCAGGATATGTCCCTCCGTGATGAAGAAAGGCGGGCCAGAACGATGGAAGCCTTGAGGTCAACGTTCAGACCGGAGTTCCTGAATCGAATAGATGACATTATTACTTTCAGATCGTTGACCATAGATGATATCGATAATATAATCGATATCCAGATCGGACTGATCCAGAAAAGGCTCAAAGACCGCAAATTGACCATTGAATTGACAGAAAATGCTAAAAATTATATAGCTAAAACCGGATACAGCCCCGTTTACGGCGCACGGCCACTCAAAAGGGCCCTCCAGAAAATGCTTCTGGACAATCTTGCCATGGGACTTCTTGAGGGAAAATTTGCTGAAGGAGAGCATATCATAGTTGACGCGAAAGACAACGGCGAGATGACTTTTAAGAAGAAAAAATGAAGATAAGAAGGAGATATTTTGATGAATACCATCAAGACAGGTTTATTACTTGGCGCCCTGACTGGTCTGCTGATGCTGATAGGAGGATATTTCGGCGGCAAGCAGGGTGTCATCATCGCATTTATTTTTGCCACGGCAATGAATTTCGGAGCGTACTGGTTTTCTGACAAACTCATATTGCGCATGTATAACGCGCAGGAAGTCAGAGAGAGCCAAGCGCCCCAGCTCTATGCCATAGTTAAGGACCTGGCCTTGAAGGCTGGCCTTCCCATGCCGAAGGTCTACATTGTCCCAGGTGACACACCCAATGCCTTCGCTACAGGGCGCAATGAAAACCACGCAGTGGTCGCCGTGACAGAAGGAATCCTAAGAATGTTAAACAAGGACGAGCTTGAAGGTGTTCTCGCCCACGAATTGACGCATATTAAGAACAAGGATATGCTAATCGGCTCCATTGCAGCGACCCTCGCTGGTGCGATCGTCATGCTGGCAAATATGGCTCAGTGGGCAGCTTTGTTCGGCGGATCAAGCCGTGACGATAGCGAGGAAGGGAGCGGTGTCATCGGCCTCATTATGATGGCGATTCTTGCACCCATTGCGGCAACTATTATACAGATGGCAGTGTCCAGATCCAGGGAATACCTCGCTGATGAAGGCGGGGCCCGTGTATCAGGCAAACCTTATGGTTTGGCGGGTGCCCTGGAAAAACTGTCGCGGGCATCACAGGTGGTTCCTATGGAGGCAAACCCTTCGACTGCTCATATGTTTATCGTAAACCCGTTGACAGGAAAATCTCTTATGAACCTCTTCAGCACACATCCTCCAATTGAAGAACGTGTTGCAAGGTTAAGAAGCATGAAGCCCATGTGAGCTGGTCAATCTAAAGTGGCTCAGGCGTTATTAGTAATACGTAAACTTATTCTCGCCATTAAGTCCAGCGTTTACAGATGAATAAGGATGCTTGTTTGCATATAAGGAGAGTACTATGAACGATGGAAAAGAAGAAAAGGGATTTGTGATCAAGGACAAACGAATTTTTGATGAGTCCGGAGAAGCACGCAAGGAAGATTTAGAGAAAGAAGCATCAGGCGAAGAAAAAGCAGAAAAGACATCTCCGGAAAAGGATAGTCAGGCGAATACACAGGAAGAATATTTTCCGGACGTAACCTTTTCCAATTTCGTTCTTTCACTCAGTACAACGGTCATGTATCATCTCGGTGATTTTCCTGACCCCACGACAAAGAAAGCGAATAAAAATCTCGCTGCCGCGAAGCAAACTATCGATATGCTCACCATGATAAAAGATAAGACGGTGGGGAATCTCGATGCCGATGAAAAACAACTCCTGGAGGGGATCCTGTATGAACTGATGATAAGATATGTCAAAGAGAAGGACGCGGGATGATCAGTAAATTGTCACCTGCAAAGGTTAATCTGTACTTTCGGGTACTGGGGAAGCGTGCAGATGGCTTTCATGACATCTCAACATTGATGCAAAGGATCAGCCTTTATGATGAAATGATATTCTCCCCTGCTGGCCACGGTATCACCTTGAGCTGCCCCGGCAGCCATATTCCGGAAAACGACAATAACATCGTGTACAGAGCGGCAGATGCCCTTCTCTCTCCTCTGTCACATTCTCCGGGCATACATATCACCATTAAGAAGAATATTCCTGTGGCGGCAGGACTCGGCGGAGGAAGTTCGAATGCAGCGACTACGCTTGTTACCATAAACGATATGATGAATTTGCGCTATAAAACCGATGATCTCATGAAAATAGGGACAAAGCTCGGCGCAGATGTTCCTTTTTTTATCTTCGGGAGGACAGCCTGGGCATCCGGCATCGGGAATCGGCTGCGAAATGCAGAAAATATTCCCCCCCTGTGGTTTGTCCTGATTAATCCCGGCTTTGAAATCTCCACAAAAATGGTTTATGAGGGCCTCAATTTAAGATTGACAAAACGCGCCGTAAATTATAAATGTCCAGAGCTTTATACTGTAGATGATATAGTAAAAGGACTCCATAACGATCTTGAGAGGGTTACACTGGCTATTCACCCTATTCTGCGGTATTTTAAGAGCCTTTTAGTGCAAAACGGTGCGCTTGGCGCTCTGATGTCCGGCAGTGGCCCGACGGTTATGGGGATTTTCGCAGATGAAGAAGGCGCGATAAAGGCCGAAAAGGCCCTGGAGAACGCCGGGGGGAACGGATGGTCCATATACAGGGCGCGCTCCATATGACGGGCATTTATCATGTCTGTTGTCATCGTTTATCCTGAGTGCTTCTACTGCTCTCTCAGTCAATCATGGGGCGTCGTCAAGCGGTAAGACACAAGATTTTGGTTCTTGCATACGGAGGTTCGAATCCTCCCGCCCCAGCCACATATAATTACTTTTTTTGAAGGGATTTACATGCTTGATAGAATGAGAATATTCTCCGGCAATGCGAACTTGCCTCTTGCCCAGAAGGTCTGTGAAAATCTGGGTGTATCGCTCGGCAAGGCAAACGTGACGACATTCAGTGACGGTGAGACTAGGGTAGAAATCAATGAAAACGTACGTGGCATGGATGCCTTCATTATCCAATCGACGTGTCCGCCAGTGAATATAACCTGCATGGAACTCCTCATCATGATCGATGCCATGAAGAGGGCTTCTGCAGACAGGATAACGGCTGTAATACCATACTACGGCTATGCGAGGCAGGACAGAAAGGTGGCTCCAAGGGCGCCAATTTCAGCGAAGCTTGTGGCGGATCTCATCACGACAGCAGGCGCCTCGCGTGTGCTTTCGATAGACCTCCATGCAGGCCAGATCCAGGGTTTCTTTAATATCCCTGTTGACAATCTGTTCGCCACGCCCGTTCTCATAGATTACATCAGAAGAAACTATCAGGGCAATATTGTCATCGTGTCTCCCGATACTGGCGGCGTGGAAAGGGCCAGGGCATTCGGTAAACGGCTGGACGTAAATATTGCCATCGTGGATAAGAGGAGGGAAGGTCCCAACGAATCAGCGGTCATGAATATTATCGGCGACGTGAAGGGCGCGCGCGTGATCGTCCTTGACGATATGATTGATACAGCAGGAACCATAACACAAGCAGCACGGGCCCTTGAAGGAGCGGGAGCTGTGGAGATATCCGTATGCTGCACCCATCCTGTTCTTTCGGGACCAGCTATAGAAAGGATTGAAAATTCAAGCCTCAAGGAGATTATAGTCACTGACACGATCCCTCTTCACGAGAGGGCCAAAGCTTGTAAACGCATCAAAGTTCTCTCTGTCGCCGGACTGATTAGTGAAGCTGTTCGACGCATCTATTATAACGATTCAGTACATTCGCTTTTTATATAGGAGGAGTAGATGGAAATAAGTGAATTGAAAGCCAGTCTTCGCACGACTTCCGGAAAAGGGGTTTCCCGAAGACTTAGAAAGGCCGGGTTAACGCCGGCTGTATTTTACGGCCCCAAAAGCGAAACCGTCCTGCTGACGGTGAATTCTTCTGACTTGATGAAGATATTAAAGGGCAAGGAGGAGAACATTTTCATAAACCTGTTGATAGGCAACGGTAGCAAAATGGAAAAATTCACCCTCATTAAGGAACTGCAGATAGATCCTCTCAGCGGAAAATTCCTTCATGTAGACTTTTGTGAAATTGATATGGAACATGCGATTACCGTTGACGTACCCATTCATTTCAAGGGACAGGCCATAGGCATCGATAATGGGGGGGATCTACATCATATAAGAAGGGAAATAAAGGTCTCCTGCCTCTTTACAGTACTGCCGGAATTTGTAGAGGTTGATATAAGCGGTCTCGACATCGGCGATTCGATAAAGGTGCAAGACATAAAATTGCCAGATGGTGTCAATATCCTTGATCCTCAAGATACGATCATAGCATCAGTTACAGCACCGAGAACTGTGGTAACGGCTGAGCCGGTGGTAGAGGAACAGGAAGTAGTAGAAACGCCGGAAGAAGGCTCGTAAGCAGTGAAGCTTCCCGCCCGCAATGCGGGACTTCGCCGGCAAAGACAATATTCTTAGCTTCGCCCCGCCGATGGAGCGGCGTTTGCGGGATGCATCCCCGGTCAAGTGTAAGACTTCTACTCCACTTAGAGGTGACTGTTTGAAGCTTATAATCGGGCTGGGAAATCCAGGTGTCAAGTACCAGGCCACTAGGCACAATAGTGGCTTCTTGGCGATTGACGAAATTGCTGCCAGCCATAATATCTCCGTAAGTTTGAAAGGTTTTGACGCCTCCTTTGGAAAAGGCAGGATCGGTCGCATTCCGATCCTGCTCGTCAAGCCTATGACCTTCATGAATATCAGCGGCTCTGCGGTAAAAAAGATCGTAGACTACTTGAATATCGACCCAGCGCATATAATCGTCATTCACGATGACATAGATCTCCCTTTCGGAACGATCCGTTTGAAGGCAGGCGGCGGTCATGCCGGTCATAAAGGAATAATCTCTATAATAGATAGCCTTGTTAATCCAGACTTTATCAGAGCGAGAATCGGCATCGGAAAACCTCTTGATAGATTGATGGTAGAGAGATATGTTCTTGAACAATTTGCCGAGGATGAAATGAAACTGCTGCCCGAAATTATGAAAACCGTAAGTGAGGCTGTGACAATGATTGTTACATCCGGAATTCAGGCAGCTATGAATCAGTACAATGAGAAATCCCCTAATCAATCGGACAACGAGAAGAATGCGGCCTTGCATTGATCTTTGCCGGGACGATAAACGGCTATTACGAAATCAAACTGATACAGAAACCCTTGCCTAATTGAGGAGAATACCGTGGGCTTTAAGTGCGGTATTATCGGACTTCCCAATGTAGGGAAATCCACCATCTTCAATGCCTTGACCGCCGCAGGTGCCGAGGTAGCCAATTATCCCTTTTGTACAATAGATCCCAACGTGGGGATTGTCCAAGTTCCGGATGAACGGCTGCATAGAATTGCTGATATCGTGAAACCTCCCAAAGTCACTTCTACCACAATTGAAATCCTTGATATCGCCGGCCTCGTCAAAGGCGCAAGCAAAGGCGAAGGCCTCGGCAACAAGTTCCTGGGACATATCAGAGAAGTCGATGCTCTCGTACACATCGTACGATGCTTCGATCATCCTTCTGTCGCGCATATCTATGGCACTGTTGATCCCGAACGCGACGTAGATATAATAAATACGGAATTGATCATTGCCGATTTAGAGACGCTGGAAAATAGGATAACAAAAATCGGAAGGCTCGCAAAGACAGGCGAGAAGGTCGCTCGTAAAGAGTTAGATACGTGTCAGCATATCAAGAGCGTTCTGGCCACGGGGACCACTGCACGCGAAATGGCCTTTCATGAAGATGAGCAGATTATCGTGAGAGATCTTCACCTGCTCACAGCAAAAAAAGTCCTGTATGTTTCTAATGTCAGCGAGGCCGCGCTCAAGGGAGCTACGGATTGTATAGACAAAGTGGAATCGATTGCAAGGAAGGAAGATTCAAAATCGATAGCTATCTGCGGGGATCTGGAAGCGGAGATCGCGGAGCTTCCGCAGGATGAACAGCAAGTATTTCTCAATGCCCTAGGCATAGAGGAGTCGGGGCTTAGTAAGCTCATAAGAGAAGCCTACAATCTCTTGGGGTTGATAACCTTTTACACTACAGTCGGACCGGAACTCCGGGCATGGACGGTGCCCCGAGGATCAAAAGCGCCGGAAGCTGCAGGCAGGATACATAGCGATATGGAGAGGGGGTTCATAAAGGCGGATATCATACATTACAACGATTTTATCAGAATGGGCAGCCTATTTTCAGCGAGGGAGGCGGGGCTCATCAGAATCGAAGGAAGAGATTATGTAATAGCCGATGGCGATATTGCTTACTTCAGATTTAATGTTTGAAAGGAAGGCGATCTATAGAGAGCGGCAAGCTGAAAGGACGAGGACGGGAACGTATCCATGTGATGGATACCTAATTCTGCATCACTCATATCTGCGGGGGATCGGTGGATGGCAAAGGAGGGAAGGAAACCATCCACCAACTCAAAGTTAGAATGTTTCACGACACAAGCAGAGCTAATCTTCGTCGAAAAAAAAATTGGGGAGGAAAAATGTTTTGCTTTGATCTCTAGTCTGTTCTCGTTTTACCGATTCTCTCGGGTCAAAGTCGTTTGATACATTCTTTTTAAGCTTACTGTCTTCCGTGATGAAGAACTCGTATTCTAAACCAAACTCACCGAGATCAGATCCCGAACTTGAGATCTCGTCATCCTGATTCCTACCCCTTTCTTTGTGTTCTGCCTCCTTTTTCATTTAATATATATCGACAACTCATAAAATTTCTTGAGACCTCTGAGATCTACCTTTCATTTCGCTCTATCGGCTATTATTCCTAAAGGTCTCTTACGTTCTCGAGAGGTCTCTTCAAGTTGAAATTGACATCTGCAAGATTGCTGCCACTTTGATGCTGTATTCAGTCTCTATACAAATTTAAAAAAGCAGACGCCAATAAGGAAAGCGCATGCTTCGGAAATCAATGACTTGCAAACCACCGTCAGCATCATTCTGTTTTCAAATAAAGCGATTTTATTAAAAAAGAGTGATCAGATCACTAGATTTAGAAACTAGGCGTGCGATAATAGCGCAATCTAATTCATCCACAACAAAATATTTCACTAATATCGAGGATCTTGATATGTGTGCATAAATAGCACTTTATGTGCTATAATGGCACATATTTCTGGTTCCACTCAATTGATGTGCTTATCAATTTTTTTTCGTTCTCTGATGAATTTGTAACGAGAAATGCTCAGATGCTTGGCCGCGGCAGTCTTATTGCCGCCAGTTATTTCCAAAGCATTTTCGAGAATTTTTTCTTTAATATCACTCATGATTCTCTCTGTCACCATGGTGTAATCTATTTCACCGGAGGGGAGAGCGGGAAGAAATTTTGCAATATCAACTTTGAGATATTTATAATTGGGAACGGCCTTTATTTCGGCGGGAAGATCATCTAGCGAAATGGTCGTACCGAGTTTCTGCAATATCATCACCCTTTCAATTATATTTTTCAACTCTCTTACATTCCCTGGCCAGACATAGCCTTTCAATATAAACTCTGCTTCTTTGCTGAACCCTCTTACCTTTTTCCCGAACTTCCTATTGAATTCTTCTATATAGTGTCTCGCCAGGAGAAGTATATCATCAGGTCTTTCACGGAGGGGCGGAATCACAATAGGGACAACCCTTATTCTGTAAAAGAGATCTTCACGAAATGACCCGTCACTTACCATCTTAGCTAGGTCCATATTTGTTGAAAAAATGAACCTTACATCGATGGGTATATTTTCTGTTCCGCCAAGACGCCTCACATAACCATTTTCCAGCATCCGCAAGAATTTTACCTGCAGTTGGATGCTCATATTTCCGACCTCATCCAACAGCAATGTACCTCCATTGGCATATTCCAGAAGACCTATCTTCCTCTTTCTCGCATCCGTAAATGCTCCCGCTTCATATCCGAAAAGCTCACTTTCCAGCAGCGTTCCTGGAATAGCCGCACAATTAACATCAACGAAGGGTCTGGAAGATCTGTTGCTCTGTCTGTGAATGGCGCGGGCAATCAATTCCTTGCCAGTGCCACTTTCGCCCTGAATCAAAATGTTTGTATTATGTGATGCAACTTCCTCGATTACATGGAAAATACCAATCATCTTTTTTGATTTGCCAAGAATATTATGAAATCCTAGGAGGATATCTTCCCTCTCCTTTAGTTTTTCGACTTCCGTCTTGAGGGATTCTGCTTCAAGCGAGAGCATGGAATGCATAATTACATTGTCATATGAGGTAATCGCATTTTTAACGAGTATGTCCAGAATATTGATTTGATCCTGCGTATAGCTGTCTGATCGCTTTGCAAGATACAGCGCGCCTTTGAACTTGTCCTTTATATGAAGGGGAAATGCTATTTCCGAATGGAAACCATCATAAACAGGATAGGTCAAAGAGCCCTCATCAGTTTCACGCCGTACGACAATGTTATCAGTATTCATTGCCTGACTGATGATGCTCTTGCCTATTATCCCATCATAAGCCTTTCTATCCTCAATAAATACCTTCCCACCATCAGTGACAAGACACCGATCCTTTTCGATGTCCAAGAAATATACGAGGACCCTATCGGCTCGTGCAATTTCAAGCGCACTCTCACTGAGAATGTCGATTATCCGATTATCAAGGACGCGACTCAAATTTATCTCGGACACAGCCTCCTGGAGAATCATCAACTGACGTATTTTCTCCGCATTCGCCGCAAAGAGCCTTGTGTTGTGGATAACAATGCTCACCTGACTGGCAAATGTCAAAAGGAGGCTGATCTCCTCGGTGAAAAATTTTGTTTCCTCCTTACACCATGCCGCTATTGTTCCTATGACGTCATCGCCTATCTTAAGGGGCACGCACACAATAGAACCCTTACTCAAAATCTTCGTCAACATACGATCAGTTTCCGTGATTCTCGGATCAGTTGCTGCATCCTCGATAGCAATAACCTGGCCTGACTTTGCCACCTTTGTCGATAAACAATCATGCTCGTCTATATTAAGGGCAACTGAAAAGGCCCTTGCCGTCTCTTCGGGATTATAATTTTTTACGACCTTGGTTTCCAGATACTGCTTCGTCTCATCAAAAAGTCTGATTATCCCCATGTCGAAACCCATGGTGTCGACAACTTCATCCAGAATTCTAGCTAGTATTTCATCCACGTTGGAGGGAGCGGTAAGAAAGGCACTTATCCGAAAAATGCTTTTCAGTAATTTATCCTTGTCTAGCAAAGGAGTGCCGGATGTTTCGATGCGGACATCGTCATCACCATTTATTCTTGCCATTCTTAAATCATTCCCTTCAAAAAAATTATGCCAGATTATTACGCTGCACCGGGTCAGCCTTATTTGCCCTTGGTCTGGGATATGAAACGATTTCGTCCATGAGTAATAAATTAACTCTTGCCGTATTCAAAGAATCGCATGGAGAAAGTGGCCCTGCCTTGAGTTGCAGAACGCAGGTCCGTTGAATATCCAAACATTTCTTTCAGAGGTACTTTGCCTCTGATCTCGCTAATCGTTCCCTTTGGCGTGATTGCTTGAATTTCCCCACCTCTTGCATTTATGTCTCCTATAACCTCACCCATGAATTCCGCTGGCACTATGACATCTACCATCATGATCGGCTCAAGCAGTATTGGATCAGCCTGCAAACAACCATTTCTGACTGCAGAAGATGCGGCAATCTTATAACCGAGCGTCGAAGATTCCCCTTCCCTGAAAGATCCACCTATTATCGTTACCTTGATATCCACTATGGGGTAACCGCTGATTACGCCGCTGAGGGCTGCCTCTACAATGCCCTCGTGGATGGCAG
>Ga0209777_10001759_pt1 | contig 30225 bp, 26 predicted proteins | sample FrelakmetHBP12HB_FD_187147 | JGI IMG/M metagenome (GOLD analysis project Ga0209777, IMG submission 187147) | Freshwater lake sediment microbial communities from the University of Notre Dame, USA, for methane emissions studies -HBP12 HB (SPAdes)... | ecosystem: Environmental > Aquatic >... | reverse complement strand
TTTGGAATTGCGCAGAAACGGCCGGGACATTTGCACACTCCGTCGGGGGGCGACGAGCCTACGGCGTCGGGGCCTCCTGCCGGTGCCGGCGGCGGTGCGCGCATCGGCAAGACCAAGACCGGAGTCTAGGCGCGAGCGTTGCTCTGATATCGACGCCCCGCTCGAGGTGAGGATTTCGGGCGGGGCGTCCTGCTTGCGCTAATTCGAGCTGCGGCGTCAATCCGCGATCAGGGCGCCAGCACGGCAAGGATGGTCTGGGAGGTCTCGCGCGTCGCGCCCTCCCGGTAGAAGACGTAGACCTTGTGCGTCCGCTCGTCCACCGCGCAGGTTCGCGCGCCACCCCCGGTGGACACCTTCGCGACTACCGAGAACGCATCCGGCGAGTCCTCGTGTACGACAGTCATCGTGCTGTCGACCCGGTTCGGGTTGAACGCGAGCTTGGTCACCAGGTCGAAACAGTTCTGGTCGGCGCGACTCGGCACGCGGATGCGTGCGACGACGCTTCCGTTATCCGCGTTCACGACCACCATCTCCGTGTCACACGCCATGAACAGCCGGCGGCTGACCGGATCCATGGAGAGCCCCTGCGCCCTCCCGCACCCGGGGATCCTGTAGGTGGCCTCGATCTTGAGCGCCTGCGCATCGAATCGCTCGATGAACCCCGAGTCCTCGACGTTGAGAAACAGCTTCCCTCTGCCGTCGGCGACCCCGGACTCGAGCCCGTCTCCAATGCCCGTCTTCGTCACGAGCGCGCCGGTCGTCATGTCCACGACCCACGCGTCCTTGCCCTCCCACGTGAACGCGCGATGCGTGACCGGTTCGTAGCGAATCCCGTCGCCGTGGGCGTCCACGTGGCCCGTGACGGCGAGGGTCGTGAGGTCGAAGACCACCCCGTTGCGGACCAATCCACGATTCTGGTCCGCGGCGATCGCATACCCACCGCCACCGCCGGCGACCGTACCCACGATGGTGTCTGCGTCCACGTCAATGACCTTGTCACCCAACCCGTAGAGACGCCGACCCACCGGATCGACGATGATGTAGTCGGCCCGGGCGTTGCCGAGGTTCATCCGCTTGACGACGTGATACTGGGGGTTCTGGGCCGCGACCACGGATGCGGTGAGGGCCAGAAGGGTGAAGGCAGCGGCCTGCAGGCGCAGCATGGCAACTCCCGAGTTAGGGCTCTGTGGTACGTGGAGCGGGCTGCCCGGTCGTGAGAACGTGCGTGTCGGTGTGGGCGCTGCCGTCCCCTCCGCCGCTCAGGCCTCGGTCGGAAGATGCACGTACATGGACTGAACCGCCACGCGCCCGGGTCCGTGTGTGGCGGGGACGGAAGAGGTTGGGGCGAGTGCGCCGCGCCTGCAACGGTGGCGTCACGCTCCTTGCGGTCCGCACCGCGCAGCACCGGAACGCGACAGATTGCTTCCCCCCGTCGCCGAGCGTACGCTTACCCTGGCACCGGTTCAGGGCCGGGAGGGCCGATGCCGGTGACCGCGAGGCTGTCGCTGAAGTTCTACGAGAAGCTCGGCGAAGACGTTGCCAACGAGCTGGTGGAGTGGTTCAATAGCGTGGACGCCACGTACCGGACAGACCTGCGAGAGCTGAACGAGCTCAACTTCGCGCGCTTCGACGCGAAGCTCGAGCAGCGGGTGGCACAGCTCGACGCCAAATTCGAGCAGCGCATCGCGCAACTCGACGCCAAGTTCGCGCAGCGATTGGCCGAATTCGGCGCCGGTCTGCGGACGGAGATGGAACGTCGCTTCGCCCGGGTGGATGCCCGGTTCGAGACGCTCGAGGCGAGGCTGGTCCAGCTGGTGGAAACCAGGATCGGCGCCGTCAAGCACGACCTGCTGCGCTGGATGTTCGCCTCGTGGTCCACCATGATGCTGGCGCTGCTCGGTACACTGTTCGCCGTGCTCAGAACGCGCTGAGCCCGCCTGGCGGCGCGGCAGCTCCATCCGGGCCCATTCGATTTCAACTCGACCCGCCTTGGGTTCCGGCCCCGAGCGGGGCACCTGTTTCAGCGGCGGACCGCGCAGCCGTGACCACATTCCTACTCCGCTCGCGGCTCACACAAGCCTTTCCGCCTCGTAGCCTGGCGCGCCTTTCGGGATGTCTCCAGGATCCGCAGCTTCGTCAGCCCCGGCGATGTAGTAGCCAGTTCGGCAGCGTGGCACAGGCAATCAGTACGCGACCCAATCGTATTGATACCGTCAGGGCCAACGAGTCTCTGGCACCGTGGAGGATTGGAATGCAGAAGTTCTTTCGTTCCGGGGCCGCCTTCCTGCTGGTGGCCCTCCTTTGTCTGGTCGCCGGCCTCACTTCCAGGAACGGCAGTGCCTTCACCATCGTGGCTGTGGTCTGGCTCATGTTGGCCATCATTGTCAGAGGCAAGAACGCCAAGAAGCCGTGGGGGCGTTCGGAGGACCGCAAGCCGGGGTGAGCGAAGGTGCAACCTGTCCGGTCCACGCAAACGCGCCAGGAAGTCTCAATTCCGACCGTCCCTTTCGTATTGCTCCGCTTGACGCTCGCATGACGCCCCCCGAATACATTGGCGCACAGTCCACGGGTCGCACGGCGGCTCACCGAGCTTCGGTACTCGGAGGTGCGTGATGAAGCTCCTGCCTGGACAGGCCGGGCCACGCCTTGCGCGCCATGCGCAGGCACTCCTCCCGCCGTCTCGTGCTGGTGTCACCACTCAAGTGCTCTCCCGTGCGCTCTACGGGTGGCTGTGCGCCGCCGTCATGACAGGATGTTCCGATGGGACCTCTCCGAAGCTGGCACCGGCGCCGGCGCCGACGGTGAGCGGCGTAAGCCCGAACAGCGGACCGTTGGCGGGCGGAACGGCGGCGACGATCACCGGCACGAACTTCGTGAACGTCACGGCGGTCACTATCGGGGGTGGGGCGCTCCAGAGTCTGAGCGTCGTCAGCAGCACGCAGATCACCGGGCAGACGCCGGCCAGCGCGAACAGCGGGGCCAAGGATGTGGTGGTCAGCTCCTCCAGCAACGGCAACGGCACCTGCACCGGCTGCTTCACCTACAACCTGCCGGTAACGGTGAGCGGTGTGAGTCCGAGCAACGGGCCGGGGGTTGGTGGAACGGCACTGACGATCACCGGGACCAACTTCCCCGCGACGGTCGACAGCGTGCGCGTGGGGACGGGGCGGCTGGGGAGTCTGATGCGGGTGACCGTCACGCAGCTGACGGGGACCACGCCGCCGAGCAGCACGGCGGGGACTGTGGATGTCAGCGTCTACTCCGCCAGTGCGGGCAACGCCACCTGCGCCGGCTGCTACACGTACATCCTGGCTGCGACGGTGACGAGCGTGAGCCCGAACACCGGGTCGCCGACCGGCGGCACGGCCGTGACGATCACCGGAACCAACTTCCCGACCACGGTGGACAGCGTGCTGGTGGGGACGGGACGGCTGGGAAGTCTGGCGCGGGTGAGCGGCACGCAGCTGACGGGGACCACGCCGGCGAGCAGCACGGCGGGGCCCGTGGATGTCAGCGTCTACACCACAGGTGCGGGCAACGCCACCTGCAGGGGGTGCTTCACCTATGTCCAAACCCCATCGCCGTTCAATCTGTCCCGTGAGCTGTTCGGAACCCCGCGCACGCTTTCCGCATCCGTCCAGAGCACGAGCCTCGCGACCGGCCAGGTGACGATCGGAGGCGTCGACACCAGGCAGCCGACCACGCCATTCACCTTCGATTGGGGCGACGGCAACGTCACCAGCGGGTGGTTCAATCAGTCCCACGTCTATGCCAATGCGTCACGCAACTACGTCGTCTGGGTGACGGCGCACTACTTCGGCAATGCCACGGATTCCGTGGACGTCGCCGTTCACTTTGTCGCGCCGCAGATCGCTCCTGTGTCGTATCCCGCTGGGCTGGCGGTGACGATTCCCACTCAGCTCCCCGCACTCGTGAGCCGGCAGGCGGGCTACTATCCGCCCGCAGGCCTGGTGGCCTTCGACGACTCCTACTTCAGCGCTGCGCTCCCGCGCGCGGACGTGGAATACGTCCTCTCGCAGGCGGCCGTCGTTGAAGCCGCGATCCTGGAGAACGACATGGAGAACGTGGGCGGAGGATTCGCCCAGGTGGTGCTCCGGGATCCCTCCAACGGCGGAGCCTATTCGATCTGGTACACGACTCCCGTCGCGTTCGGGGCCAACGGCTCGTACTTCCAGGGCACGCCCGGCTACTCGAGCCTCTTCCACGAGATGGGGCACAACTTCTCGCTCAATGCACCCGCGGCGTTCCGCTTTGGCGGGCGCATTGATGGAAATGCCAACGCCATCTTCAGCGAGGCCGTGGCGCAGATGTTCCAGCACACGGTTGCCTTCGAAATGGTGAACAACGCCGCGCACTATGGGTTGCCGGACGACCTCGCGCTGGACATCGCGAACAGCGCACGCTCGAGCGCCCAGGTGGTGCGGGCGAGCTACGATGCCTATGTCAGCCAGGGGATGCCGTTCAGCACCTGGAACGATCCCGCGACGCCGTCCGATGAGACGTTGGGCACGTTCATGACGGTCGCACGACAGTTTCTCGTGCACGCCGAGTGGGCTCAGTCGTATGTCGTTCCTCTCACACGCACGATGCGACTCCTGCGCACGTTCAACCAGAGTATGGCGACGCAATATGCGCCGCAGACGAACAGCGCGGCGGCCTCGACGTTCCGGGCGACTCTCATGGTGGCGGCGCTGAGCTACGGCTTCCAGCAGGACCTGCGCGCCGAATTCCGCGCGCTGAACTTCCCGATCGACGACGCGACCTTCACCGGTCTGTACAGCTCGATTCCGTAGCTCTGGCGCCGTGACGTGTGTATCGCGCAGGTGACACCCCGCTTGAGGTCGTGACTTCGGGCGGGGCGGCTCGTCTCCGGGAAGAAGCGCGCCGTGGACAACCATCCATGACGCAGCGATGATTACGCGCGTGATCCCCCGACCTGTCGCCGTCACCCTCGCCGCGATGAGGCGACGCACGGAGGCACGGGGGCACGGGCGCACGGCGTGGCGCCGTGTGCTGGCGGTTGCCGTGCCCCTGTGCGCCTGTGCCTCCGTGCCCGCCGCCGCCCAGTGCCCCGACGGCACGCCGCCGCCGTGCAGCGCCCGGCCCTTCCGCGCGGCGCCGCCGGCGCCGAACAGCGTCGCGGTGCTCTACTTCGAGAACGTCACCCGCGATTCGAACGACACCTATCTCGCGGATGGGCTGACAGAAGAGATCACCGGCCGCCTCAGTGCCATCGAGCGGCTGAGCGTGAAGAGCCACCACGCCGTGCGGCGCTACCGGGGCACCGATCTCGAGGATCTCGCACCGGTCGCGCGGGCACTGAACGTCAGTTACCTGGTCACCGGCAGCATCCGGCGCTCGGGCGCCCGGCTGCGCGTGAGTGCGGAGCTGGTGCGGGCGGTCGGCGGCACCGAGGTGTGGGGCCAGCAGTTCGACCAGGCGGGGACCGATGTGTTCGCCATCCAGGAGGCGGTCGCCCGGGAGGTCGCCACGGGGATCATCGGACGACTTCTGCCCAACGAACGCACGGCCGTGGAGGCACGACCGACGCGCGACCCGGCCGCCTACGACCACCTGCTGCGCGGAAACTTCTACCTGGCGCAGCGCACGCAGCCGACCGTGACCCGCGCCATCGAGGAGTACGAGACGGCGGCGCGACTGGACCCGTCCTACGCCGACGCGCTGGCCCGCGTGCCGTACGCGTACGCGCTGTTTCTGGACTGGGGTTGGGACTACCCGGGATTGCCGCCGGACAGCCTGCTCCAGCGCGGCCTGCGGGCGAGCGACCGCGCGCTCCAGCTCGACTCGCTGTCGTCGGACGCGTGGATGGCGCGCGGGTACCTGGCGGTGTTCGCCAATCCCCGGGATTTCGCCGGCATGCAGGAGGCGTTTGGGCGCGCGATTGCGCTGAATCCCCGCAACGCCGAGGCATGGCACCAGCTCGGCTCGAAGCTCCAGTTCCTGGGCGACGACTCCGGGGCGGTCGCCGCGGACCGGCAGGCGCTCACGCTCGATCCGGCGCGGGTGATCACGCTGCGCAACCTCGGGTGGCTCTACCGCGACGAACGGCGCTATGACGAGGCGCGACGGTGGATCGACAGCGCCGTGGCGGTGGATCCGACCGCGTACTACGTGCACCAGTATCGCGCCCACGTCCTGCTCGATGCCGGCGACGCGGCGGGTGCGCGTGCCTCCGCCCTGATGGCCGAGCGCTTCGCGCCTCTTGGCGGTACCGACAGGAACAACGTGGATGCCCTTCTGGTCGCCGTGCAGGCGGCGACGGGCGACAGCGCCGAGGCGCGCTCGGGCGCCGAGCGGCTGGCGCGAATCGTGGCCGGGACTGCAGCGCTCGCCGTGTATCCCGCGAGTTCCGTGGCGAGTGCGCTGCTTTCGGTGGGCGAGCGCGACCGCTGCCTCGACCTGCTCGAGCGACTGCGGCCGCAAGGCGCCTTGCTGTGGGACCGGCTGCGCGATCCGATCTGGGATCCCGTCCGCGCGGACCCGCGGTTCGTGCAACTGGTTGCCGAGTCCCGGCCGCCGGGGGCGCCATGACGGTCCGCGTGAACGCCCGCCGTCTCGCCCTCGCGGTGGCCACGCTTGCGCGCGCCGCCGCGCCTCAGGGGAGGAGCTGGGGGTGGGCGTCGCTATCCGGTGCGCAACCGTTTATTATTCAGTCCGGTGCAGCGGCGCGCGGGGCGCCTGCTGTTCGACATCTCCGGGCCTCCCTCTAGCGGCGGCCCGTTTTCTTTCGTCAGGCCCAGTCCGACTACGGCGCGGCCGGACAGCGGCGGGACTTCTTGGGGCGCGATGGGCACCACATTCGGCCAGGGGAACTCATGACCGGAGCCTTCACGTTCGAGCACGGCGGTCGGACCTATACGTGTACGACCGAGAAGCGGAAGATACCGCCCGCGGGGACGTGGTGGTGGTTCACCGTTTCGAGCGACTCGAATCGCTATGCGCCCTTTGAGGCGGTCTCGGGTGATACGCAGCAATCGATTCGCTCGCGCATTGTCGCGTACTACGAGCACCGGCTGTGGGCCCGCGCTCAGCCTGCCGCGCCGCGCCAGCATTTTGGCCGTCCCGGCAAGCCGGCGGTGCGCGCGGCTCCCGAAGCGCCGGCGAAGCCGTGAGTCGGTAGCGGCGGCCGTCCGGAAGCTGAAAGGCAAGAGGTTGTGAACGAGGGCCCCGCGACGCGCGGGGCCTTCCTGCATCCACCAGGCGAGTGCGTCAGCCAGGAGCAGCCGTGTCCATCAGACCAGTGAAGCGCATCATTGAGGCGAAACCGACCCTGGAGGGCGCAGGCGTGAAGCTGCGCCGCGCGTTCGGCTTCGGGAACACCCGGGATTTCGATCCCTTCCTCCTGCTGGACGATTTCCGGAACGAGAAGCCGGAGGACTACCTGGCGGGCTTCCCGTGGCATCCGCACCGGGGCATCGAGACCATCACGTACGTGCTCGCCGGCACGGTGAGCCATGGCGACAGCCTGGGCAACAGCGGCGCACTCGGCGCCGGCGACGTGCAGTGGATGACGGCCGGCAGCGGGATCCTCCACCAGGAGATGCCGAAGGGCGATCCCCAGGGGCGGATGCACGGGTTCCAGCTGTGGGCGAACCTGCCCTCGTCGCTCAAGATGACGGCGCCGCGCTACCAGGACGTCCAGGCGCACGACATCCCCGACGTGACCGACGATGACGGCACGCGCGTGCGCGTCGTGTGCGGGAGCTTCTGGGGCAAGACCGGCCCCGTGGACGGCGTGGCCGCGGACCCGCGCTACCTCGACGTGTGGGTCCCGGCGGGCCGGCGGAAGACGCTCCCGGTCGAGACGGCGCGCAACGCGTTCGCCTACGTGTTCGAGGGAAGCGGCAGCTTCCGCGACGCGTCGGCGCCGCAGGGTGTGCTGACCGAACAGCTCGACCCGGCCGCCACGGTCGTGCGCGAGGAAGCGGGGAACCGGTCGCTGGTGCTGTTCGACCGGGGCGACGAGGTGACGGTGCAGGCGGGGGAGGCCGGCATCAGGTTCCTGCTCGTTTCGGGGCAGCCGATCCAGGAGCCGGTGGCGTGGTACGGCCCGATCGTCATGAACACCGAGGCCGAGCTACGGCATGCGTACGCCGAGCTCGACGACGGGACGTTCATCAAGCACGGCTGAGTCCGGCGGCCGAGCCTCCTTCGCTCAATTCCTATTGCGTCGTTCGGGATTCTGGTGTATTGTCGTCGTCCGATCCACTTACACGCATGTGGCAGGTTTCCAACCACCAACCGACTGGGGGAACAATGTCGTTGGGTTCGCAGGCGTATGGCCGCATTCTAGCGGGAGCCGTGCTTGGCGCCGTCGTGGCCGGGACGGCGGCATGCACGAAGGAGAGGCTGGTGCAGGGAGAGTGCAAGCCGGTCAACGGCGCCGATGTCTGTACCTGGGGCCGGATGTCGGGCAGCACGCTGGTGGCCTTCGGCGCGACGGTGCCGGTGAAGTCCATCGAGAGCGCGCCCCCCGAGGTGCCAATGGCCTGGCCGCCCAAGATGGACGCGCTGGTTGCGTTGCCCGCCGCCGTGGACTCGGCCGTCGGGTTCAAGATGTTGACCGTCTACTGGGAACCGCACGGTCATCCGCCGGGACCGTACCTGGCACCGCATTTCGATTTCCACTTCTACAACATCTCCGCAGCTGACCTGGCCAAGATCGATTGCGCCGATTCGACGAAGTCGGCCGCTTTGCCCGCAGGCTATGAGTTGCCCGACGTGACCATCCCGCAGCTCGGCACACTCGTGGGTATCTGCGTGCCTGGGATGGGGATGCACTCGTTGCCCGGCGCCGAGCTGCACGCCACAACGCTGTTCCAGAAGACGATGGTCGTGGGCTACTACCGCAAGTCGCCCATCTTCCTGGAGCCGATGATCACGCGAGCGACGCTGCTGGAGCGGCACAGCTTCGCGCTCGACGTTCCGAGCGTGCCGGGCGAGCCGGCCGGCGTGCGGCTTCCGGCCCGGTTCGAGGCGCAGTACGACAGCACGGCGCAGTCGTACCGGTTCACTTTCACGATGGCTGCGGCCAAGCCCTAACCGCGCCGCCGCTTGAGCAGGTACTCGAAGCCCCGTCCGGTCGCATCGCGGACGGGGCTTCGCCGTGCGGACCCCGGCTCCGTCAGCGCCAGAAGCGCGAAATGGTGTAGATCGCCAGTCCGACCAGTCCGCCCACCAGCGTGCCGTTGATCCGCACGAACTGGAGGTCGCGGCCCACGGCCAGCTCGAAGCGGTACGACGTGGCCGCCGGATCCCACCCCGCCACCGTCTGCGCGATGAAGTCGCCGATCTCCTGCCGGTACTGCTCGACGACGGACACGGTGAGGTCGATGACCATGTCGTTGATCTCGTCGAGCATCGCCTCGTTGGCGATCAGTGCCGCCCCGAAGGCGCTGATGCCCCGCTCCAGCGGGCCCGGCGCGGTGCCGTCGGCGCGCGTCGCGAACCGTGTCACGGCGGCCCGCGTAGTCTCCCACAGGCGGCCGGTCAGCTCGGTGACCGACGGGTCGGCGAGCCACTCCTCCTTCAGCGCCTCGGCGCGCGCGATCGCCTCGGGCGAATGCTGCAGCCGGTCGATGAAGTCGCGCAGCGCGGTGTCGAATGCGGCGCGCAGCGGGTGGCGCGGGTCGGCGCCGATGCCCTGCAGCATCTGCTCGATCGCGGCCACGATCCGCTGGTAGAGCAGGTCGTCCACGACGCCCGGCACCCACCACGGGCTCTCGGCCTTCACCTGTTCCCGGATCAGCTCACGGTTGTCGTGCACCGCCTGCGCCGCGAGGCGCACCGCCTCGTTCAGCAGCTCCTGGTGCCGGTTGCCGGCCAGGACCAGCGAGAGCGTCTTGCCGAGCGCGGGCGCCGCGCGGGTGGCCCTGAGCTGCGCGATCAGCGCCTGCTGAACCAGGGTGCGCATCTCCTCGTCGGGGAGGGCGTCGAGAGTCCGTGCGACGCCGCTCGCCACCTGCTGCGCGATGCGCCGGCTGTTCTCGACCTCGCTGAGCCAGCGCGCCGCGCGCTCGGCGGGGCGCACGGCCCGGAGCTTCGCCGCGATCACGTCGCGGGTCAGGAAATGGCTCTGCACGAAATTGCCGAGGACGCGCCCGATCCGGTCCTTGCGCGTGGCGACGATGGCGGTGTGCGGGATCGGGATGCCGAGGGGATGGCGGAACAGCGCGGTGACGGCGAACCAGTCGGCGAGGCCGCCGACCAGGGAGGCCTCCGCGGTCGCCCGCACGAAGCCCAGCCAGGGGTACCGGCCCTCGAAGCTGCGGGCTGCGGCGAACACGCCCGCGGCCAGCGCGAGGAGGCCGGTCGCCCGGCGCCGCATCGCGTCGAGCTGGCCCTGGCGTGTCGCGTCGTCGGGGCGCGACCAGAGGGACGCGGAGGTGGTCATCCGGCCCCAAGATAACGCGCGGCTGCCGGCGCGGCGTATCTTACCGCGCCGACCGGGAGACGCGTGGGCGGAACTGGCGGGGCGGCTCCCCGACCGCTAGATGGAAGCGGCCCTCGCCCCCGAGGGCCCCGGAAGACCCGAACGGAGGACCCATGAAGCGTCGGCCGATATCGGTGACGATCATCGCGTGGATCGCAATCGCCTTCGGAGCGCTCACGCTCTACTCGCTGATCGCGCACGGCACGAGCCCCCTGGTGGGTGTCGTCCTGAGCCAAGCCGGCATTTCGCCGGCGCTGGTGAATGCGATCCGGATCGTCTCGGTGCCCGTGGACCTCGGGGCGGGGTTCGGCCTGCTGCTGGGCCGGCATTGGGCGAGAGTCGCTCTCGTCGCCTGGCGCGGGGGCGTGCTCGCGATCGGCGCCGTCGCCTTCTTCTCGGTGGTCTCTCTGGCGATCAACTTCGCAGTCGTCGGCGTGCTGGCCTTCGTCCTCTTCCGGCCCGCGGCCAACGCGTTCTTCACTGCGTCCGACGCAAGCGCGCCGGCATCCTGACCCCGGCGCCGGCGTCGCGCCAGGCGGTCAGCCGAACTGCACCGACCGCTTGGTGAGGGAGCCGAAGTTGTAGCCGGTGATGGGGAAGGAAACCGGCCCCGGCTCGTCCACCGCGCTTCCCGCCGCGGCGATGACGGGCACGAAATGCTCATGTGTGGGAAGAGCCATCCGGACCCCGGGTGCGCGGCCCCGGTAGTCGAGCAGGGTGTCGGTGTCCTGGCGCGCGAGGACGTCGGCGGCCCACGCGTCGAACTCCGAGGCCCACGCCGGCGTGGCGGCATCGGGCGACATGTCCATCGCCCGCAGGTTGTGGGTGAGAAAGCCGCTGCCCACGATGAGCACGCCTTCCCGTCGCAGCGGCGTCAGCGCCTTGCCCATCTCGAACAAGGTCGTCGGGTCGAGGCTGGGCAGCGACACCTGCAGCACCGCCACGTCGGCCTCGGGGTACATCGCGATCAACGGGACGTAGGCGCCGTGATCGAGCCCGCGGTCGGACTCGACGACCGGCTGCGTGCGGCCCAGCAGCTCGCGCACCCGCTGCGCCAGCTCCGGCGCGGGCGGCGCGGGGTACCGCAGCTGGTAGCACTTCGCCGGGAAGCCGTAGAAATCGTAGACCAGCGGGACGGGACGCGTCGCGCCGAGCGTGACCGGCTTCTGCTCCCAGTGGGCGGAGAGCATCAGTACCGCGCGCGGCCGCGGCAGCGTGCCCGCCCAATGGCCGAGCTGCGCCATCCACTCCGCGTCGTCGAGCAGGAAGGGCGAGCCGTGGGCCAGGAAGATGGACGGCAATCGGTCGGTCATCGTGTGGCTCCTCTGCCCGGTAACAATAGTCCCCTAGACACCGGATGCGCACTCCTGTTTCCGCTGGGCCTTGCTGCACCGGCTCTCACGTCGGATATTCAGCCACCCCTCAGGAGCGGCTCCCCCCTCGGCCGTCGGTGCAGTGCGAACGGGGGTCGTCCGTCGGGCGGCCCACAGCCACGGGAGTGCAGGTCATGACCGAACCGGGGACGACCGAGCAACAGTCCCGGTGGACAGTCGAAGTGCTGCGCCGTGCCGGCGCCGCCCTGAACGGGCGGATGGTGGGCGTGTGGGCCGTGGAGGATTCCGGCGCGCTCAAGCCGGTGGCCTGTAACGGCACCGAGGCGCAGGCGTGGGAAGTGACGCCCGAGGTGAAGGTTGCGGTGGCGCATCTGGCGATGCCTGCGCCGCCGGGCAGTCGCTGGGTGGCGGGCCGGCTGGCCGACGCACAGTGGTGCGTGGCTCCGGTCCGCGACACCGTGCCGGATCCGCCGCCGATCGCCAACCAGGAACGCCGCAGCCGGGAGCGGCTGGCGCTGGAGCTGGCAGGACTGTGTCTCGGGTTGAGCAGCCGGGTCGCCGGCGACGGCATGCCGGCCGACCTCGACCTGTTCGAGCGCTTCATGGCGCAGCTGGGGAGTTTCGCGCAGGACATCGGGGGGCCGCTGGCGGTGGCGCGCACCGCCGTGGTGCGCAGCGGCGCCGCGCTCGCGGAGGCCGTGCCTCCGGACGAGGCGGGTCGCGCGAGGCTGATCGAAGACCTGCGGGCGGCCGGCCGGGCGTTGGAGCAGGCCGTGTCGCTGGTGCGCACGGTGCACGACCGGGCGCGCGCGGTCTTGGAGCATGGCGGCGAGTTCGACGTGGTGCAGGTGATCTGGTCGTGCGTCGATAGCGAGCGCCCGCAGGCGGCGCTGCGCGGAGCCTCGATCGAGCTCAAGGCGCTCGCCTACGTGGTCTCGGTGCCCGGCAGCGCGGAAAGTCTCCGGATGGCGGTCGCGTCGATGCTCCGCCTGGCGGTGAGGGGCCTGCAGGGGCGGGTCGGCACCGTGACGGTGTCGCTGGAAAACGTCGGCCCGGTGGTGCGGCTCCTCTTGGTCGCGCCGGGGGCCGAAGTGGTGGACGGGCAGAGCGCGGTGGCGGATGCGCGCCGCGTAGTCGAGAACGCGTTCGGCGGCACCCTCACGATCAGCTCCCTGCCGGGCGAGGGAGCCACGATCACGCTGTCGCTCCCCGCACCGTCCCACCGGTTCCGGGACCCCGCACTGTGGTGGGAGCGGTAGACAAGAGCTGCAGAGTTGCAGCGTTGCAGAGTTGCAGTGGTGTGAAGGGACAAGCAATCAGGGAGGCCGCGTCGAAGCACCTGGCGCAGCCTCCCTGTTCACTTTCGGCCACTGCAACCCTGCAACTCTGCAACTCTTGATGCTTTCTTGATGCCCCGCCGGGGTTTCCTGACCCCGTTTTGACGTTGCCCGGTCTATTCTCCGCACATGCTCGACCTCATCTACATCGTCGTCACGCTGGCCTTCTTCGGCCTGATGCTCGCGTACGTCCGCGGCTGCGAGCGGCTGGGGGGCGAAGGCACGGGCGAGGACGATCGGCCGTGAGCGCGGAGACTGCGATCGCGGGACTCGTGTCGTTCCTGCTCCTGATCTACCTCGTCTACACGCTGCTCAGGCCGGAGAAGTTCTGAGCGCGCGCGCGGCGGTGCGGCGCCCGGGGGCGGCATGACCCTGAACGGCTGGCTGCAGATCCTGCTGTTCGCGGTGGTGGTGCTCGCGGTCACGAAGCCCGTGGGCATCTACATCCTCCGCGTGTACGACGGCTCAATGCGGTGGCTCGCGCCAGTGGAGCGGGCGATCTACCGGTTGTGCGGCGTGAACCCCGAGGAAGATCAGCGCTGGACGCAGTACGCGGCGGGGCTGCTGCTGTTCAGCGCCGTCTCCATGCTGGTCACTTACGTCGCGCTCCGGCTCCAGGGGCACCTGCCCCTGAATCCGTTCCACCGCGTCGCGGTCACCGACCGCCAGGCGTTCGAGACGGCCGCCTCCTTCACGACCAACACCAACTGGCAGTCGTACTCGGGCGAGACGGTGATGAGCTACCTCTCGCAGATGACGCAGCTCGCCTTCCACAACTTCACCTCGGCGGCGTGCGGCGTCGCCGTGGCCGTCGCCCTGGCGCGCGGCATCGCGCGCCGCTCGGCCGGACGCATCGGCAACTTCTGGGTCGATCTGGTGCGCGGCACCCTGTACCTCTTCCTGCCGCTCTCCATCGTCCTGGCGCTGGCCTTCGTCCAGCAGGGCGTGATCCAGAACTTCCATCCGTACGCCACCGCCACGACGCTCGAGGGGGCGAAGCAGGTGCTGGCGATGGGACCGGTGGCGAGCCAGGAAGCCATCAAGCAACTCGGGACCAACGGCGGCGGCTTCTTCAACGCCAACGCGGCGCATCCGTTCGAGAACCCGACGCCGTGGACCAACTTCCTCTCGATGCTCGCGATCTTCCTCGTGCCCGCCGGCCTCACCTACACCTTCGGCCGGATGGTGAAGAGCCAGCGCCACGGCTGGGCGCTGTGGGCGGCGATGTTCGTGCTGTTCGCGGCGGGCGTGACGACGGCCTACTGGGCCGAGGCGCGCGGCAACCCAATCCACGCCGCCCGCGGCGTGAACGTCGTCGCGTCGGCGACGAATCCCGGCGGCAACATGGAAGGCAAGGAGGTGCGGTTCGGCATCGCCAACTCTGCCCTCTACGCCACCGTGACCACCGACGCTTCGTGCGGCGCCGTCAACAGCATGCACGACTCCTTCACGCCCCTGGGCGGGATGGTGCCGCTGGTCAACATCCAGCTCGGCGAGCTGATCTTCGGCGGCGTGGGATCGGGGCTCTACGGGATGCTGGTGATGGCGGTGCTGACGGTGTTCATTGCCGGGCTGATGGTCGGCCGGACGCCCGAGTACCTGGGGAAGAAGATCCAGAGCCGGGAAGTCCGAATGGCGATGCTCTACGTGCTCATCTTCCCGGCCGTGATTCTGCTGCTCACCGCGGCGTCAGTGGTGCTGCCGGCGGGGCTCAAGGGGCTGAGCAACGCGGGCCCGCATGGGCTGAGCGAGATCCTCTACGCCTTCAGCTCGGTGACGGGGAACAACGGCAGCGCCTTCGCTGGGCTCACCGGGACGACCTTCTACTACAACACGCTGCTCGGGGTGGGCACGCTGTTCGGCCGGTTCGCGATGATGGTGCCGGTGCTGGCGCTCGCGGGCTTCCTGTCCGAGCGGCGGATCGTGCCCGCGTCGGCGGGGACGTTTCCCGTCACGTCGCCGCTGTTCGTCGCGCTGCTGATCGGAGTGATCCTGATCGTGGGCGCGCTCACCTTCTTCCCCGCGCTCTCGCTCGGCCCCGTTGTGGAGCATCTGCTGATGGGCGCCGGAAGGCTGTTCTAGGCCATGGCGACCCTGACGCGGCCGCTGTTCGATCCGCCCATCGTGCGCCGGGCCGTCCGGGACTCGTTCCGGAAGCTCGATCCCCGGCACATGGTGCGGAACCCGGTGATGTTCGTGGTGCTGATCGGGAGCGTGCTCACCACGCTCGTTCTGATCCGGGACATCGCCGAGGGGCGCGGGGCGATCGGCTTCACGCTCCAGATCGCGGTGTGGCTCTGGTTCACCGTGGTGTTCGCGAACTTCGCCGAGGCGATGGCAGAGGGGCGGGGCAAGGCGCAGGCCGAGTCGCTGCGGCGCTCGCGCACCCTCACCACGGCGAAGCGGCTCCGCGACCCGCACGACCGCGCCTCCGTCGTGGAAGTGTCCGCGGCCCAGCTTTACCGAGGGGACGTGGTGCTGTGTCTGCCCGGTGATCTGATTCCGGGCGACGGCGAGGTCATCGAGGGGGTCGCCTCGGTGGACGAATCGGCGATCACCGGCGAGTCGGCGCCTGTGATCCGCGAGTCGGGCGGTGATCGCTCCGCGGTCACCGGCGGCACCAAGGTGCTGTCCGACTACCTGGTCATCCGCATCACCGCCAATCCGGGCGAAACTTTCCTCGACCGGATGATCGGCCTGGTGGAGGGCGCCAAGCGGCAGAAGACGCCCAACGAGATCGCGCTGATCATCCTGCTCTCGGGGCTCACGATCGTCTTCCTGCTGGCGGTGGTGACGCTGCAACCCTTCGCGATCTACTCCGGCGCCGCGGTGTCCATCCCGATCCTGGTGGCGCTCCTGGTCTGCCTGATCCCGACCACCATCGGCGGGCTGCTCTCGGCCATCGGCATCGCCGGGATGGACCGCATGATCCAGCACAACGTGATCGCGATGAGCGGGCGGGCGGTGGAGGCGGCGGGGGACGTGGACACGCTGCTCTTGGACAAGACCGGCACCATCACGCTCGGCAACCGGCAGGCGGTCGCCTTCCTTGCCGCCGAAGGGGTGTCCGGCCAGGCGCTCGCCGACGCCGCGCAGCTCGCCTCGCTGGCCGACGAGACGCCGGAGGGGCGCAGCATCGTGGTGCTCGCCAAGACGAGTTACGGCCTGCGGGAGCGCGACATCCACGGCCTGGGCGCCACCTTCATCCCCTTCAGCGCCCAGACGCGCCTGAGCGGAGTGGATTTCGACGGGCGCCGGATCCGTAAGGGTGCGGCGGAAGCGATCGAGGCGTTCGTCCGCGGGCACGGCGGCGCCTATCCCGCCGGCGTGCGGGCCACCGTGGAAGCGATCGCGCGCGAGGGCGGGACGCCGCTGGTGGTGGCGGAGGGCCACCGCACCCTCGGCGTCATCCAGCTCAAGGACATCGTGAAGGGCGGGATCAAGGAGCGGTTCGCCGAGCTGCGCCGGATGGGCATCAAGACGGTGATGATCACCGGCGACAACCCTCTCACCGCCGCCGCGGTGGCGGCCGAGGCGGGCGTGGACGACTTCCTCGCCGAGGCCCGGCCCGAGGACAAGATGGCGCTGATCAAGCGCGAGCAGGCCGGCGGCCGGCTGGTGGCGATGACGGGCGACGGAACCAACGATGCGCCGGCGCTGGCCCAGGCCGACGTGGCGGTGGCGATGAACACGGGCACGCAGGCGGCGAAGGAGGCGGGGAACCTGATCGATCTCGACTCCAACCCGACCAAGCTCATCGAGGTGGTCGAGATCGGGAAGCAGCTCCTGATCACCCGGGGCGCGCTCACCACCTTCTCCATCGCCAACGACGTCGCCAAGTACTTCGCGATCATCCCGGCGATGTTCATGGTGACGTACCCGGCGCTGCAGGCCCTCAACGTCATGCGGCTGCACTCGGCGCAGTCGGCGATCCTGGCGGCCGTGGTGTTCAACGCCCTCATCATCATCGCCCTGATCCCGCTCGCCCTGCGCGGCGTGCGCTGGCGTCCGGCGCCGGCGGCCGCGATCCTGCGCCGCAACCTCTGGATCTACGGCGTGGGCGGCATCCTGATCCCGTTTGCCGGTATCAAGGTCCTGGACGTGCTCATCACCCTGCTCCATCTGGCCTAGCGATGATCAAGAACCAGCTCCGTCCCGCGATCGCGGTGACCCTCGTCCTCATGGTGATCACCGGGCTCCTCTACCCCGGCCTGGTCACCGGCATCGCCCAGCTCCTCTTCCCGCGCCAGGCCGACGGCTCGCTGGTCACCGTGGACGGGCGAGTCGTGGGCAGCCTCTTGATCGGGCAGACCTTCGCGGGCGCCCGCTACTTCCACGGACGGCCATCGGCGGCCGGCAGCGGCTACGACGACACGCTCTCGGGCGGCACCAACCTCGGGCCCACCAGCGCGAAGCTCGCTGACACGCTGATCGTGCAGGCGGTGGACAGCGCCGTGAAGCTGGATCACGTGGTGAAGGGTCAGATCCCGTCCGACCTCGTCACCTCGTCCGGCTCGGGGCTCGACCCCGACATCTCGCCGGCCAGTGCGGCGCTCCAGGTGGCGCGGGTGGCGCGCGCCCGTGGGCTCACGGAGGCAGAGGTGCGCGCGGTGGTGGCCCGGCACACGGAGGGGCGCACCCTCGGCATCTTGGGCGAGCCCCGCGTCAACGTCCTGTGGCTCAATCTGGCACTCGACAGCCTCGCCGGAGCGCGGTCTCACCCCTGATTCCCCTGATTACAGAAGGCGTCCGCGGCGCGGTCAGCCGCGGCCACCGATTTCCATCACCGGAGATATCCGCCATGCGTCCGTCAGTTGTGCTGCTGTTCAGAGTCGGTTTCGCCTCGTTCCTTGCCCGGAGCGCGCCGGCCCAAGCCCCCGCCACGGCCGACACCACGCGGGCGCAGCCGCCCGTGGCCGACACCACGCCGGCCAAGGCGCCGTTCGCCTTCGCCGACTTCACGTGGCTCCAAGGCAATCCGCGCCAGAACGTGTCGGTGCTCGACTCGAAGTACTTCACCGGCGAGTTCCGGCTCGACGCCTCGTACATCGGCGACTTCAACCACCCGTCGGACCACACCCTCGTCGGGACGAGCGAGAGCGGGCGGACCGGCGAGATACAGGTCCAGCAGCTCGGGTTCGGCGGCGATTTCCACACCGACCACGCCCGCGGTCGGTTCATGACGCAATTCGGCATGTACTCCACGATGACGCCGCGCAACGATGCCAGCCCTTCGCGCGGCCAGTGGGACCTCGCCGACGCCTATCGCTACGTCTCCGAGGCGTACGGCGGCTACCACTGGAACAAGTGGAACGGGATCAACCTCGACGCCGGCATCTTCATGTCGTACGTGGGCCTGTTCGGCTACTACAACTTCGATAACTGGGCGTACCAGCCGTCGTATGTGTCGTCCAACACGCCGTGGTTCTTCAACGGGCTCAGGCTGCAGACCTTCCCGAGCGACAAGCTGAAGATCGAGCTCTGGCTGATCAATGGCTGGCAGTCGTACGGCATGTTCAACGAGAGCCCGGGCTACGGAATGCAGGTTCTGTGGCGGCCGAGCGGGGCGGTCTCCGTGCTGTCCAACAATTACTACGGTTACGACTGGCTGGGCATTGCGGGCCGCGCGCGGGTGCACACCGATAACAGCTTGCAGCTCAAGTATCTCGACAGTCCCGCGAGCTTCCCCGACAAGGCGGCGTTCTCGCTCACCGTTGACGCGGGGTGCGAGAACGGTGGCGGCGTGAGCTGCACCGGCACGAGGGGGGGGCCGAAGCAGGACTTCCTCGGGTTCATGCTTTATAACCGCTTCTGGTTCGCCAAGGACCTCTACGCCGTGACGCTCGGCGGCGGCGCCATGACGAACCCGGGGCGGTACCTGGTGCTCATGCCGCCGATCAACGGCGCGACCGCCGCTTCGGGAACTCCGTACTTCACCGAGAACCCCGGGGACCCGTTCACGGCCTGGGACGCCTCGGTCACCTTCGACTTCATGCCGGACCAGTTCGTGACCTTCCGGGCGGAGTTCGACCACCGCCACGCCAGCGTGCCGTACTTCGCGGGGCCGGGGGGCGTCACCCCTCCCGGCGGCAACACGGGTGCACCGGGCTCGACGGTCGCCGGATGGTCTCCCGACCTGCGGAACACGGAAAACCGGATCAACTGCGCGATCCTCGTCAAGCTGTGAGCGCGCTCCCGGCTCGGGCGCGGACGAGCGGACGGAGGCCACGCTCCGTGGGAAGCGCGGCGCGCCGGGCAGGGAACCCTCACTACGCGGGCCCCCCGGCAGTAGGTTAGGCGGGTGACTCCGCCCGAAATCCGCCGTCCTGACCCCGAGGCCCTGCTCGCCAGGATTCGCGAGCAGGAGCGCCAGGCGAGCCGCGGGCGCCTCAAGATCTTCTTCGGCGCCTCGCCCGGCGTGGGCAAGACCTACGCCATGCTGGAAGCGGCGCGCGTCCAGGCCAGGGAAGGAGTGGACGTCGCGGTCGGCGTGGTCGAGACCCACGGCCGGCCCGAGACCGCCGCTCTGCTCGATGGGTTCGCGGTGGTCCCACGGCGCAGTCTGGAGTACCGCGGCATCGCTCTCCAGGAGTTCGACCTCGACGCCGCCCTGGCGCGCCACCCCGGCCTCCTGCTCGTGGACGAGCTGGCGCACACCAACGCCCCCGGCTCGCGGCACGCGAAGCGGTGGCAGGACGTCGAGGAGCTGCTCGCCGCGGGCATCAGCGTCTACAGCACGCTGAACGTCCAGCACATCGAGAGCCTCAACGACGTGGTGGCCCAGATCACCCGGGTCACCGTGCGCGAGACGCTGCCGGACTCCGTGTTCGACCAGGCGGACGAGATCGAGCTGGCCGATCTGTCGGCCGACGACCTGCTCGCGCGCCTCCGGCAGGGCAAGGTCTACGTGCCGGAGCAGGCGGCCGCGGCCATCGAGCGGTTCTTCCGCAAGGGGAACCTGATCGCGCTGCGCGAGCTGACGCTGCGGCGGGCGGCGGAGCGGGTAGACGCGCAGATGCGCGGCTACATGCGGGACGCGGGCATTCACTCGATGTGGCCGGCGGGCGAGCGCCTCCTGGTGTGCATCGGCCCGAACCCGGACGGCGCGCGGCTGGTGCGGGCGGGCAAGCGCATGGCCACGGGGCTCAAGTGCGAGTGGCGGGTTGTGCACATGGAGCGGCCTGGGGAGGGGATGGCCCCCGGGGAACGTGACACCCTCGTCGTCAACCTCCAGCTCGCCGAGTCGCTGGGGGCGGTCACTGCGACGTTGAGCGGCCAGAATGTGGCGGAAGCGATCCTCGCGTATGCGCGTGACCAGAACGTCACCAAGATCGTGATCGGGAAGCCCACGCATCCGCGCTGGCGCGACAAGCTGTTCGGCTCCACGCTCGACGAGCTGGTGCGGGGGAGCGGCGACGTGGACGTGTACGCCATCAGCGGCGATGTCACGGCGCGGCCCCGGCGGCGGGCGGCCGGCGGCCGCCGCTCTCCGGCGTCCGAGTACCTGCGGGCCGGGCTCATCGTCGCGGTCGCCACCGCGCTGGCGGCGCTGGTCTTCCGCTTCCTGTCGGTCACCGACCTGGCCATGGTCTATCTGCTCGGCGTCGTGCTCATCGCGTCCCGCTACGGCCGTGGACCATCGCTCTCGGCGGCGCTGCTCAGCATCGCGCTGTTCGACTTCTTCTTCGTCCCGCCGTTCTACACCTTCGCCGTGTCCGACACCCGGTTCGTTCTCACCTTCGTGGTGATGCTGGTGATCGCGCTGGTGATGAGCGCCCTCACCCTCCGCATCCGTGCCCAGGCCGAGACCGCGCGCGCCCGCGAGGGCGATACGGCGACGCTGTACGCCATGAGCCGGGACCTCGCGGCGGCGCGGGGACGCGGCGAATTGGTCGCCGTGGCGGAGCGGCACCTGGCGAGCACTTTCGGGGCGCAGGTGCAGGTCCTTCTGCCCGACGAGGCCGGGCGCGTGGAGATCCCGGTCGGGGCGAGCCCCGCGTTTCCGATGGACGAGAAGGAACGGAGCGTGGCCCAGTGGTCCTTCGACCACCGGCAGGCCGCCGGCGTCGGCACGGACACGCTGCCGGCCGCGCAGGCGCACTACGTGCCGATGGAGGGATCCTCGAGCGTCGTCGGCGTCATGGGCGTGCGCCCCGCCGATCCCCGGCGATTCCAGGACCCCGCGCTCCAGCACCTGCTGGAAACCTTCGCGGCGCAGGCGGCGGGAGCGCTGGAGCGCGCCCTCCTCGCCGACCAGGCCCAGCACGAGCAGGTGGAAGCCGAGGCGGAGCGGCTCCGGACCGCGCTCTTGAGCTCGCTCTCCCACGACATGCGCACGCCGCTCGGGGCCATCACGGGCGCGGCGAGCAGCCTGCTGGAGGATGCGGGAGCCCTGACGGAAGCGGCGCGCCGCGATCTGACCCAGGCCATCCTCGAAGAGTCCACGCGGATGAACCGGCTGATCGGGAACCTGCTCGACATGATCCGGGTGGAGAGCGGGGCGCTGCAGGTGCAGAAGGACTGGCAGCCGCTGGAGGAAGTCGTGGGCGTCGCCCTGATCCGGCTCGAGTCGCGGCTGCAGGAGCACCCGGTGACGACGCGGCTCCCCCCTGACCTGCCGCTGGTGCTGATGGACGGACTGCTGATCGAGCAGGTGTTCGTCAATCTGCTGGAGAACGCGGTGAAGTACACGCCGGCGGGCACGCCGATCGAGATCACGGCGGCGGCCACGGAGGGGGCGATCGTGGTGGACGTGGCGGACCGCGGGCCGGGGTTCCCGGCCGGCGAGGAAGCCAAAGTGTTCGACAAGTTCTATCGCGTGGCCGGGGCCACGTCGGTCGCCGGAGTGGGCCTGGGCCTCACCATTTGCCGGGGCATCGTGACGGCGCACGGCGGCCGGATCTGGGCGGACAACCGGCCGGGAGGCGGCGCCGCCTTCCACTTCACCCTTCCGCTCGCGGGCCAGCCCACCAGCGTTCCGGACGAGGCCGAGGAGAGTTAGCTTCCGCCAACTCCCGAGCGCGGGATGCGATGAGCGACGTCGCGCCGACGGTGTTGGTGATCGAGGACGAGCCCCAGATGCGGCGCTTCCTGAAGGCGTCGCTGGAGAGCCACGATTACCACCTGGTCGAGGCCGTGACCGCCCGCGAAGGGTTGGCGCAGGCGAGCGGGCGCAACCCCGACGTGATCCTGCTCGACCTGGGGCTGCCCGACCTGGACGGCATCGAGCTGACCCGCCGGGTGCGCGAGTGGTCGCGCGTCCCCATCATCGTGATCTCGGCGCGGGGCCGGGAGCAGGACAAGATCGCCGCGCTCGATGCGGGCGCCGACGATTACCTCACCAAGCCGTTCGGCATGGGCGAGCTGCTGGCCCGCCTCCGCGTGGCGCTGCGCCGCGCCGCGGCGGACGGCGCAGGCGAGCCGGTCTTCACGTTGGGCGACCTGCGGGTGGACCTGGCGGCGCGGCTCGTGTTCCGCGGCAACGCCGAGGTCCATCTCACCCCGATCGAATACAAGCTCCTCACGGCGCTGGTCCGGCACGCCGGACGGGTGCTCACGCATCGCCAACTGCTCCAGGACGTGTGGGGCCCGAACTCGGTGGATCACACCCACTACGTCCGCGTGTACATGACGCAGCTCCGCCACAAGCTGGAAGTCGACCCCTCCCGACCGAAGTACCTCCTGACGGAACCGGGCGTCGGCTATCGGCTGAAGGCCGAGTAGCGCCGCCGGCCCGCCGGCGGGGGAACCCGTTCGCGCGGGGTCGCCGGACGGGCCAGGTGGACACGTCGTCGTTGCGATCTACTCCACCATCGCCCCGTGGTGGCAGTCCGAACACAGCATGGCCTGCCACGCCCCGCCAATGTCCACCGGGTGCTGGAAGTCCAGTCCGGTCGGGGTGACCGTGGCCGCCGCCCGGCCCGGGCCCTGCGCCATGATCGCGTGGCAGGCGGTGCACTCGTGACTGATCGTCCGGCCGTCGGTTGTGGCGTGGTTGCCGTCGTGGCAGCGGAAGCAGCCGGGGGAATTCTTGTGCCCGATGTTGTCGGGGTAGACGCGCCAGTCCGCCTTCATCCCCGGGAAGAAGTTGTGCGCGTAGATGGTCTGCACTTCCGCGATGGCCTGGCGGAGACGGGCCGCGGCGGGGGCCATCGCCCCGGGATACGCGGAGTCGTAATACGCCGTCAGGGTGGTGGAGATGCCGCTGAGTGCCGCGGTGGTACTGGCGTATGGGGCAGCCAACGCGCGGACGGCCTGGCGCTTGATGAAGGGGATCGTGGAGTCGATGCGGCCGGTGCTCATCGCGAGGTTCACGGACGTCTCCGGCGCGTTGTAGATGTGCGTGGGCCGGTTGTGGCAGTCGATGCAGTCCATGGTCCGCGGGTGTGACGCGGCGGCCTGCGCCGCCGCGAGCGGGCTGATGGTGGACTGGTACACGGTGGTGTTCCCGCGGGCGTCGGTCAGGCGCACCCACGGAATGTCCTGACGCTGGCTGTCGGTGGCGATGTACTCGATCCGATTGGCGATGTTCATGTGCCAGTGAATGCCTCCGGCCGGGCCGAAGGTGGGATCGCCGCCGCCGATGCGGAGCAGCATCCGAATCGTCCACGGCGAGTTGCGCTCGTCGGGGAGGTAATGCGGGATCACCCGCTCGGCCGCGCCGTAGAACTTCTGCGGCCAGTGGCACTGCTCGCAGGTCTCCTGGGCCGGCCGCAGGTTCTTGATCGGCGCCGGAATCGGGTGGGGGTACCTGCCGGCGATCGTGGCGTACACCTGGTAGGCGCCGGAGAGCTTGGACTTCACGAACCAGCCGGCGCCGGGCCCGATGTGGCATTGGACGCAGGCGACGCGGGCGTGCGGTGACTCCTGGTAGGCGGTGTACTCCGGCCGCATGATGGTGTGGCACGTCGTGCCGCAAAACGCCACCGACTCGGTGAACTCGTAGGTCCGATAGCTCCCCAGCGCGGTGAGGATCAGGAACACGAAGGTCGCCGCGCTGGCGGCGATGAACGCTCGTCGCTGGCGCGGGACGTTGAGATCCAGGCGCGGGTAGCGGGGGATCTCTCCCGGACGCATCCGGCGACGCCGGCGGCGCTCCCACAGGGCGCCCGCGGCGATCATCACCAGGCCGGCGATCAGGAACGCCGGCGCGATGAGGTACGTCAGAATCCCCATGTAGGGGTTGTTGAAGCTGCGGAAGTAGTCGATTGCGATCAGACAGACGGCGGCGAAGCCACTCGATGCCGCAAGGATGAAACCGGCCAAGCTGATCCAGTTGTCGACCAGCGACGGCGCCTTGGCCGGCGGTTCGCGCTCGGGCTCGTCGCTCACGCGTTGCGCTCCGCCGCGCGCCGCTCGCCGCGCTCGAGGCTCCACTTCATTGCCGGCGGCGTGACCAGCGTGGTGACGATGACCATGATCACGACAGCCGAGTAGATCCCCTCGTCCACGATGCGCTCACCGTGCAACGTCAGGCCCAGCCCGATGCTGGCGAAGATCAGGCCCACCTCACCGCGCGGGATCATGCCGAGGCCGATCGAGAGGCGGTCCATCCGGCGGCCGAGGGCGCCGAGCGCGCAGGCCTGCTTGCCCGCGATCGCCGCGAGCGTCAGCAGCAGCGCCAGACCCAGCCCCGAGGGGTGGGCGAACGACTCCAGGTGCACCCGCATCCCCATCAGCACGAAGAACACCGGCACCAGGAAGGACGCGACCGGCTGCACCAGCTCCCCCACGCTGCGCTCGCCGCGGCTCGTGAACTCCTTCCAATGCACGTCCTCGAGGATCAGGCCCGCCGCGTAGGCACCGACGATGGGGGCCAGCCCCACCGCGGACGCCAGCCACGACAGGACGAAGCAGAGCACCAGCGCGGTGGCAAGCAGCACCCCATTGCCGCGCAGGCGTGCCGCGGTGGCGAACAGCCGCGGTGACGTCGCCATGCCGATGGCCAGCGCGCCGACCATGAACACCGCCGCCTTGGTCACCACGAGCGCCGTGGAGGCGAATGAGAGGGTGGTGCCTTGGTTGGCGGCTTCGATGACGCCGGCGACGACGGCGAGGATCACGAGGCCCAGCACGTCGTCGATCACCGCGGCGCCGAGGATGATGCGTGCCTCGGCGAGGCGCGACTTTCCCAGGTCCTTGAGCACCCGCGCGGTGATGCCGACGCTGGTCGCCGTGAGCGTGGCGCCGAGGAAGGCGTGCGCGTACGCGCTGTGACCCGGCAGGAGCAGCGCGCCCACGCCCCAGCCGAGCGCGAACGGCGTCACGACACCCAGGACCGCCACCAGCCCCGCGCTGGCCCCCACCTTCAACATGTCGCGCACGGTGGACTCGAGGCCCACCTCGAAGAGGAGGATGAGGACGCCGAGCTGGGCGAGGATGTTGATGGAGGCGTTGCTGGTGAGGTACCGGAACCAGGTCACCCCCGCCAGGTCGAGGTTGCCGAGGACCACGCCCACGACCAGCTCGCCGAGCACCGCGGGCTGGCCGATCCGCACCGCCAGATCACCGCCCAGTTTCGCGGCAGCGAGGATGGCGGCCAGGGCGAGCACCACGTGCGCGATGCCGGAGCCGGTGTCGCTGGGCAGCGAGGCGGCCAGCACCGGTATCAGGACCAGCGGCGCCACGGCGGTCAGTCGACGCATCCGGATCCCCCTTCGCGACAGGTCCAGCGCCGGCGGAAGACTCGGCGACCCCGATGTTCGCCCCGCCGGCGGGCCCGCGCAAGCGTTGCGCGCGAAGTACCGGGGCCGGCGCGGTCTTGAGTTCCGCCGTGGCCGGCCTTATCTACGGATCAACCCATGCCAGACGAAGAGACCGCCCCGGACGCGGGTGACCCTGTCGCCGGCGAGTCGGCCCAGACGGGTGGCGCGTCGCCGCCGGCCGCTCCGTCGGCGGAGCCGGTGATGAGCGCCCCGCCTTCGGGACCCGCGGACGCGGAGGAGGCTGCGGCGCCGGAGGCGCCGACGGCCGGGGCCGAACGGGTCGTGACTGAAACGGCGGAGTCCGCCGTGCCTACCACTCGGGATGCTCCTACCGCGACCGCGGCGCCGCCGTTCGTCCGCCGCCACCATTGGATCGTGCGGCTCACCCACTGGGTCAATACGGTGGTGCTGGTCGGGATGATGGCGAGCGGACTCCAGATCTACAACGCGTACGAGCGCTTTGGCATCCGCGGCACGAAGCTGCCGCTGCCCAACCCGCTGGACATGCATCCGGTGCCGCGGTGGGCGCGGCTCGGCGGGTGGCTCGCGGGCGGGCTCAGCTGGCACTTCTTCCTGATGTGGCCGCTGGTGCTGAACGGACTGCTCTACCTGGGCTACCTCCTCTTCAGCGGCGAGTGGCGGCCCCTGCTGTTCCGGCCGCGCGACGTCACGCCCGCCATCGAGATGCAGAAGTACTACCTGCGCCTGCGCAGGGAGCACCCGCCGCAGGGGAAGCACAACGCCCTGCAGAAGGGCGCGTACAGTTTCATCGTCGTCCTCGGCATGCTCTCGGTGCTGACCGGACTCTCGCTGTGGAAGCCGGTCCAGCTGTCCTGGCTCACCGCGCTGTTCGGCGGCTACGAGCTGGCGCGCTACTGGCACTTCGTCGCGGTGTGGCTGTTCGCCGCGTTCATCGCCGTGCACGTGATTCTGGTCTTCGTGGTCGATCCGGCTTCGCTGCGGGCGATCATCACCGGCTGGTACCGCGGGAGGTTCCCGAGCCATGATTGAACTCGACCGGCGGCGGTTTCTGCTGGGCGCCGCGACCGCGGGCGCCTCGGCGCTGGGCACCGCCTGCGGCTGGGGCGGCGGCAGGGTGCTTTCGCCCAAGCTGATGGCGTGGTCAGGCGTCAACGACTGGGTGAGCGCGCGCCTCTTCTCGGGGACGCAGCGCGCGCGGGAGTATCCGCCGGCCCGCCGCACACCGGACGCGGAGTTCCCCGGCTACCACGTCAGCGACGACGTGCCGGCGCTGGTGGACCCGGCGGCGTGGCGGCTGCGGGTCGGCGGCCTGGTGCGGAAGCCGGCCGACCTGGCGCTCGACCGGATCGTCGCGCTGCCACGGGTCTCGTACACCGTGAAGCACCACTGCGTCGAGGGGTGGACCGCGATCGCGACCTGGGCGGGCGTGCCGTTCCACGTGGTGGCCGAGCTGGTGGAGCCGCTGCCCGCCGCGCGCTACGTGAACTTCCGCTCGTTCGACAGCGGGTACAGCAACGGTTGGGACCTGCCCTCGGCGATGCATCCGCAGACGATCCTGGCGTACGCCTACAACGACCGGCCGCTGATGCCCGATCATGGCGCGCCGCTCCGGCTCTATTCGCCCACCAAGCTGGGCTACAAGAGCACCAAGTACCTGCTCGCCGTCGAGTTCACGGACAGGAAGCCCGGCGGATACTGGGAAGACCAGGGATATCCGTGGTTCGGCGGACTGTGAACTAGAGTTGCAGGGTTGCAGCGTTGCAGGAGTTGGAAGGACTCCAGTCGGAAGTAGTGCGCAGACGCGGCAGCCGACCACTTCCCGCTTCGAGCCCCTGAAGCCCTGCAACTCTGCAACTCTTCCTGTACTTTCATTTGCATGTCACGGATATCCGGTAAACTCGCCCTCATCACCGGTGCCAGCTCGGGCATCGGGCTCAGTTGCGCCCGCCGCTTCGCGGCCGACGGCGCGAACCTCGTCCTGTGGGCTCGCCGGCGGGACCGGCTCGATGTGGCGGCCGCCGAGCTGGAGCGCTCGCACGGTGTGTCGGTGCAGGTGGCCGCGGTCGACGTGCGCGACCGTGCCGCGGTGAATCGCGCGGCGGCAGCTCTCGCCTCCGCCGGCGCGGTACCCGATATCCTGCTCAACAGCGCGGGCCTCGCCGCCGGATTCGCCAAGCTCCACGAGGGCGACCCGGACGATTGGGACCGAATGATCGACACCAACCTCAAGGGACTGCTGAACGTGTCGCGCGCCCTGCTCCCGCTGATGGTCAAGCGCGGCACGGGCCACGTCGTCAACATCGGGAGCACGGCCGGCCATCAGGTCTATCAGGGCGGGAACGTGTACAACGCCACCAAGTTCGGGGTGAAGGCGCTCACCGAAGGGATGAATCTCGACGTGGCGGGGACCCGGATCCGGGTCTCGAGCGTGGACCCGGGGCACGTGGAGACGGAGTTCGCCCTGGTGCGCTTCCACGGCGACGCCGGGCGGGCGAAGCAGGTGTACGACGGCTTCCGGCCGCTATCGCCCGACGACGTGGCCGACGCGGTGGCCTACGTGGTCAACGTGCCCGAGCACGTCAACGTCCTGGATCTCATCATTATGCCGGCTGCGCAGCGAAGTGTTCATCTGATAGACCGGACGGGGAGGTGATGATGTAGAAATGGGGTGATGAGGTGATGATGCTCGACGCTCACCTCATCACATCATCACTTCCATCACTCCATCACCTCCCCGTCGTCGTCACTTTCCCGTCTGCACGTACGCCTTGGTGATGATCACCTGATCCACCGGCAATTCCGGGTACTGCCCGTGCCCCGTCGTCGGGACCACCGAGATCTTGCCTACGACGTCCATCCCTTCGGTCACGTGGCCGAACACGGCGTAACCCCAGCCGTCGGGCGTCTTGAACCTGAAGTCGAGCCTCGGGTTGGTCATCACGTTGATGTAGAACTGCACACCGCCGCTCTGCGGGTCGTAGGTCCGGGCGAGGGCCACCGCGCCGCGCACGTTCTTGAGCCCGTTGTCCGCTTCGTTCGGCACCGGGGGTGCGCTCGAGAGTTTCTCCATCCCGGACGCGGTGAGCACGCCCGCCTGGATCACGAAACCCTTGACTACGCGGTGGAACACCAGGCCGTCGTAGAAGTGGACGTTGACGTGCCCGAGGATGTTCTCCACCGTGCGCGGCGCCGCCTTGCGGTCGAGCTGCATCACGATCCGCCCCAGGGTCGTCTCGAGGACCACCACCGGAAGCGAGTCGTTCTGCCCGGGCTGGACGGTGGCGGCCGCGCCGGCCGCGCTGGCCGCCTCCTGCTTGGGCTTCTGGCAGGCGACCGCGAGCAGGCCGGCCGCCATGAGTGCGATGCAATGGCGTGTCTTCACCATTTCCCTCCTGGTGCTGTGGGTCACTGTTCCGCCGGCGCGCTCCCTGCGCCTTGCTCTCGTTCTTCTGCTCTGCCAGCTGGCCTCCGGAGCGAACGCCGAGGCACGCCGATGACACGGCTTGCGCGTCAGGACATAATACAGGCCCGCGGCGGCCGCGCCAGCGACCGGCCGGCTCGCGCGGACACGGGAGAAGCGCCATGCAGACCAGCTCCGGATCCGGAACGACGCGCGCGTGAGCGGCTCCGCCGCGCCGCCGGCCATCCTCACCGTCGCGGGGCTCCGCAAGTCCTACGGCGGGCTCGTCGCGGTGGACGGGATCTCATTCGCCGTCGCCCCGGGCGAAATCGTCGGGCTGCTCGGCCCCAACGGCGCGGGCAAGACGACGACGATCAACATGGTGCTCGGCGTGCTGGCGCCGGACGCCGGGTCCGTCCACGTCGAGGGCCTCGATCTCGCGGCCCATCGCTCCGAGGCGCTGGAGCGCATCAACTTCGCCGCCGTGTACTCCCCGCTCCCCGGCAACCTGACGGTAGTCCAGAACCTCCGCGTGTTCGGCCTGATCTACGGCGTCCGGCGGCTGGCGGCGCGCACCGAGGAGCTGCTCGCGCACTACGATCTGGAGCGCTTCCGCAACACCAAGAGCGGCGTGCTCTCATCGGGTGAGCAGACCCGGCTCTCGCTGGCCAAGGCGATGCTCAACCGGCCCCACCTGCTGCTGCTGGACGAGCCGACCGCGTCGCTGGATCCGGCGACCGCGCGCGACATGCGCTCGCGCATCCGCGGCTTCGCCGCGCCGGGCACCGGCGCCGTGCTGTGGACGTCGCACAACATGTACGAGGTGGTGGAGGTGTGCGATCGCGTGCTGTTCCTGTCGCGGGGGCGGATCCTGCTCGAAGGCGACCCGCGGACCCTCCCCGGCGAGCACGGCAAGGCGAGCCTCGAGGAGCTGTTCATCACCGTGGCGCGCGAGCCCCTCTCGCTCGAGCCGGTGTGAGCCGCATGCGCTTCC
>Ga0209777_10001758_pt1 | contig 30237 bp, 22 predicted proteins | sample FrelakmetHBP12HB_FD_187147 | JGI IMG/M metagenome (GOLD analysis project Ga0209777, IMG submission 187147) | Freshwater lake sediment microbial communities from the University of Notre Dame, USA, for methane emissions studies -HBP12 HB (SPAdes)... | ecosystem: Environmental > Aquatic >... | reverse complement strand
ACGGAGGCGGCCCGGCAGATAGCCGCCGAGGTGCAGGGCATTGAAGAGGTCTACATCAAAATGCTCTCGCAGATCGGCAAGCCCATCGACGAGCCGCATATCGCCAGCGTGCAGATCGTGCCCAAAGAGGGCGTGGACATGAAGAACCTGGAAGCTGGAGCCACAGAGATTTTGGACGATTGGCTGGCCAATATTCCCAAGCTGCAGCAGATGCTGTTTAGAGGAGAGCTCAGCACGTACTGAGCTCTAATTTATATTGCCAATGCCCAGGAATCGATCACCTTAAGAATGAAACACAAGTAAATAGCCTCCCATGTCGGCATCGAGAAAAAGGGAGACAAAAGAGACAAGTATTGAAGTCTTTCTAGAGATCGAGGGTAAGGGCATTATCCAGGTCGATACGGGAATCGAGCTCCTGGATGAGATCCTGTCGGCCATAGCCAGAGGCGCGGGATTTGATCTGACTGTCAAGGCTAGGGGCGACTTGGAAACTGGCGACCACCACACCACGGAAGACACCGCCATCACTCTGGGCAGCGCTCTCGCTCAGGAGATCAAAAGCGGCATAGGAAGCTCAATGGTTCCCTCCGGCCAGGCATTGGCAGCAGCCGCCGTGCGCTTCGGCGAGCCGGGCTATCAGGGCAATTTCGCTTTGCAGTCCCAGGCCTTTGGAGGCATGTGCCTGGAGAACTTCAGCCACTTCCTGCGTGTCTTAGCCTACAATGGAAAATTCAATCTGATAATTTCCGCAGAAGGAGGCGACGATCGGAGCAAGACTGAGGCCATGAGCACGGCGCTGGGAAGAGCGATAAAGAAGGCGGCACGAGATGAAAAGATTAGAAATTGATCTGAGATTGATCTCAATTAGATCAATATATTAGATCAAGATAATTCTCGTCTGACGATAGTGAAACGTAGCGGCGCACCCGCGCGTTCTCGAATATCGATGTGTTCTGCATGCTAAGGTTGTCTAGGTCAGATTCGACCTAATGCTTGCGGAATCGTTGATATAGGGTAATCTTCGCTGAACAGGCAGTTACTGTCTCTGGCTCAGAGCACCGATTAAATGCAGACAACAAGACTTAAATAATTGCAATGGCCTAAATGTGAAGTGTTTATAACGAATAACAATTAATTCAGCTATTTAGGGTTTGACTTGATGATAAGGATCGTCCTTGCTTTTTTAATGCTTTGCACGCTGCTATGCGCCACAGTTTTAGGGCAGCAAACTGCAAGCGAATGGCTGGACAAAGGAAATGCTCTTTATGACCTGGGTGAGTACAATTATAGCATTCAAGCTTACGACAACGCCATAAAACTCGATCCTAGACTTTCATGGGCTTGGACCAAAAAAGGCCTTGCTTTATCTTTTATGGGGAGATTCGAAGATGCCTTGGTGTGCTACAACCAGAGCTTAGGGATTGATTCCGAAAATGCTGAAACTTGGATCGATAAAGGCAAAGCATTGGAATCCTCTGGCAAGGCTTACATCAAATGTTCTTTTAGCACAAGCAGCATCTTATCGATAAGCCCAAGATATCTGTATTCGTGGCAGATAAACAGTAGCTACTATCCTGATATTGGCCGACATGAAGCAGCCGTCAATTGCTATGATGAGGCCCTGAAGATTGATCCTCGCTTCATTGAGGCCTTAAATTACAAAGGTTTTCAGCTTGATGCACTTGGCAGGTATAATGAATCGATTGAATGCTATAATAAGTCGTTGGAAATCGATTTAAACGATGCAACTGCATGGATGGGAAAAGGTCACGCTCTTGGATCCTTAAACCGATTTCAAGACTCCATGGATTGCTATGAGCATGCACTCAGAATTGATCCAAATCGTGCAGAAGCCTGGAACGCGAAAGGAATTGTTTTGTACTTATTTAGAAAATACAATGATTCTCTAAAGTGCTTCGATAAAGCGATCGAGATTAATCCATCTTTCTCATTTGGGTGGAATAACAAAGGATTGGCCTTTCAAAGTCTTAATAGGTATGAAGAAGCATTACTTTGTTTTAAAAAAGCCTTAGAAATATCACCTGAATATGCTGGCGCTTTGATCAACAAAGGCAACGTACTCAGCAATTTAGAAAGAAATTCAGACGCAATTTTCTGTTATGCCAGGGCCATGAACCTATATCCAGTTCTCGAGATAGTTGATTCTGACATCTACTCTAATAACGACTATGAAGGTAGATATACAGAATCCTTAAAGGGTTATGACGGGATCATCTCCGTCCAGAGAAAGTACGCTGGTCCTGGTCATCATCAAGTGGATATCAGCAATGACACAATGTATTGGTTGGACAAAGGAGTCAATTTCGCTGACCAGGGCCTATATGAAAAGGCTATCAATTGTTATGATGAGATAATTAGCACGAATCAATGGGATGCAGTGGCTTGGAATAAAAAGGGCCGAGATCTATTTAAACTGAACAGAAAAGAAGAGGCCATTCGATCTTTTAATGAAGCACTTAAGATAAACGCCTACTATGTGGAAGCATGGTATAACAAAGCCGATGTTCTTGAATCGCTGAGCAGACTTAAGGAAGCCCAAGACAGCTATGAGAAAGCCAACCAAACTGCTGCTCTTGAACTGCTAAATACTGGACTAAATAAAATTATTTGCTATTCAAATCCCATGAATGCTATTGATTACTACAATCTGGCTCTGCAAATGGACCCTCGATGCATCGGAGCTTGGTACGATAAGGCCTTGGCATTAAAAAATCTAGGTAAATGGGAAAACGAATCCAATTGCTATAGTGAGATCCTCAAAGTAAATCCTGGGGATGTGGAAGCTTTGACCAATAAAGGAAGTTCTCTGTTTAAATTAGGAAGGTTACAAGAGGCCAAAGAATGTTACGATAATGCCACAGAGATCAATTGGTATTATGCGTATGCTTGGAACAACAAGGGCCATATTCTTGCATCCCTAGGGGATTATAGAGGAGCCATTTACTGCTTTAACATAACTACTAGCCTAAAGCCCAGGTATGGCCCTGCCTGGAAGAACAAAGGCAATATCCTTTGCTATATCGGAAGCTATAATGATGCTCTAAGTAGCTTTGATGAAGCGCTAGATATCGATTCCAAAGATGGTTCTGTTTGGTGCGGCAAAGGAATCGTTCTGCATCAATTAGGCAGATACAAAGAAGCGGTAAATTGTTTCGACGAGGCGATCAAAATAGATCCTAAGAGTGTCATGGCATGGACTAGAAAAGGCAATTCCTTAAATTTGTCAGGAAATCCTATCGAAGCAATTGAATGCTATGATCGGGCAATTGCTGCAAACTCACAAGAGGCTGGATTCGAAGGTGCCTGGACTAAAAAGGGAGAAGTGTTCAGCCATCTAGCAAAGTATGAGGAAGCTATAAGTTGTTATGGCAGGGCCATTGAGATATCTTCTCTAGATATTGCGGCTTTGGTTGGCAAGGAAAATGCACTTCGTCATCTTAATAGGAACTCAGAAGCGGATGAATGTGAGAATGAACAAATAAAATGTTATAATATGATTTTGGCGATAAATCCAAACTCCGTACTAGCATGGAAAGAGGAAGGAGATATTTTTTTGAAAATTAGCAGGTACGAAAAGGCAATTGAATGCTATGACAATGCATTATTGAGAATTAGCCAGAACTATTTTGATATATTGGAGTATAATGAGGCAGATATCTTGGAAAATAAAGGAGTGGCTCTGGATAATCTAGGCCGTAAGGAAGAGGCCTCCCAATGCCACAATTTAGCCAAAACTATTAAGTCGATGCCTCTGAAAGAGATGCCAAGTAAATTTTCTGAGGGATTCAGCATAGAGATTGAAACTTTCATAAACGAGTCATTTCCCCCCCTCGGTCAAGACGGGAGTGAGTTCTATGAAATATCCAACTTTCCTGAGATCTCAAGTTCTTATGATTTTATGAAGAGGTACTATGAATTGGATCGCCAGAGTGATCCAATGCTTGAACGCAAAGAAGGGCATACCTATCTTACAACCTATGCAGGGGGATTTTTTATGCCGATCTATAAGCCAGATGTATTCGATTGCAGTCAGATGGCAGCCCTATTGGAGTATTACTTGGAGCGAAGCGGAATAAAGGCAGAGATAGCATGCTCGAATAGCTTTGCCCTAGGAGGAAATTCCAGTAAGCATGCTTGGACAGAAGTTGACCTTCCCGGCGGGCCCTACTACATAGATGCCACTCGGCACAAACCTGAACATAACAAGATAATGCTGATCGCACCAGAAGATGGCGATTATGCGCACTATTCCAAACCGGACCATCTGTATGACAATATCTATGATTTGATCAAGGATAGCCATAATAATCCTAATGAGGATAATAAAAAATATTTATATATCGATTTTAATTGGTGGGACTCGTCTATATTTATGAAAGATCAGCAATCCTTAGGCAAGGAGTTGATCATATGAAGATCGAGTTTACCTTGATCTTAGCTATATGCATTTTATTCGCAACATCATTTGGACAAGAACCACGTCGCGATAACTCTGGCCTTGAGAAAACATCCAGGATGCAAATAATCGATGTTATAAATCCTTTGGAACCAATTGGCAATTGGAGTCTGCCTCAAAAGGACCAGACGATATGCTCGATCTTAACTCAAGATATCCCACTTAGGGAGCTTGGAATACATGGTATATTAGTTGAAAACGAAATGTATAAAATTACCGTCTACTTGAACGACAGCAGTGAAGAGGACATAAATAAATTAAGGTCCTTTGATCAGAACCTGAGAGCTTATCGCCGAGATATCATAGAAATGACAGTTAACCTAACTCAATTGAAACTCATAGAAAATCTATACTTCGTGAGCTACACTAACGTCCCCAGATTTCACTATGGTTCCAAAGCAGATTCTAGTAACATAATTAAACCCGATCTACCTAATTGCACTAGGGATGTTCTAGGGATATGTGCGCTTCAAGAGCAAAATGTTCTTGGTACAGGTGTGACTGTGGCTATCTTAGACTCAGAATTTTATTGCAACCGATTAATAGAGCTAGAATTGCCTAAAAATATCACTTTGATATCCGACCGCCAGTACTCGGAGAATGAGCGTCATGGAACAGCCTGCGCTGAATTAATAACAAATATAGCTCCAAACATTAACTTATACCTGGTTGACGCTGGCAGGACGGACTTTGATTTTATAAATGCAGTGAAAAAAATAAATAATTTAGGCAAAAAAGTGGATATCATATTGTGCTGCAGAGATTTCTTCTCGGGATCTTTTAATGGAGACGACGAGGTCTGCGAAGCCATAAGAGAAATTACATCGAAAGGGACCATCTGGATCAATGCAGCAGGGGACATGGCGTTGAGGCATTGGATCGGTAACTTCACAGATCCCGATAAGAATAAGTGGAATAACTTCAATCAGGATGACGAGAACATAACCTTTACAGCTAAGAGAGGCGATCGGATCAACTTATGGCTGAGCTGGCTAGATCGTCGAATCAATGCGGTTCAGGATTATGATCTATTCCTATTCACACCAGATGGGAAGTATGGCATATCGAACAATCCCCAAAGTGGCCATTATGGGCACGAACCCGTTGAGACCATCTTAACTATCGCTCCATCCAGCGGAGTGTATAGTATAAAAATAAAAAGATTAAATACTACCAAAGAGAATGTCCAATTCCAGCTATTCTGCTCTCACAATCTGGATAAGCACGGCATTCCAACTTCCAGCCTAGGCATTATGGCTTCTTGTCCTGAGGCTTTAGCAGTCGGGGCAGTTGATTTCTCCTCATTAAAAATCGAGCCTTATAGCTCCAAAGGACCGACAATTTATGGAAAGATCAAGCCGGATCTCGTAGCTCCGGACAATGTTTCCACTCTTACGTATTGGCCGAAGAAATTTAGAGGAACTTCAGCTGCCGCTCCAAATGTCGCCGGATGCTTCGCTTTGGCTATGGAGAAGCTCAAGAATAAGAGCCTTAACCTAAATAGAATACTTATAAGTAATGCTAAAGATCTAGGACCAATCGGATCCGACAGTGTCTACGGCAATGGATTAATCAATCTAAGTTTCCTGCGATGAAGAGGAGCGATATGATATGAACTCAATGCAGGTTCTGATTCTGTTGATCGGATCTATGGCAATTGTTTCATGTGTAGTAGACGGCTCAGAAACGAATCTCACAAAGGTTCCAGCCAGCGAGGTGCTTGTAAAGATCAATAGACTCGAACCTGTTATGTATAATCATGTGGTTATTGAGGGAGACCTGGATCTCAGCCACTTGTCTCTCCCCTCAATCTCAAAACCTACTGAAAAAAGCGCATCCAAGAGAGCGTTGGAATTAAGTGATAATGCTCACATAGTCGAGTCGCAAATTGTTATCACCAATTCTGAGATTCACGGGGATGTAAAGTTCAACAACACAATCTTCAATGGTATAGTCGATTTTGCTTTTACAGATATTGACGGAGATGCCAATTTATGTGCCGTTGATTTCAATAAAGGTGCTAACTTCAAAGAGGCCAAATTTAATCGCTTCGTTAATTTAATGACTTCTAAGTTCAAAGGAGACGCTAATTTTGAAGGTGCTAGGTTTAGCAAGTATGCTGATTTCAGTAGTGTTATGTTCGGCAAATACGCAAGTTTCAAGGAAGCTCAATTCTCCGATTATGCAGACTTAATGGATGTGGCATTCACAGATAATGCCAATTTTGAAAGCACCGATTTCGAGAAATCCGATTTTAGGAATTCTAATTTTTTAAAAGAGGCAAAATTCCTGTTCTCGAAGTTTGGCAAAAAAGCTGAATTCGGAAATACTACATTTGGCGGCTACACCGACTTCAGAAAGACAGATTTCTTAGAGGATGTGAACTTTGAGGAAGCTAACTTTGAAGAAGATGCGACCTTTGCAGATGCTAAATTTAGTGGAGTTACTGAGTTCTGGAAATCAAGCTTCAATAGTGCAACTGATTTTAGCGGATCAAAATTCATTGGTGCTGCAACTGTCTATTTTACAGGGTCTCGTTTCAATGGATCTGTGTATCTTAACGATATTGAGCTTACCAATATTAATGTTGAATGGAATTCGATCAAGAACCAACTGGTTTGTAACGAACCCGCATATATATTATTGATTAAAAATTTCAAGGAACATGGACAATACGATGATGCAGATAATTGCTACTATCAGTACCAAAGTTGGATGCAAAGTAGAGCGCCTTTGCTAAGCTTGTCCAAACTCGTGCACATTGTTTCATGGGCCTCCTGCGGATATGGAGTCCGGTGGTATTACACGATCTTTTTCGCGATGCTGGCAATTTTCCTATTTGGATTATATTTCTATCAAAAAGGAAGAGCATTAGGATCTCGCTTGACAAACATGCTTACGTTCAGCACAGCGATGTTATTAAACCTCCCTAAAGATTGGTGCGAAGTTCTATGTGGCGCGATCAGGTATCGTAATTATGTTGAAAATAATAAATATATGATTATCCTTGAGCGTATACTCGGATGGTGCCTCGTGATAATATTGATAAACACTTTGAGCCGAATAATGATTAGATACTAATGTAAGTATTCAAAATAATAATAAAAATAGACTATTTCCTGCGCCGGGCATAGGCTCCTGTTGCCAGGGCAACAAGGCCGGCTAGAATGCCCAGGGCAGGACTCTTCTTTGCTCCCTTCTCGCTCGCAGCGATGGTTATGGTGCCGTTAAGAATTGTCTCTGGCCTAAAGCCGCTCGTGCCCGTCATATTAATAGCGATTGTATCATTTGCCAGGGCTTTGCTGCTCACCGCAAAGGTAAGATTGGCAGCGGCGCAGCCCGGCGGGAGTAGAACGCCGATCCTTCCCTGCTTCGCATCCACCTGCCAGGAGGCATTGCACCCCCCGGTGATGCCCGTGGCTTTCAGCAGGGAGGCATCATAGGAGATGTTAATCCTCTTCTCGCCACCGGATTTTGGGGCGAGAAGGGCAATTGTGGCCTCTCCTCCGGCCAATGCCCTGGCATCGCCCAGGGATACGCCGCGCATTTCCGCCTGAGTCACATTGATAAATTCGTTTGTTGCCCAAATGGCATTGACAGCATTTTCCACCCTCACCTGCAGCTCGTATCGGCCCGGTTGTGCACCTACCATAATCGCATGGGGCTCTATTGCCTCAAGATTGCCTTGCAGGGTATGATTGATGCCGCTGGGAGCTAATCTGCGGTTGACAACATCAAGAAACTGCAGAATGCTCTTTCCAGGCTCAATCTTGATAAACTGCAATCGTGCAGTGTTGTTGGCCAGCATGGCGTCATAATCAAGCGAACCATTGAGGCGCTTATATTCGCCGCGGGAGACGTAATATGTGGACGTACTATCCGATATTGCGCCAATTCGTCCCATTGAATCAAATAGCACGCCAACCTGTTGGGCGGGTGTAGATGGGCTCAGGTACAGCAATCCCGGCACAGGACTGCCGCTCTCATCCAGGACAGGGCTCCTATCATCACTTAGCTGTAAAGTTGTTGCATTCCATTTCCAGGCAAAGCCCCATAAATCACCAGAACCCTGGCCAATCCCGGTGATGTCCCTGGAGAAGACTGTCCTATTGCTTGAATCCAGGATGCTAACCAGGACTTGGCGTATCTCAGCCGCCTTGACGATAATGCTGAAGTTCGCCGATGCAGAAGATGATACGTTGTCCTGAGCATTGATCAGAGGGGGTTCGGGCGGAGGAACTACATACATTGAAGTATAGAGATAGTATCGAAGAGTTTTGTTGTCTGCAACATGGATGTCCATTCCCGGCCCTATGTTGACCTTCGAGTTGCTGTTGAGGTTAATACTATCAGGATTGAGAAGGATCATCCCCTCAGGCGCAACGCGGACAACCTCCAATTCGCCAAAACCATTTCCCTGTTCAATCGGAAATATATACCGATCGGAGATCTGGAAGATGCCGTCCAGGGTGGCAAAACTATGCGTACCATTGTTAAAAACATTGCCAAAGTGCATCATTATTATAGGCATGTCTTTGACGTTTTCCAAATCTTTCTTGTAGATATATGTGGTATTGGATTTAACCACAGAGCTATCCACCAAGCTTCCTTCTTTTAGGAGCTGGAGGAATAGGCTGTCATTTCCAACATCCCTGATACGCATCTGGTAGCCGTCTTGAAGTGAATAATTCCCCGCCAGGATATTGCCCTGCAGCTCCGTGTCCAGGAGAACCCGACCCAGGTACTCCTGCTCCAGAAGGCTCTTGGATGAATTTTTGCCTTCAAGGCTTGAATCGTACCCTGCGAACCAGGAGGCCCCGAGGAAGCTTATGACAAAATAATGTCCCCATGGCTTATATTCAAATTCCCTGGGCTGCACTGAGGATGTATATTGAAGACCACTCTGAACCACGGTTTTATTTTCCTCATATTTTATATAGTGTGTTGGTGGCTCTAGCTTTCTACCTTGAACTGCATAAAAGACGAGGGTCTCTGCACCCAAAGATTGCTTAGGATCGAAGAAGAATCCGCTGTAGTTTAGGGTGTTCCACTTGGCAATGACAGAAGAATTATAGTCTCCCATGCGCACAGGAATGGATGCACTAGAGTTGAATACCGGCCCGCGTATTTCATGCACACCGTAATCAAAGATGGCTCCAACGGGATAATAGGCGAGGTCGGGCAGATCAAGAACGATTATTTTCAGATCGGCGGTCAGAGGAATCTCAGTGTCTCGTATAAATGTAAGAGTGATATTATTCTGGAACACGATTCCGTCCTCCGAGAGATCTGTCAGCTCCATATTCCCAAGCAGGCCGCCTTCAAAGAGTTTGATATAAGGTACATCGCTAACTTGAAAGATGCCGTCCACCTCGACAAATCCGTCGTCTCCGCCTCGCATGGCATTGGCCAGATGGACCAGGATCACCGGTACTTCGTTTACTTTGTAGACAAAGGTATCGCCAATGCTCACAACAGAAGCATAAACAGGTTTTCCGTTTCTTAACAAGACGAAATTAACGGCGCCCTTCTTCTCCGAGACTTCCGCCGCCGCCAGAACATAGCCTTGCTGGAGGGTGAGAGTCGAGTTGAAGTTCAAAGTCTGAGTGCGATCATCATCTATGAGCACCGCTCTTATCTCGCCGTTGTCTAAAGAATTGATCTCGTCTGTAAAAGAACTCTTGGGATAACCGGCAAGATAAGGCTTGCCCAGAAATGCCACCTCATGGAAGCTGCCCCAGGGTCCATACTCAAACTGCTGCGACCATGTCTTTGAGGAATAGACAATATGCCCCTTCTCCGCCGTCCTTCCCTGTAGATCGATGCCTAGCTCCTCGCCGCCCTGATCTTTGTCCAGGTCATAGAAGAACCAACCGAAGTCATTCGCCCGCCAGATTCCACTGCCTTCACAAAAATGGCCCCGCACAAAGGCCGCTTCCACCGGCTCCTGCGCGAAGGCGCTCGAAACCAGCCCAAAAAGCAAGATCAACATTGCTGCTACGGCTATAAACCAGATTGTCCTGATCTCCATCTACCTCTCAAGAATCATTCCTGGATAAGCTGTATATCCTAGGGAGGATCTACAGGCAGAGCGGAGTTAGATGTCATCTATTAAACACGTTGCGATATACGGCAAAGGCGGTATCGGCAAGTCGTGCACTGCCTCGAACATAGCCGCCGCCTGTGCCGAAGAGGGCCACAGGGTATTGGTGGTGGGCTGCGATCCCAAGAGCGACTCGAGCATAACACTGGTTGGCAAAAGAATTCCCACCATGATGGACCTCATCTTGGCCGGGGGAGAGATCCACGAGGAGGATGTCGTTTTTTCTGGATACAAGGGCGTCTTGTGCATTGAAGTAGGTGGCCCGGAACCGGGCGTGGGCTGTGCCGGACGGGGCATAATTGTTGCCATTGATTTCCTGCGGAAAGTCTCCAAGGCCATGGAGAATGTGGACCTGGTGCTGTACGATGTGCCTGGGGACATAGTTTGCGGCGGATTTTCTGCGCCCATCCGAAAGGGTTTGGTGAGCCAGGCTTACATCATCACATCTGGGGAGTACATGCCGCTTTATGCTGCGAACAATATCAGCAAGGGCCTACGCCGCCTGAATACCCCCCTGGCAGGCGTGATCTGCAACTCGCGCGAGGCTGCCGCCGGGCGGGAGAAGGATATCGCGGAAAGATTCGCTGCGGAGCTGAACAGCAGGCTGGTGGCTTTCATCCCCAAAGACCCCATTGTGCAGCAGTGCGAGAGGAAAGCGATGACGGTGATCGAGGGCGCGCCGGACTCAGAGATTGCAGAGGTCTACCGGGCCCTGGCCAGGGAGATCATGTCGGGAGCACAGCCGCGGGTGCCGCAGCCACTGAGCGACGAGAGACTTCGTGAGCTCTCCATGGAATGATAAAATGCGAGCCGACTGTCCACGCATCCTGATAGCTGGCGATCGAAGCTCCAGCGGCAAGACCACCATCGTAGCCGGTCTGCTCTCCGCGCTACGGGGCCGGAACCTACGGGTGCAACCCTTCAAGGTGGCCATGGACTACATCGATCCCAGCTACCACACCTGGATCACAGGCAGAAGCTGCCGCAATCTGGACGGCTACCTCATGACAGAGGCTGCCGTCAGGGAGATCTACAATCATGCGATAGAAGGCGCCGACATCGCGGTAATCGAGGGCGTGCGCGGCCTTTACGAGGGATACGATGGAGACCAGGGCAGCACGGCAGAGATCGCCAAGCTTCTCCACACTCCCGTGATCTTCGTGGTCGATGCCAGAAGCATCACGCGAAGCTGCGCGGCCATTGTCAAAGGTTACATGGACTTTGATCCCCAGGTAGAGTTCAAAGGGGTAATTCTCAACAAGGTGGGATCGGAAAGGCACGCCCAAAAAGCGATCAAGGAGATAGAGCGCTATGCAGGCGTGGAAGTGGTGGGCGTCATCCGGCGAAATGAGGATATGCACCTGGCCATGCGCCACCTGGGCCTGGTACCCGTTCTGGAGGGCAAGACCCGGCATGAGGGTTTCGCCGAGCGAGTGGATAAAATCCGTCAGATTGTAGAGGAGGGCCTGAACCTGGATCGCATCCTGGAAATCGCACGTGAGGCGGAGCCGCTGCCGGAGGTCGAGCCGGACCTCTACCGGCAAAATGCCCTAGGCCATGGTCTAAGCATCGGCGTGGCTCGGGATGAGGCCTTCAACTTCTATTACCGGGACAACCTGGAGCTGATGGAGCTGGCCGGAGCGAAGGTGGTGCCCTTCAGTCCTGTGCATGACACGACGCTCCCCCAGGTGGACGGCATCTACATCGGGGGAGGCTACCCGGAGCTTTACGCCCGGGAGCTGTCCGAGAATGCAGGCATGCGCCAGGCGCTAGAAAAGGCGCACGAGAAAGACCTGCCCATCTTCGCGGAATGCGGCGGGCTGATGTATCTGGCGCGCGAGATCGAGTGGGATGGCGAGCGGCAGGAAATGGTCGGGCTGGTGCCGGGAAAGGCGCGGCGCGGCAGCACGCGCGTGGTCAGCTACGTGCACGGGGCGATCACGCAGGGCTGCGCGCTCGGGCCCGCGGGGACAACGATCATGGGGCACGAGTTTCACCACTCTGAGATGTTGATGGATGAAAATGTGAAGTATGCCATTCACCTGGAGCGGGGCACGGGAATTAAGGACGGCTGGGACGGCATGTGCGAGGGGAATTTGGTGGCCAGCTACACCCACATCCACAGCGCGTCCTTCCGGGGATTTCCAGCGGAGTTCATCAAGGCGTGCAGAAGTAGGAAGGGCTAATTTCGAGGTAGTCGGCGGCATTCTCATCGGTGTCGGTCTCGCCTATCTTTTCGGCCTCACGCGAAGGCGCGAAGCCGCGAAGACGAACTCCATCCGGCAGCCGTGCTGTCGCCAAGCGCACATCTGGACCACAGTCACTACGTTGTCGATCAGACGTCTGCCACCCCATTGCCCATTTGCTTCTCAAAGGCCTGACGCACGAGTCCCATGACGTAGGGCAACTCCTCCACAGAGCTAAGCCCCACCTCTGCATCACCGTTGCCCCAGCGGCTGAGGTTTGTCACGTCCTTGGCCAGCCCCTTCGGGTCATGTAGCTCGTGAAACTGCATGTTTAGCGATAGGCGCAACCGTTTCGACTGCGGTTCAACATCAACAAAATTTGTCTCCGCCTTGTAGGCGACGTAGAGCTTGAGCGACTCCTCGGTCACACATGGATCCAAGGCCAGGACCTCCTTGCGAAATGCTTCGAACAGTGGCCGCATTGGTCCGCCTTCGGCGAGTTGCGCGTGATCCTCGATTGTATAGCCGCCCAGCCTCTCAACCTTTGGCCGGTACATTTCTAAGACCTCTGCCGGCAATGATGGTGACGCCCATACTTTGGCAGCTAGCGCGACGAGCCTTTGGGCTCGCGCCTGAATGGCGGCTTCGTTCCAGGTGTCCAGACAACCGAGCCCCTTATTGAGCCGCAGCGGGCTCTCCTTAAAGCCGCCCTTCATGTCGCGCTTCTCGGCAAATGGCCGGTCGCTGTACTCAGTATTGTAGCCCGTGAGCGTCAGGTTGCCGATTTTATGTAGCCAGGTCTCCTGGATTCGTTGCCACTCTAGGCCCAGGTCCTTGCGCCACTCGACTGAGAGGTTCTCGTTCTGCGGCAGGATGTGCTCAATGGTGCACTCATCCACATGAACGCGTTCCTTACGGTCGTGGTTTTCCAAGCGACGCAGCCAATAGCTGCGGCTTCGGAAGTTGTAGAGATCGCGGATGGCCAACTCGCGCTTAAACTCCTCGTCGCTTGGGAAGCGTCGGTAGGATGGCAGCGTCAGCAGGTGCGCCTGAATGCTCTCTAGGTAGCGGTCTTTCTTGAGCGCACGCCCAAGGGTGGCGAAGGTCTTGTTGAGCGAGTTCGTGGGAATGGCGCACACAGCCCGGCGGAAGACGTAAGATTCGACGAGAAGCACTGCCCTGACGAAGTCCTCATTTTGCAGCGTGTTTTGCGTGTAGTCATGATAGAGTTCCAGCAGGAAAGGGTAGGCTACGTCCACCTTCAGCTCGCGCAGGTCCCGGAAGGCCGCGCTCAGATCCTTATCCGGTTCCTTACCGAGCGCCATTGCACAGTAATATCCTGCGAAAGCGTGAATGTCGGCGACAAGCGCATCCATCCCCAGCGCGGCTACTTCTGGATCGTGCGCATGGACTTTGAAGGCTTCGTAAACAGCGTGCACGTTGGGTATCTCACCGGTCTTGAGCGTCAGGTAGTGGCGCATGAAGCCATCGAAGTGGGAGCCGTAGGCCTCCTGCCCAAAGGCAACCTCCATCGGCCGCCAATGGTCTTCGTAGAGCTGGGTTTGGTGAGAGGGCTTCAGGTCCATCAGAATAAAGTTGCGGATCAGGTCAGCCTGGCTCAGCGCGCGCCCGGTCGAATTCATGCTCTCGAAGATTAGCTGCGGGTTGTCCTGGTCGCGGATGAGAGCGATGTCGACTATCACAAGCTTGGCAAGGCCTCTGCACAATGCCCCAAAATCGTCGCCTAGGCCCCGCACCTGCTTCTCGAAGAACGCGAAATTCTCACAGATACGTAGGGATGGCTCGACAGGCTGAGGCTTTTGGCCGACTAGAGCAAGCAAGCTGGCTTTGTCCGTTTGGGTGAGCAGGAGCTTGAAGCGGCGCTCTCCTTCTTCCTCTGGGTTGAGCAGGTAATAGTTGCGCAGCTTTTTCGCCGAGAATCCGTCCATCGGCTCATTGTTACCAAGTTGCCGCGCTAGAGCCTCGATGATCAGCATTACGGTAACCAAGCGCTGCTGGCCGTCTATGACGAGAAGAGGCAACTTGTGGGTAATCGTATCACCAGGCACGATGTAGACGATGGAGCCAACAAAGTGTACCGCAATGGCGTCATTACTGCCCGTGCGCAGGATGTCGTCCCAAAGCTGGCGACACTCACGCCCTGTCCAGCTATAAGTGCGCTGGTAGATCGGGATAGCGAACTGCGGCGACTTTCTAAGCAACTCAAGCAGCCCAGCTTCATAGGCTTTCATTGCCAGCGACCTCCGATGACCTCACCGAGCATCCCCACCGTCTCTTCGGGGTGCGCAATGTCTGTAGCTTGTAGAAATAGCGAGTACGGCAGATCGTGTAGCCGATCTTGACGCTGTCTGGAGTGTCCCAGCCGTCGGTGGCGTGTGGCAGCATCTCGCTGAGCAGGAAGGCCCAAGCTGGGCCATCAGCCGTCAAGGCCCGTGCAAAAATATCCTCTGTCAGTGGATTCGTCTGATATCCCCCTCATCTTCGTTTCTGTGGTTTGACATTTCGTCTAATTAACCATTGTGTAACCAATAGCCGAAGGGCCGCCATTGGTCCTCAGTTGAGGAAGATGCAATTGAGACATCAAAGAACATCATCACAGGATAGTGTTTGAGATCGAAGATCCTGGTTTAGTCGTTTCTTCGCGGCTTCGCGGCTTCGCGTGAGACCGTTAACCCCAGGGATCTCACAACAGTCTTTCAGTCTCCTTCTCCGCAGCTTTGCACGAGATTCTTATTCACGCGAAGGCGCGAAGATGCGAAGTCCCGATGGTTGTTAACTACCCTCTTTGCCCCCTCCTTGAAGGTAACCGCACCGAAGTTGATCAGTAGACCAATCGGCAGGTTAAGCAGACGCAGGTAGGTCAGCAATTGTTTGGGGTGAACTGGGGCAAGGGTTTCAACGGACTTCAACTCTACAACCAGGCAGCCTTCCACCAACAAATCGACGCGAAGCCCCTCATCAAAATGCATGCCGTCAAAGTCGAACGCCACAGCCTTCTGGCGCTCCACCCGCAAGCCGCGTCTTTCCAGCATGCGCGCAAGGACGGCCTCATAGACCGACTCCAGCAGCCCAGGCCCCAGGTCACGATGCAGATGAAATGCTGCATCTACCACAATAGCAGAAACTTCTTCCACGTCCATAAAACCTCAGCTTCACTTCGCGCCTTCGCGTGAGACCGTTAATCCAAGAATATCATCCGCAGCCTTTCAATCTCTCGCAGGCCTCTTCCCCATGCGTTTCACCTGATCTTCTTCAACCGCTCATTCACCACATCCGCGTCGAAATACTCGGGATCGTATCCATCCAGCCACTCCAGCAATTCCGCATTCTTCGGACTGCTCGGGCTCCTCAGGGCCTTTAGGACATCGTGGTATCCGCTCTTTCCACCGCAGTCCTCCGGTGGGGCAGAGCGCTTGCCATCAAGGCAGACCGGTGCTTTCAACTCTTCCAGAGGTCGAAAGATCTTCTCTACCAGGATAGTGTGGCTCCAGCCATCTCCAAAGTCGTACTCATAGGTGAACTTGAACTTCTCCCCAGGGATGACTCGATTCAACTTGAACCTCTTCTCGTCCTTGAAATCGTCGCCCAGCATATCTGCCTCAATAGAAATGACGCTGAAGCTCTCGCCATTTATCACGAACTGGTGCAGATGGCAGTCATACCAGCCCATGACCACTTGCAGAATCTTGTGAAGCTTGAATAGAGTTATGTCCCCGCGAACCTGAATTCTCCGCCAGATGGACGGCCTTATTCCATCAAGGCTCACTTTAAGCTGGAAGACTGCCTCGTGCTCGGACTGAACTGAAGAATCCTTTGCTTTTTTCGCCATAGTTCACGATCAACGATGCTCTAAGGATTTCATCTTTGCTGCGTAATAAGAATGTAAAGTACGCCATTCGCCTGGAGCGGGGCACGGGAATTAAGTACGGCTGGGACGGCATGTGCGAGGGGAATTTAGTGGCCAGCTACAAGATTATTGATCACCCCTTTTCGTACCTCAGCTTCAGCCCCGCTTCCCCCCAGTCGAAGACCGGAACGCTTCTTCGCGGATGGCCCGACTCCCGCAGGGCCTGCACCACGAGCGGCACGGTGATGGTGGCATCAGAGAAGACCTGCACTTTGCTCGCCTCTTTCTTGACCTTGCCCCAGGAGACAGCCTCCTCGAAGGTGCAGCCGGACAGGCCGCCCCAGTGCGGAGCGTCGGTGGTGTACTGAATGGCATAGCTGTGGCCTCCCGAGTAATCGCCTATCAATTCCGCAATGACTTCCGTCTGCTGAATGAAGTTCTTGGGAACGCCTCCGCCGATGTAAATCACTCCCGTCTGGGCGGACTTTTCCACCATCTGGGTGATCTCGTCCACATCCTTGATGCCATCGACCATGACGCTATGTCCTTCGCGGAGAGCCATTACCATGCCAATTCCCCAGGAGCTGTCTCCAAAGGCAGGCACGAAGATGGGTACTCCTGCTTTATGAGCCGCGCCAAGGATTGTTGTATCGGGCAGGTCTTTTCCCACCATGTACATCAGCTCGCGTGATGAGTAGCGCCGGGCCGGATCCAGGCTCTTCACAAAGTCAGATATGTGATTGTCGGCTTTATGCAGCTCGATTTCCGATACGAATACGTCGTAGATTCTGTCGATCTTGCATTCATTGAGATAGGCATCATCTGCGCAGGCGCTGCCCTGGTAGTGAACGATGCCCAGTCCCTCGCACAGGTCGTGAAATAGGTTGGCGCCCGTGCTGACCAGGCAGTCTACCTTTCTCTCCCGCAAAAGGTAGGCAATGAACTCGCCCAGGCCCGCGGGCACCATGGCCCCGGCGAGACCGAGGAAGATGGTAACATCCTCGTCGTGCATGCGCTTCCAGACCTTCAGAGATGCACCAAGCTGGCCTCCCTGAAAGCCCATCTTACTCATATCCTCTACCAGATCGGCAACACCCCTCTCTTTCATGGGTATTGTCGTCCTTATCTTCTCGCCACTACAAATAAAATCATGACCATGACCGTGATCCATTTTATCCCTCAAGATTTTTCCACCCCAGTGTTGGTCTGGATACGTTTAAATATTGTCCATCGGCAAGTTTTGCATCTAAGTATATAGAATCCAAACATTCATCCCATCAAAAATCAAGGATCACAGATATATCCTATTGCCACCTTAAAGTAATGCAGCTATGTATTCAATCATTGCGTGCGGCATTTTTGAAAAGGAGATCGAAGCGCTGCGCTTTGAGCTGTTTTTTCCCTTTGAGGCCCACTACCTGGGAGCAGGGCTGCACGTGGACTTCGATGATTTAAAAGGGGCTCTCGTGGCAGAGCTGGAGAAGTGCCGACAGAATGGCAGCGAGGGCATAATAGTAGTATACGGCCAGTGCCATCCCAAGATTGAGGAAATCCTCGTGCCCTACCATGCGGCGCTTGCGGCATGCCAGAACTGCGTGGACGCCTTCATCACCCGGAAGGGGCTGGAGAAGAAGGCCAAGGATGGGCTTTTCTTCTACCTCTCTCCAGGTTGGCTGGATGCCTGGAAGGACATTTTCCGCCGCCTAAATTGGGGCCCGGAAGAGGCCAGGATGCAGATGGGCTCATTTAAGGGAACGGTCTACCTGGACACTCTGAAAGATGCGCCGGCACGCGAGGAAGAGCTTTTAGAATTCTTTGACTTCACTAACCTACCCTTCGAGATAATGCCCGTAGATCTGGGCCACTTCAAATCCCTCATAGTTAAGGCCAAAGAAAGATTGGAGGATTGAGATTGGACGAGTTGGAAGAGATAAAAAGGAAGAAAATGGAACAGATGAAAAAAGATATGAATGCATCAGCGAAACCGTTCGTGGAGCTGCCGGATAAGCCCGTTGTGGTAACGGACGCGACGATTGATGCCGCAGCCAGCCAGTATCCGATCTTCATTCTGGATTGCTGGGCGGAGTGGTGCGGACCCTGCCGCACGATCGGGCCGATTATCGAGCAGCTGGCGACCGAGATGAAAGGAAAGGTCGTCTTCGGCAAGCTGAACATCGACGAGAATATGCAAACCGCCAACAAGTACAGGATCTCGGCGATTCCCACTCTGATGATCTTCAAGGACGGCAAACTCATCGATAAACTGGTGGGAGCCTACCCCAAGCCCGCCTTAGCCGCAAAAATTCAGAAGTTCCTCTGAAAATTACTTTTTCTTTTTCCCTCAAGGTATGCTATTGACAGCCTTGATCTTTGGATAGCCGGAGATGCTGTAAACCGGTTTGGATGAGAGTGTGTCCGGCACCTCATAAAGGGGCTTGGTTCTTGAGTATTGGCTGATATTGTAAATGGGCCTGTAATTATCGGTATTGTAGGTGAGTAGGGATACATTTCCCAGGCGCTGGCTCACATTGAATGCGGTACTTGGGGATATGCTGGAAGGTATATTGTAGGTGGATTTGTTGCCGTACACATCCAGGTTGTTTAATGGCTTGGGTCTCGCGAAGCCGGCCCGAAGGACCTTGGTGTGATCAGCGGCTTTCCCGGTACCCAATTGGGTGGCGGCCGGGGCGCTTTTCAGACTATCATCTGGAGAAATAGCCGTTGTAGCATCGGGGTTTGCAGCCTCTGTGAGGCTCGCCGCGGCGCTCTGAGTCTCATTTAGCGTGATGTTCTTTGTGACGTTCTTAGTTTCGTTTAACGTGATGTTCGCGGTAGCGTTCTGACTGTCTTCTGCAATTGTGGCCGGCATTAAATAGGCCAGCAGCGCCAGAGTGCAGATAAGGCCTACAAGAATTTTTTGCATAATGGTCATCTCCTTTTCCTGATTAGAACGATCGTGAGCAAGGCTAATGCTGCAACTCCAGCCGGAAAGTTGGCTTTCTTTGCCGTATCTGTGGCGTTGCTCCTCAGCAGAGATTTAGCCTCAATCACATTCTCCTCCAAATCCATAACGGCGCCGCCCTGGCCGAGCAAAACGGTGCGCAGTTGGTAGATGCCCGGTCCAAGAGTTTTGTTCCAGGAGATCTCCACCGTCTCATCGTCTCCGGTAAGAAGGATCGGCGTCCTCTTCTCGGTGGTATTGAGAATGGAACCATTTTGAGATAGAATAAAGCGCAAAGATCCCGCAAAGGGAACACGAGAGTTGCCCATGACTGTAGCGCTGGCACCGGTCTCATCTTGATAGGTCTCGGTGATCATGGCATCATCCACAGCCAAAAAGGAATTCATGAAGGATCTTGTTTGGTTGTGATTCAGCTCCTCAATCTTCACGCGACCCGCATACTCGCGTCCGTTTTCCAGGATCTGTTTCCAGGCATAGTCCTTGGTAATCGGCAGGCCATTGCTTCCAGTGATGGGTATCACCTGCTCTCTGGTGACATACACTGCCTTGTTCCCGTCGATGAGCATGTAGTAAATGTCCACAACGGTAGGATCGCTAGCACTGATGACAAGGTGCATGCCGCGAGAGTCGGCACGAAAATCGCGCACGTCAAACCGTATGGGCTCCACTCCCCCGTAAAAAAAGTTATAGCATTTCCTGGAGACGGCTGTCCCATTTTTCCATAAAACGGCGCAGACATCATAGCTGCCTTTCTCGGCTTTTAAGGCAGGCCAGCGAATGACAAAGGTTCCCGCACCATCCAGCGTCAGGTTCCTGGTCGCTATCAGCTTTCCCTCATCCATCAGATCCAGCTGCAAAGCCATGCCGGCCACGTCTCCTTCCAGTGTAACATCAGCCGAGTCTATGCTGGAGTAGAGATTTGCAATCTCCGAAGAATGGGCTGTGCCCGTCATAGCCATCAGGGCTGCCAGGGCCACCAGGGCCGCTAAATGCCAAACCGCGCTTATTCTCATAGGACCAACCTGCCGACCATTGCCGGGTATTCTGTTTTACCTTAATGGGTTTAAAACTACCGTATCGAAATAGAAGAAATCAAAAAAAAGATGCCCCGAGGCTTGATGCCAGGCTTGCTAAATAGTCAGCCAATTGGTGAATGGCGCGATCAAGGTTATGAGCAGGGATGTCAGCACCAACCAGGTGAGAAGGGCCACGGTCGTCTTGGTGAACCTTTCCGCCTTCTCGGGCCGGACAATCTTCTCAAAGCCGGACTGCACCAGATCCCTGAAGATGTGCCCACCATCCAATGGCACCGCAGGAAGACAGTTGAACAGGCCGGCATAAAGGTTGATCCAGCCGATCCAGAGTAGAAGGTTGGCAATCCAGAAGAACTTGCTTCCCAGGGGCTCGGCCCATCCGCTGGGCTCAAAGACGGCGGTCAGCCAGCCGCTAAAACCGGGAAAGCCCTTCTGGGTGAATCCCGGGATTCCAGTAAAAGGCAGGCTGAGCATTAAGCCGAACCCGGTTATGCCCATGCTGGGTATGTCCTTGAGTGTCTGTAAAAATTGCCTGGCCGGAACCTCCTGAAAGAGTGCTCCACCAGATAAAACCGCATTCCCAGAGATGCCGATGCCTATGAATCCTCCGCGATCTTCCTTGGCCGCAGCCTCTTTCGCAGTTAGATTGACCTGGTAGGTATTGCCCTCACCGGTGGTTATGGCGATGATTTGGCCGGGGCGAGTAGAGTTCATCTGCTTTCTGAAGCCCTCCAGATTTGCGATCTTTATTCCGTCAATTTCTGTGATCACGCTTCGGGAAGGAAGACCAGCAGATTCGGCAGGCGAACCCTTGAAGGTGGAAGCCACCATGATACCTCGCGCCGGCTCGTCAGAGAGGGGCAAGATCTGTTCTCGGTCGTCATAAAGCACTTTCATGCGGGTTGTGGAACTACCCAGATGACTGTAGAACTGCTCTAGACTGCTATCTTTGTTTCCATTTACATCCAATAGCACCATGCCGCTCTCAAAACCTGCTTTCTCTGCGGTGGAGCCGTCCTGAACATCGACCACAATCAGCCTGTCCACCGGAGATATGGATCCTATGACCGGACCGAAGAAGAGGGCCATAGCCAATGCCGCCACAATGAAATTGGAGATGACACCTGCCGATAGAATCCTGATTCTTGCACCCTTGCTCACCAATGCAGGCTTATCTTTGCTGCCGAAGAGATCCTCTTCATCCGGCTCCACAAAAGCTGCGATTGGTGCAAATAAAACTGCTACGATTCCCATGGACTTGACGCGCACGCCCTCTACGCGACTGAGTATGCCGTGAGCGAACTCGTGCACTACCATGGTCACAAAAAGAGCAATCCAGCCCCAGACGAAGGGGATGTACTCATTTAAGCCTGGAATGAGAAGGATGTTTCTCGGAGCGTTCAAGCTGCTGGGCAAAGGAGGCTCCTGAATCATTGATATGGCTAAGCTAAGAAGCAGGATCAAAAAAGAGGTCATGCTCAATACGACCAGGGGTATGCCGGCCGAGGCTACCAGTCTCCAGAAACTCTTGGGACGGGCCAGCCTGTCCAGCAGATACAGGCCTCGAGTGGTACGAAAAAACATGGCCAAAGGAATGCCAAACAAGCATCCTACTGAGATTCCCCGGCTTCGCCATTTTTCGCTATCTTTCAAAGGCAAGAGAAGGATGGAATACAGGCCGATCAGTGCCAGAGCTATGAGCAGCCAATCAACGTAGTCAAGCTGAAACTGCAAGTCCAAAATTTAATCCTCAGAGTAAGCCCTGCGCCCTTAGCTCTTCCTTGGCCAGCTCCTGATGCTTCTTCTCCAAAAAGCTATAGACATTTCCATGCGGAGCACCATCAAGCAGCATCTCTATGGCGGTACGTGCAACTCGCATTTGCTCCGCATAGCCCAATATGGCTACGGTCTTGCCATACACAGATACCTTGGCACCGGAGAGCCGCTCCATGATCTCACGCGACCGTCCGTCCTTGCCGATGATGCGGCCCTTGATACGTTCCATATCGTTCTTGGTGCCTGCCATCTTGGACAGATCCAGCACATCGAGCATCAGCATCTCGTCATCAAGAAGGGCCAGAGCCCTCTCTGGTGAGAAACCTCTGCCGATGGCTTTTACCAGGTCTAATACTCTAAGGCCCTGCAATGGGTCTTCTGCCGATGCAATAGAGATCGCACCGGTCTCGCTGTCTATCTCAATAGTGGTTTTGGTCTTCTCTTCGATAAAGCGCTTCATGGACCCGCCAGGTCCCACCAGCACACCTACGCGCTCTTCTGGAATCTTGATATCCAATTTAATCAGCCTTCTTTTTTGTCTATCTCTTCTTTGTCTTTGCTTAGCTTCTCCCAGATCTCTTCTGGGGAGCCCACGTTATATTTTTTCTTAAAGTAATGGGCCACGTTGGCTATATCGCGCTCCAGAAATCTTCTGGCCATGGGATGGTCCAGCGTAACAGACTGCCCCATATCTATTATCACCGGCTCGCCTTCGTCATAAAGTATATTGAACTCGCTCAGATCGGCATGAACGAGCTGTGCGCGATTATAGAGCACAGAGATATATTCAACGATTCTTTCAAAAATGCGCTTGGCGTCCTCAGTCTCCAGTTCCACGTCTTTTAGCGGAGGAGCAACATTCTCGCCTTTGCCGATAAGATCCATAACCAGTATGTTCTCTCTCATGGCTATGGGGTGGGGCACGGCTACACCCACCTCTTCCGCTCGCGTCAGGTTTCGAAATTCCTTCCGGGTCCAGGCCGCGACAATCGCTCTCTTTGTGCCCTTCACGTTTCCAAATCGCGGATCGCCATGCAAGTAGTCCTGCATGGAATTGAAATTGCTGGTAGAGATGCGGTAAATCTTTAGGGCAAGCTGTTTTTCACCCACGATGGCCTTAAAAATGTTGGCTTCTTTGCCGGTGCAGACGGACCCGCCCAGAGCATCGATTACGCCCTTGCTGGCCAGGCTGTAAAGGTCCATCAGGGTGCGCTTATCGAAGACCGCATCCTGGACGTTTAGATCATCGGAGTCCTTTATCCTGGTACGAAGAACATCGATCTTAGTATCGAAATCTTCATCCTTGGTACGCCGGCTCATAAAGTGCCTTTCAAGAAGATTCCTTCAAGAAGTTCCTTTCAGAAATCCCTTGCGCTGCAGCCAGTCCACCTGGGGGCCTGTGTATCTCCAGACTACATCGGCCTTCTCATTCTGGATTTCCCAGGGAATGACAATAACCACGTCACCCTGTCTAATCCAGATCCTCTTCTTCATCTTGCCAGGTATGCGCCCCATCCTGGTGATGCCGTCGATGCATCTAACCTTTATGCGATTGGCTCCAAGCAAGCTTTCCACATGACCGAATATTTCTCGATCCTGTTTGCGGGGGAGACGGACTCTGGTTATTACAGCTCCTTCTTCTTCCCTGCCACGACCTCTATTATACAGCTTATCACCTCAAATAATAATTATGGACCTAAGACTTCATGGAATCTTCGGGGCCGCTCTTGCCCCGAGTAGCCAAAGTACCTTTCTTTTCGCCCTTCTGCTAAAAACCACTCTTAAATAGTTAAAGCTTGTGTCGGCCAAAATGCAAATGGGCCCGACGCGATTCGAACGCGTGATCCCCGCCGTGTGAAGGCGATGTCATAACCAGCTAGACCACAGGCCCTCGAAGTAAGCCTAGTAAGTCATCAGCTATTTGTATCTTGCCCTTGGGAAGAGAACTGCAAAACTCATGCCCAGTGGAATTATTTAAATAGTAATTCGCGAAGCTAATATAGTGAATGAGTTTCATTTTGCGAAACCCAGCCTACACCTTTTATGAGCGGCTTTTGAAGTCACGCATTCTTGCCGGGGCGCCGGTGGAGCATGTGGCCATCATTCAGGATGGAAACCGCAGATATGCCCTGCAAAAAGGCCTCTCCAGGTTCCTGGGGCACAGCCTTGGTGCCGACACCTCGGAGAAGGTCCCCGATTGGTGCCTGGAGGTAGGTGTTAAGCATCTTACCCTCTATGCCTTTTCCACAGAGAACTTTGAGAGGGACGAGTTGGAGAAGCGCTATCTCTTTGATCTGATCAAAAACAAGTTTGGGGAGCTATGTCGCTCCAAAAAAATACATGCCAACAGGGTTCGCGTAAGGGCCATCGGCAGGGTGGAGATGCTGCCCTTGGACCTTCAGGAGGAGATCTGCCGCACTGAGGAGGCCACGCGAGAATATGAGACGATGTACCTGAACGTAGCCCTGGCCTACGGCGGCCAGCGCGAGCTGGTAGACGCAGCGCGATTGCTGGCGCGCCAGATAAGAGAGGGAAAGATCAGGGCAGAAGATGTGGACGAGGATCTGATCGCAACGCATCTCTATCCGCAGGACGGCATTTCTGTGCCCAAAGTGGATCTGATCATCAGGACGGGCGGGGACACTCGCACCTCCAACTTCTTGCCCTGGCAGGCCAACGGCAATGAGTGCGCTGCATACTTTTGTGCGCCCTACTGGCCAGAGTTTAGGAAGATCGACTTTCTGCGTGCCATTCGCACTGCTCAGACCAGGGGGCCGGGCCAACAAGCTTAATAACTAAAAGCATGCCATGAGGGATGTTTTGTCCCGATGGGGTAGTGGACATCCCGAAGGCCTGCGGAGCCAAAAGCGCAGAGAGCCTTCAACCCGGGTTCGAATCCCGGTCGGGACGTATATTTACTATAATAAAATGGAAATGGCTTAGATTCAAGCAAATGTCATTTTGATTTTTCTCTATTTCATCTCATCTTGGTCAGTTATTTAATGCTTCCAAGTCGTGCATTTTTTGAGACAGGGCAATCATTCGGCCCACATATATTTGGCAATTTCCCTCCACTCACCGAAAGACCTAATTACCTTAGTCACGAAATAAAAGGTATCCGGCGCTGCAAATCGCGGCGCAAATTAGAGTGAGGGAGCGGTTGGTTGTGGCATTACAAAGCAGCAAAAATTCCCGATTCAAGTCGGGAATACCTGGATATGATGAATTGGTAGATGGCGGTTTTCACAAAGGAACAGTCAACACCATCACCGGCTCTTCCGGTACGGGCAAGACCGTCTTTGCCGGCCAGTTCATAAGTTACGGCATCAAGATGGGCGAGAAGGGAATGATCATCACCCCTTCCGAGAGCGCAGAGTACCTGAAGCGAGAGATGATGTCCTCCTTCGGCTGGGACTTCTCCAACCTGGAAAAGGAGGGAAAACTCGCCATTGTCGATGTCACCGACCCAGTTTTGCGCCTGCAAAAGAGCATCGATGTCGATCCGGTGGATTTCCTCATAAACTTTCGTAAGCTGGTAGAAAGAAAGCTGGAGGAGGCCAAGCCCGACCGGCTCTTCATCGACGACCTGACAGCCTTCTTCATGGCCGTAGAGCAGCCCTTTAAAATTCGGTCCCTGACCGACGACCTCTTCGGCACCATTCGTGCCAGCGGCGTGACGTCGGTCGTCACCATTGGCACGGCTTTTGGAACCAACCAGTTCCTGGAGTACGGAGCGGACTCAGCCACCGTGCTCAACCGTGAGCGCATCGGCAACACTCTCATCAGGTCGATATATATCATGAAGATGCGCGGCTCGAAGATCGCCAATAGCATCAGGGTCCTGGACATATCTGATGAGGGAATCTCCGTGTCCTCGCTCTCGCCCTATCCCTAAGGGGCCATGAAAACAGAGGGAACATAAAATGATCGAAAGATGGATCGTCCTGGCTGCAGAGGAAGCAGGTCCCGTCTCGAATAAGATGGGCGGTATCTGGAATGTGGTGGATGCAGAGGCAGTGACGCTAGCGGGGCTGGTGGCGCGAGGTGATATTGAAAGCGGCCTGCACATCCTGGTGGCGGGTCCCAACTATCCTACTTCCGGCGGAGACTGGAACACAGGCAGAAACCGGGTCACAGATCTCACGGGATTCGAGAAGATGGAGAATGGGCCAGAGCTCGAGGGCGTTCTGGCGAAACTGAATGCTTCCGGCATTGAGACCGTTACCGGGCAAAGAAATGTAGAAGGCGTTCCCATCAGCTATGTGCTCTTCAATACCAATTATTATCAGTCCCAGATGGTGCGCTGGAAGAATCAGGAGATGACCCAGAATAACGCCATCAAGACGGAGGCCTTTGATCTGGTGGGCCTGGATTCCATGAACTTCGAGAGAGCTCACTATGGCTCTGAGTACAACCACTACCTCAATCTTTCCTATGCCGTATCCGAGCTGGTGCGAGGCCTGACGCGCGCCCCGGAAGAGATGGCACAAAAGTATACCGACATGGCAGTCTCGGATTTTGCCAAGTCGGTAATGCCCAAAGTGAGAGTTGCCATGCACTGCCATGAGTTTGGAGTCTTCTATGCGGCAGCCAGGCTGAAAAAGCTGGGCGTTCCTGTTAGGTCGGTCTGCACATTGCACGCCACAGTTCCCGGTCGCACGGCTGGCTATAAATCTCTGCAAAAGGTAGCCCAAGGCGACTCAAACATGGAGCCCGGCACGCCTTTTGGCTTTGCCACATTGGAGGCTCTGGCCCGCTATGCCGATGCCGTTACATTCGTGGGTGATTCGACCATGAAAGAGGCCATGCTTTTTTACCGCTTGAAAGGCATTGTCATTCGGAATGGAATTGATGTGGTGGCGCAGGAGATCGACTGGGATAAAAAAGAGCGCTGCCGGACCCGGATCCAGCAGTTTCTGACTGACAATCTCTACAAATACTGCGACGGCAAGTGCGTAAAATCCGAGAATATAATTCCGGTCTTCACCATCTCCCGCATAGAGATCGAGAATAAAGGATATCTTCAGCTCCTTGATGCCCTGGTGCTTCAGGATCACCTGCTCAAGCATAGATTAGCCGGTCAGCGTCATGCCGAGGAGACAAGGGTGGTATGCTTCCTGATAGCCGCGCACGGTCCCAAAGACAAGGAGAAGCTGCCGGAGGGATTTCCCATCAATCTCACGCCGGAGGTTCTGGTGGGCGACGAGATCCGCCTGGAGAATATGATCAAGGAGCATGGCCTGGATGAATCGGAACTGATATCCGGCAGACGAATGGTGGCGGCACTGCTCTATCCTCAGTGGGTGGGACCCGACGACGGCGGCCTGGGAATGCATGCTGATGAGATCATGGCCGGCTGTGTCGCCGGCATATTTCCTTCCCAATATGAGCCCTTCCTTCTCACCGCCCTGGAAGCGGGCCGGGAAGGCACACCCAACATCGTCAGCCGGGCGGCAGGATACAGCGATGCTTTAAAGAAGATCAAACGCCGCGTGCCGGGCCTGGGGGGCGTGGTGATTGTGGACAACATTGAGGCTCAGCCCCAGGAGACCGTCCTGGATTATGCCCTGGCCCTGGACTACTTCACCTGGACCTATCTGGACGATGAGGTCAAATACCGGCTGCTCTGCGAGGAGTCCTTCTCCTTGGCCAGACAGTTTAGCTGGAATGAGCCGGTACTGGAGTATTACAAGAATCTGGTAGCTTAGATGGGATGTGAGAAAAGAATGAGAATTGCCTACTTCAGCATCGAGTTTCCGCCCAGGATCTTCGGCGGTCTTGGTGTGTATGTGGATGAAATATCCAGAGAACTGGTCTCCCTGGGTGAGAAAATCTCGGTCTTTACATTGGGGGACAGCAGACTGGAGAGGCATCAGGACATGAATGGAGTGGAGGTGTTCAGGGAGGTTACCGTCCCGATCAGGGATGGTCTGGAGATATTCCTCTCACCCGAGACCCTTTCCTGGGGGGAAGGCCTTTACTTCCTTTTGGACCTTTTCAGCCTAAACCAGCTAGCTGCGGCGAGACTTATGGAGAATGGGCCATTCCATCTCTGTGTGGCCCACGACTGGCTCGGCCTCCTGGGAGCTATGGCCGTTAAGAGGGAAGGTATTCCCATGATTTTCCATGTGCACGGCCTGGAGGTCGGTCGATCGGACAATCCCAATCCCCAGCTCGTGGCTCTGGAAAAGAAAGGTGCGAAAGTAGCGGATCTGATCATTACCGTTTCAGAGGCCATGAAGCAGGAGCTGGTCAGCCTGGGAGTTGAGGCAAAGAAGGTTCACGTATGCTACCATGGCGTGGACGGCGCGTTTTTCGATCCCGATCGGGCTGATCCAGAGCGGCTAGCGGCTCTACGAAAGAGATATGGCTATGCAGAGGATGATGTCATCGTGCTCTTCATGGGCCGGCTGGAACCTGTCAAAGGGATTGTACAGCTCTTTTCTGCCATTCCCGATGTTCTGGCAGAGCACCCTCGGTTGAAGCTGCTGGTAGTGGGCAAGGGAATCCTTGAGAGCTGGGCTCTTTCCGAGGCGAAACGACTGGGCTGCATCACTCTGGTCACAGACTTTCTGGATGCAGAGGATAAGATGCACCATTATGCTCTGGCGGATTTGTGCGTATTTCCCAGCATCTATGAGCCCTTTGGCATCGTCGCTCTCGAAGCGGCGGCCATGGGCAAGGCAGCAGTGGTAGGTGCCGCCGGCACCTCTGGTCTGGCGGAGATTGTGAAAAATCCGGGCGAGGCGCGGCCCACAGGCGTTCATGTCAATGCTCGCGATCCGAGAGACATCGCCTGGGGCATCAATCTCGCCCTGGAGGACCTGGATCGCCTCCAATCCTGGGGAAATAACGCCCGGGCCCGGGCGCTGGAAGAGTTCACCTGGCAGAAAGCCGCAAAGATGACACTTGAGATTTATAAGGAATGCATAAGCTAGGACCTGAGCTCCCGGATTGAAGAAAAAGAGAGAGCTGGGCTGGAAGAAGTGAGGTCATATGCACTTACGAGGCCGGTCCAGTTGCTCCCAGCTCCCTGGCCTTGGTGAAGGCAGCCTCGGCTTCGGTGGCCTTTCCGAGAGCCTCAAGAGCAATGCCCTTGTTGCTCCAAGCCTCGGAATCATTGGGGTTGAGTCGAAGGCCTCCGTCAAAAGCCGTTATGGCTTCTTCATACTTGCCCTGGATGCCGAGAGCGATACCTTTGTTGAACCATGCATCGATGTAGTTGGGGTTTAGCCTGATGGCCTCGTCACACGCTTTGACGGCCTCATTGTACTTGCCCAGGTTAATGAGTGCAGCGCATTTGTTATTCCAGGCTATTGCAAGGTTGGGATCTAGCCTGATGGCCTCGTCACACGCCTCGATGGCCTCATCGTACTTGCCTTGGTCACCGAAAGCTGCGCCTTTATTGCTCCAGGCCAAAGCATATTTGGGATCGAGTTTGATTGCTTCGTCACACGCTTTGATGGCCTCATCGTACTTGCCCAGTTCCCTGAGGGCTGCGCCTTTGTTGCTCCTGGCTGCGGCAAGGTTAGGATCCAATCTGATGGCCTCGTCACACACTTCGATAGCCTCCTCGTATTTGCCCTGGCTAAGGAGAGCAATGCATTTGTTATTCCAGGCCATTGCGAAGTTGGGGTCGAGCCTGATGGCCTCGTCACACACCTTGATAGCCTCATTGTACTTGCTCTGGCCTGCGAGGGCATTTCCTTTGTTGCTCCAGGCATAGGCAAGGTTGGGATCGAGCCGAATGGCCTCGTCGCATGCCTTGATAGCCTCATCGTACTTGCCCTGGACAGTGAGAGCTGCGCCTTTATTGCTCCAGGCCAAAGCA
>Ga0209777_10001756_pt1 | contig 30261 bp, 20 predicted proteins | sample FrelakmetHBP12HB_FD_187147 | JGI IMG/M metagenome (GOLD analysis project Ga0209777, IMG submission 187147) | Freshwater lake sediment microbial communities from the University of Notre Dame, USA, for methane emissions studies -HBP12 HB (SPAdes)... | ecosystem: Environmental > Aquatic >... | reverse complement strand
AGATGATGTTCAAAAAAATCTTGTCGCTGCTTGGACTCTCTACAACGAAGCTGCCGAACAAGGTGTTGTAGAAGCGCAAGATCGGCTCGGTTGCTGGTATTTATATGGAAACAATGTGACAGCAGATCTTGAAAAAGCACAAACATTATTGAAAATGGCGGCAGATGGTGGCTTTGCCCCTGCCCAATACCACCTCGGATTGTTATATGAAAAAACTGCACGCTCTGCTGAGGAGCTAAACAAAGCGATAAAGATGTATACATTAGCGGCCAACAAAAAGGAGATAGAGGCCCAACTGGCCCTTGCTCGCCTTTATGAATCTGGGACAGCGGTCAAAAAGGATCTCAATAAAGCGTTCGCATTGTATGAGCATGCAGCCGAGCAGGGAAACGCTGACGCTCAATATATAGTTGGTCAGTATTTTGAAAAAGGAATCGTGGTAGAACAGAGTACAAGCTACGCAATAAGGCTGTGGCGGATAGCGAGTACGGGAGGAAGCGCTGATGCTCAATATGCTCTTGGAGTGGCCTCTAGCAATGGAACTGGTGTGGAAAAAAATGAATGGGATGCGTGCAAATTCTTTGAACTAGCAGCAGAGCAAGGCTATAAAGATGCTCTTGATCTATGGCGCGATTGCAAACAAAGAATCCCAGAGAAGAAAGCGAAAAGGTAAATGTTCATCCTTATGCACGTATGTGTTCTCGCTATGTGAGCGAAGTAGCGCTCGTTGCAGACACAAATTTGACAACATCTCGACAATTTTCGAAAATTAAAGCTAAAATTGAAAATTTAAAGAAGAATACTTCAAAAGAGCACTCTATGGAAAACTACTTGAGTCAGCACATAAAAACCAGGGAAAATCTTTTTCTTTACGTAGAGTCTTTTGGCCAAAAAAAGAATGAGGCCGTTCTGCTTATCGCTGGAGCAGGAGCGCCTTGCCGTTTTTGGACAGATACTTTTTGCCACTCTTTTGTAAAAAATGATTTTTTCGTTATCCGCTTTGATCAACGGGATACGGGACTCTCCTCCTCTTGCGATTTTGAAAAAAAGCCCTTCGACCTCGAAGATCTTGCCGCTGATATCATTGACATTTTGGATTTCTATGGAATCGAAAAGGCCCATATCATTGGCGATTCGATGGGTGGCTATGTTGCCCAGTGGCTTGCCGCCACAACTCCTTCTCGTGTGAAGAAAATGGTAGCCATATCAACTGGCCCTATTGGAGAGGTCGCCGATTATAATTTCCAACTCACACCTAGCCAAAAAACCATTGCAGAAGGAGTCTGGAAGGCACTCCTTGCCAACCGTCCCACAAAAAATTTTGAAGAGAGCATTGAAGGTTACATGAAGGTGTGGAGCCTGCTGAACGGGACATTTGCCCTGGATGAGAAGATGGCTCTCGCCTACACTCGTGATCTTTATTTCCGCTCCAATTATCCGGCTGAATTTCATCCCTCCTTTATTGCGATCATTGAGAAAACAGCGGCCAATCTTAAGGAAAGGAGCTCGCTTTTAGCAGCCATTCAAGCGCCAACTCTGGTCATTCATGGGCAAAAAGATACTCTACTATTGCCACAAGTGAACGGAATACCCTTGTCTTTGGCTATACCAGAGGCCGAATTACAGCTGATTCCTAAAATGGGTCATATGATGTTTAATAGAGAACTGGAAGCAGACATTGCTTCGAGGATTTTATTTTTTCTAAATTCGCAATAAAAAACCCTCAACCAGTTTCCCAGTTGAGGGTCGTAAAGGAAGGGTTCTCTGAAAAATCGAGAACCTATCTCACAACGTCATGTTGATCGAGCTGTTGTCACATGTCGTGTTTTGAATAGCGAGCGCAATCTTATTTTTTCTCAAAACCAAAACTTTTGATTAGATCTCTCCTAACATCGGGCTTTTCTCTTATCTTATTTAATGTTTGTGTCTCTGCTTTAATGATAATTTCTTCTATCGTTTTGGAATGTTTTTTAAAAACCTCATTCAAGGCTATGACATCTGAATCTTTACCCTCTAAAGCAAGTTCGAATACTTTTTTATCAAAGACTGGAGCCATTTCGTCAAAGGCTGGTTTTATCGCATTTTGGGCAGAAAATTCCATATAGGCACGAGCTACAATAGCCTGAATTTTTTCTTCCATTTCCGAAATTGTCGTTTTTGGCACATATGCATAAGAGAAGCTGGCACCCCCCTCTTCCATCGAAGACCAGACGCAACAACCCACCCTAAGCTCGTCGCCCTTATTAAATATTTTCAACCCTGGCTGAGCCATGATGGCATTGAATCTTATAAGCGGTTCGAGGTTTTCGAGCACCTGGTGAAATGGACGTTTTTCATACATCGGGCCTAAAATTTTCAGTCCTAGCTTCCTGACTTGCTCCTCTGGGAATTTCAGAGATTCGGTATTGGTCACATTTTCTACTTGAGCTGTAGATGTGCTCAAACTGACTGAGGAACTCTTACAGTCGTCTATAGACATGGAAGTCATTGCATTTGTTAAAGACATTGAACTCATTTTGTTACTCCTTTTTAATTTTTTGTGAACTAATAATAACATAAATTGACTTGTATAAGCAATATTATTTTTAATAGGAAACCATGTCTCAAATTCCAAGGTGAGGAAACTTTTTACTCTCCTCAGATATTCTTCTTTGCCTGCGCCGTTGCTAGCACTTCTTGCGCATCGCGAAACTCTTTCGATTGAAAATTAGCTCGCGCTTGGTTGAACATCACGAGCCCAAATCGAACCCGTTCTGCTGCCTTTTCGAGATTCACCTCTCCCCTTATGATTTTCTTCTGGAAAGAATGAGAAGTTTCAGGCTCTGTTTTCCATTCATATGCCGCGTCGGGACAGGTCACAAACAAGTGTAGGGCATAACAAATGAAGGCGGTCTGTTTCATCAGGTATAATTTAGCACGCTCTACTTGTGTCATGGGGCGCCCAAAATATGCCGTCAACCACCCATTTGCCTGCTCTGGGCTCTCACAATCAAAAACAAGGATCGTGGCAATATCAAAATAGGGATCATCCTGAGTGGCAGTTTCGTAATCGATAATTTTAAAAGACGAACCAGAAAAGATCATGTTGAACGGATGCAGATCGTTGTGGCATGGAGCAATTTGCATAAAAGGCAAAAGGGCCTTGTTGATAACGGGAAGCATCTCTTGCATCTCGATAGCCGCTGCTGCAAAAGCCTTCTCATTTTTGAGTTTCTGTATATAGTTGCTCATGTCTTTGACAATGGTGCTATTTTCAGGGAAGGCGGGGCCATGATGCATTTTTTTCGCCGCCTCTGCCATGGCTTTATAGTAGTCCCGAGAGGCCTTTTCTTCACTGGGAGGAACAGAATGGGAAACATACTCCATGATCACATATTTTCGCGTGGCATCAGCAGCATAGACATGAGGCCCGAATCCTGTTTTGGATGCAATGTCTAAACAGGTAACCTCACGACGGATTTCCGCAGGACTTGCTGACAAAAACCGAATGACATATTTTTTTTGAGGCGTGGTGACGCTGAAGAGCTGCGCATTGATGCCTCCGTGAAGCTTTTCAGCAGAAACGGGCTCTTGTATCGCAAGAGCTTCCTGCACAACACGTGCAGCATACGCACTGTCAATCGTCTGGCTTGCGGGATGTACGACACACGTAGTTGCCTGGCTCAATGCAATGGATGGTGTACTTGTTGTGTTCAGTGATTCCAGGACAGAGCAGGCGACAGCGGTCGTTGTTGATGGCTCTTTTTCATCGTCTATTTCAGGCAAACACAAAATTTTTGAATTGCAGCTGGTTACTTGTAAATTTGTACTCATATTAAACTCTTTGTTATTAAACAATTAAAAAGATGTTTATTTTAACATTATTTTATATTTTGTTCAAATAAGAATAATTAATGTAGGCGCGAAATAGAAACGAGTCAATTCTTCTCGCTCCTCGATTGTTAAACGTTTATGCCCTCCCATGAAAAGCATCTCACCACCGCGTTTAAAAAGGTGGTGCAACCATTTCTAGAACTCACGCTCGCTCCTTAGATGATATGTGGTATGTATTCATCTATTTTTCGGAAGAAGTTCAACTTTATTCTCTCAGCTTAAGAGTTAAATTTTCTTAAAACGAACGCCAATTATCGCAGGGACATCGTCTAATAAATGACGTTCTCTGTGTTCCGTACTCATGTTAGTCTCAGTTTTTGAAAACGCTACCTCCTCAAATCCATCCACTACAAAACCCGCTTGAAAGGCTGTTTGAAAAATAGTGGAGAGAGAACGGTGAAAGAAGAAATATGTCTGAGGCAGTGCTACACCAGCCTTTACGCATATTGCAAAGGGTTTTAAATAACGAATAACTTTCACCCCACGAACCTGTGTGAGAGGGTAAGTACCTTCATCAATTTCATGGAATAAAGGGCCTACAGCTTTTTCGAAACAGGGATGAGTTTGTGTAATAATAAAAACACCTTGTGGTTTCAATAGCTTACATGCTCCTTGAAATACAGGTATAATATCCGCTATATCCATGATGGCCATGTTGCTAATGACACAATCAAATTGACTGGTGATTTTATTGTAAGTTTCAGGGTTCGTTGCGTCAGCAACAAGATATTGAATGTGGTTTTTGAGATTTTCGTCCGTTCTCTGTTTTGCCAATTCAATAAGCTTTGCTGAAGCGTCCATTGCAACAACATCAGCGCCCATTTTAGAAAGGCGCCGTGCTAAGAAACCATTTCCACACGCTATTTCTAACACTTTCGAGTTTTGGCCAATCTTTGGAAGCAATTTATTGATAACAGGATCGACAATTTGCACTTGAAAATCACGGCCTTCGCCACTTATAGCGTCCCAACCATCAGCGTTTTGCTCCCAGCTTTGAATGGTGCTTAAATTTTGAGTTTGAACACTATTTTCTACACTTTGACCTTGTAAAAAGCACCCTTGTGAAAGCACGAATACGGAAAATAATATTACAAAGGTTTTAAAATGCTTTAAAAATTGTTGAATCGCCATAAATACGTCCTCAAGAATTAATTAACAGAAAAAACTGATTAATTTATAAAGAAAATATAATAACATAATCAATGAAAATATTACAACTGGAATGGTGTGTGTTAGCGCAAAATAGAAATGTCACATATGGCAAACGAATAAATTCAAACAAAGGAGGTTAGCGTGAAGGAAGAAGACATGGCTATTTTGTGCCTACAATGCCAAATAATTTATTGAAATAATTTATAATTTCTTATATAATATTGCCATAAGCTTTAAAAAAGGGTTTATTATATGAATATAATTTGGAATACATTGAGTGGCGTAAACCAAACAAAAGAGGCGCTTATTCTCTCTGGAACTTCCTTTGGTCGAGAGGTTGAAGATTATACAAAAGGGCGAAAACCCTATTCGCTCGATGTCTTTCGTTGGATAAAAGACCTGGTTCCCCCTGACGCGGATATTCTCGATATGGCTTGTGGTAATGGACTTGCAACGATTGATTTACGAGAACATGTAACCTCTAAAGTCATTGGTTTCGATATAGATAATAAAATGCTTGCGGAAGCCAAAAGACTCTCCAAAGAAAGGAATTTCTCTGACATCCAGTATGTCCAGGGCGACGCTTGCACAATGGAAGATAATCAGACACTTAAACATAAGAGATTTGATGTAATCTGCATCTTTACTGCTATTCATTGGTTATTGAAACCAAAAGCTCTTCAAGCAATGCACGCTCTTTTAAAGCCGAAAGGTAAGTTGATCATAGTTGATGGCGAAATAGATAATGATAAGGAAAAGTATTCCGCAAAAAATTTTCGTGAGAGATTTACCTCTATCGTTTCTCGCATCTTGAATCGACCAATAATTTATGAGAAACAAAATGGCACGACTCTTCTAAAAAACAACCATTTTAAGCCCCTAGCAGCCGTGGCAATCCCTTACGAGGGCACGCTTTCATTTGCAGACTATTGCTCAATCGTCAAATCCTCCAGCTTCTTTGCTGAACTCGACGAGAATGAGAAGAAACAAGTATGGCCTGCTCTCGAAATGAAGATACAAGAGTTATTTTCAAACCATATGAATGTTCCGATCAACGTACAAGGAATTCATCAGTGCTTCGTTTACCAGAAAGTCCCAAAGAAGCCTCTTGAGGGGTTACAGAGCAAGTTGTAATGAAGAGATTGAAGCGTTAAAAATGATGTACAACACGTACGTAGAGGCGAAAAAATTCTCTAAAGAAAAGCATGTTGAAATTAATGAGTACCTTGCTGATTTTGAAAAAAACATTTCCGACTGGACGAAACATCCAAAAACAGCTGCGCCGCACATTCCAACAATTTTTCAATTCTTCCGCAAAGAGGCTATGAAAGGAGCCTAAATCTAAAATCGCAACTTGTTAAGGCTCAATCTTAATTGCCCAGATTTAAAATTTTTGTTATTATAAAAATAAACTCTTGTCTCAGTATGACCATCGAAGAAGGCTTTGAAAATTTTCTCTCCGCCATTCGTCAAGGAAAAGACATTGTTCCACTCTATGCAAATATTTATCGAAAGGCTCAAGCCGAAAACGTCGATGCCACGTCGCTGACAGCCAAAGTCGCAAAAGCCGTTGTGAATGCCCTTACACAAAATGAACAAGAAATCATCAATGTGTCGCATCAGATTGAACTCAGCGAAGGAGAAAAAGCCGAATTGATAAAAAAAGGAGCTCGTGACCAACACGAATTTCTCATTCAAAAAATACTCGTGCAAGCTTTCAAATCAACGAAAAATAATCAAAATGCCATAAAGAAGGGGATAACCAGCCTCCAAGAGTATTGCTCCTCTTTAGTCGAAGCAGCAAAGCGCCCAAAAATTAAAATAAAACGAGACGTGCTTGCCACTCGGACAGGGCCACAACCCATGCAAGTAGAGCCCGAAATAATCGAAATCGCAAAACAGAGCGTCGTAAAAAAACGCCCTCTAGAGGCAGCCAAAGAACCAGAAGAGCCCCCATTAAAACGACTTGAAAGTGTCCCCGAAACTGCTGCACCCCCCATCCCCTCACCTCACCTCACCGAAAAACAAAAATTATTAAAGACCCTTGTTGAGGAATCTTTTCCAAATCTTAAAGATGGACCTTTTGATGAGGAAAAATACCAAAACATCTTGAGCAAGCTCCACCCGCTCTATGACAATATCGACCAGCTATTTCCTCTTTTAAGCATGGCCGAGCAAACAAACTGCCTCGCTATTGTGCATAAAGGGAAAAGCTTCGAGGCAATAGAAGTTCAACTCTTTAACTTTTTACGAGAAATTGTAAAAACTCGCTTCGTCCAAAAGACACTAGACAGGCCACTCCTTCCAATCGTTGAAAAAATCTTCCCTCACTCAATATTGTTTTCCTCATATTTTCAGCTGCTCGACTCTCTCTACACAAAATATAAAAACCTCAAAACTGAATTTAGCTCGCCTTTGAGCCAAGATTTTGCCCAGAAACAATTGACAACTCTTTTTAACTCACAGTTTACTCTTCCAGCACTCGTCTCAGCAGCAACAGAACTGGGACGACTCGAGTATTTACTCGAACATGAGCCAGCCTCCATCCCAGACTATATCCAACACCCCTCTTCTGATTTCATTCAAAAGAGACTGCCGAAACTCGACAAATTTCAGGTCATCTTTTCAAACTACTCTTTTGACATCGCATCGTATGAAACTCAAGTTATCGACAAACTCTCTGAGGCTCTTGTTCGCCCTGATGGAGCAATAAATAGTTGGATTATTCCCGACTTAAAAGAATGGGTAAAAAAGCAAATAAGCAATCAATTTCCCTCACTATCGCTCCATCTCGAAAGAATGTTAAGCCAAATCCAAGAAAGCACAAAAATTTCACCTGCCCTATCAGCTTCCAAAATCCCAGTAACAGAGGAAGGATGCAACCTCGTACGGGCAAGCTGCCATGTTGCTCCAAATGAGCCAATAACACTCTGCCTCGTCAATAGGGCCATACTATCAGCACTCCTTTGCCCTTGGCGACAATATTACTTTGGTTCGTGTCACACAACAGCCCCTCTCATATCCATAAAAAGTCGAGCAATAGAAGTTGTCGTTGATGACATGCAAAATCTTATTTCAAAAGGATCTCTCACACGAAGCTTAAAAGGCACTTGCCTTGATTTTCGCGCCCCCTTTTCATTGTATCCATGCTCCGGGACACCACTAAATTTAAATCTCATCGACACAGCAAAAAGAGAGGCCCCAAAAAATCAAGATAAAAGCAAAAGCCTCTGTGCGGAGCTCTCCAAGCAAGCAAGCCTCATCCTTGCCTGGAAATTTTTGCAAGCGAAACCACCGGACTTCCTTCCATCGTTTCTCTATACTTTTTTCACAAAGTTATCGACTCCTTCTTTTACCCTACAAGATATTGTAGAGGCGATGAGGGTGGAACAAATGGAAAGAGACGAATTTGATCGATTTGTGGAAGGCATAAATAGTACATGCCAAATGAATCACTGCGAGCGACTGACAAATGAAAGAAGCCTACAAATGGCTTGGGAAGCTTTACAACCACACAAAGAAGCTACCTTGAAAGATTTTTTTCAAACATTTTTCCAAAAATCGGCCAAACCTTCATGTACTCTCCAAGATATTGTCGAAGCTATGAAGCCAGAAAAGATGGATCAAGCCGATTTTGACAAGATTTTTCAGTATCTAAACAGCTACTACCAAAATCCCCTTTTACAAACGTGGCAAAATGGTGTGATGAGCATGCATATCCTTCCACTCTATATGGAAGAGGTAGTCCCTCAAGAATTTAAAACCGCACTACAAACAGCACTAAAATTATATGGTGATAAAGTTGGCCTTGTCCCCAATCCGTTCTCAGACCCAGCTGCTTTTTCAAAAGCAAAAGATTCAAATTTAAAAACACTGAAAACTCTGCGTTTTACTGCCTCGCCTCCTCAAACCAAAGAGCAAATTGGAGAAAGAGGTGGAGGCAGAGCTATCATGAATCTTTGCGTCGATAACCCGCCTCGGCGTTTTGAGCCAATCACACATGAGGGACAATTTTTTACGATACTCGATAGCATCTTTTTCGATTTCACAGGCAAGCACATGGCTGCTCCACAATCTCAAGGAGAAACTCAAGCGCTCAAAGCTGAAATTCTCACAATATTTTCCAAAACAATGGAACTAGATCAATCCCAAAAACCCTGGTGCTATAGCTTGAAAGTGATGGATGGTATTACATCCCCTCTATATTCTGCCTATTTCTCTATTGAGGAAGGCCCAGATTGGTCAGCAAATTGGGAGATAATTAAAAACGTCGACACAAATTTAGAAACCGCAATTGAGCAGTTTCGTGATTGGGTCATACAGCAAAAAGAAGTTTTCGGCGGAGTCAAAAGGCTCAAAAATCCTGCAATCATTCAATCCCATGAGCTCAATGCTCTTATCAACACACAGATAGCACAAGGGCCAAAAAACTCTCAAACATGGCGCGAAATTCAGCAGCAGTACCTAAAAGATCTTGAAGTCGAAAAATTAAATTTCGAATTCGAAGAGTGGTCCTTCATAGAAAAAGAAAAGCAAGAAGCCTTTGCAGCCAAAATGAAACCACTTCCTGAAGAAAAACTTTTGCATTGGTACGAACGGCTCGGCAAGCAATTGAACGCTTATGGGGTGACAGAGGCCGAAAAAATTGATCGTATTGAGCTAATCCTTTTTCAAAACATCGTTCAGAATTTTCCGAACATCAAAAGGAAGCTCGTCTATAAATTTGCCGACACAAATGCGACGAAACTCGATCCCTCTTCTGGAAGAGTTTTTTCCATCTACACTGCGTTTGCCATAATGCCAAACGTAAAAGGTGAAATGAAGTGGCACGTCATACGTCAATATGGCAATGTTATCGAAAAAGACCAGCTAGACTATTTTATTATCCTTGGAAACGTCGCCGCTCTTGCCCAATCGGTCCCAACTCACAATCTACTTTTAGCAAAAACGGCTCTCAATAAAAGCATCAAAAAATATGCCGATCAATTCATAGAATTGTGGAAACTCCAATCTTCAAAAGAAAACATAACCGATCAGCGGCCAAACATGAAAAAGAAAAAAGCGCTTTTTCAAAATGCAGTCAACAAAGTACGTCAAGACTTCCATTTGGATGTCAACCAAGAGCTCTTTATAACTATGTACAACCCTCCCGATGCCGCTGGAGCCTTAGAAGCTCTTTTCGAGGAAAACACTACAAAAATCGATGCACTGACAAATAGCTCTATCCTTTCTTAATGAGAACAGCTACACAGCCTTCACAGGTATGTAAGCGTGGCTCCTCACGATGTAGCTGAAGCAGATGCTCCATCAAAAGAGCCAGCCTTAAATACCTATGAACTTATATAAATTCAAACCTAACAACTTTTGACAATTATGTGAAAAAGGCATACGTTATTTAAGTAATTTCTCTTCTTTTGTCACAAACAGGAGACAAATTATGCCAATACCTGCCTTGCATATAATCCCCCAGCCAATATTAAGTTCAAGGATATTTAAAATTTCTGCCTCATTATTTTTATTCTTGTTCATTGGCCATTTTGTAACGTTGAAAGCAGAGACTCAAGAGCAAGATTATTCCCTTGCCCTTGTGGGTGGCAAGGCAGCTAGCTTATTCCATTTACAAAAAGTTGAAGGCATCAATGTCCCCCCATGGTTTGTATTAAGTACTAAAGCATGGCATGATTTTTTAAACCAGAATCAACCCATTCTTTCCCAGATCAAACGTCTGGATGAAATGAGCAAAGAACTATCCTCAACAAAAAATAATCAACAATTGGAAAAAGCAGTTTGCAATCTGGCAAAAGAAATAAGAGATGCCATCCTCAATGCTCCCCTTTCCCAACAATTGAGATCTGAAATACATAAAAAATATGAAATTTTGAGTAAAAAATGCGACTCTATTCCTAAAGTTGCTGTTAGAAGTTCAGGAATTGCAGAAGACCTCCCTGGAGCTTCTTTTGCTGGGGTATATGACACGTTCTTAAATCAGCAGACTGAAGAGAATGTTCTTTCTTCAATTAAAGGGTGCTGGGCTTCTGTGTTCAATGATCGAGCGGTAGTTGAAAGAAATAGAAATCATATTCGGCATAGTGAAGCTGCGACCGCCGTGATCATCCAACAGATGGTAGACGCAAAATATGCTGGTACGGCTTTTACTATGGAGATTGGTACAGGATATCCTGGGATTGAAATTGCAGCAAACTATGGGTTAGGCGAAGGAGTTGTAGGTGGAGAGGTCAGTGTTGATAAATGGCTTGTGCATCCAAATACCTTACGAATTATTAAGTCAAACTGCGGCAGTAAAAAATTCAAATATCTGTCCGATGATTCTCATTCTGGAACAAACATCGCACAATGTTCGGAAGCTGAGCAACATGGCTATGTCTTAAATAACGAAACGGTTACTGATATTGCTTCACAAGTGAGAAAAATCGGCCAGTATTACTCTTCTGCTTTCTCCTATAAATATATAGACACTGAATTTGCCATTGATAAAACCGGAAAACTATTTTTCGTCCAAGCCCGATCTCTTGTTCCGGTCTCTCAAGAAAATTTACTCATCGTCGATAAAGAAGATGCGCCGCGTCACGAAATTATTGCTCATGGCCGTTATTCTGTTCCCGGCACAACTTGTGGGAAGGTAAAAGTAGTCCCTTCTTGGAACGATTTATCTTCTGGGAAGATCATTATTGAGCCTGATGACATAGTTGTGACTCGATTATCTTCAAATTACTGGACCCAATACATGACCAAGTTCAAGGGCATGATCACCCAAGAAGGAGGTCCAACTTCTCATCCTATTCTGCTGTCTCGAGAACAAGGGGTTCCTTGTGTTATTGGTTTTTCCGGCGAAGATTTTGAAAAGTTTATTGCCTGCGATGGACAGTATGTAACTTTGGATGGGATAAATCGCGTTGTTTATAAAGGACAAGTCACTCTAAAAAAAGCCTCCCCTGAGGATTTTTCAACCCAATTCGAAGTAGTAAAACCAGAAGAGGTACCCTCTTTTGCAGAATTGACTCAAAAAGTAACCCAGTGTAATCGAGTATTTGTCATTAAAAATGAGAAAAGCAAAGATTTTTGGATAAAAAGCCCTATTTATACGCTCGATCCACTGTCGCAAGAAATCCATAGAAAGGGGTATGACCTTAGAGCGAAATTAGTTGGCATTAGTAACTGGCCTTCTGAAGTACTTGTGATTAATGACTTCTTGTGTGAAAAACTGGTGCCTCAGCAGGAGATACTCTCGTACTTTTCCCATATGGATTTGGCAAAAGCCGAAGAATATCTGAGAGTACAAGAGAAAAGTATAGATCGATATCTTGCTTTAACCACTCCAACTTTTACATTGAATAGTACCTCTTGGGACCAGTATCTCCAAATAGCCGCAGAGACACGAGCGTATCGATTGCTGGGTTTTTATTTTCGAACATACGTGAATCATCGCTTGGCTGAGGAGGCAATGAAGAGAGAAATTCCACGATATTATTTAGAGGCCTACGAAACGCAAATTCAATCTGAGCTGAAAGAGATGGATTTATTGATGGTGCATACCATCGATGACCTTGCCAAAAAATTTCAATCATTATTATCCAAACAGCCGTCAATATCATTATCGGAATTACAATCGAAATATAATGATCTATATAAGCTTTTGGAATACTCCGCTAAACAATTTCGTTTTCAAGAAGATCAATCCTTCAAAGTTGAATTAAATTTGGAAGCTTTTTTACAAAGAATCTCCAAAGAAATAAAAAAAATGAAGAATTTAAATGCAGACGCGTCACCGACTCCAGCAAAAATGAAAGAAGACTTCTTCCCACAAGACGAAATCTTGCAGAGGTGGACCAATCTTGCTGTAAGAGCAAGAGTTGCCCACTGCAATGTTCATCATTATGAATCCCAAGGTCTTTGGAATGTTCGAGAGACGCTTTTAAAATTGGGAGATCACCTTGCAAGGCAAAAACAGTTAAAAGACTCCCATTTGATTTTTGAATTTTCCACACCAATGATTCAAGAGGCTCTTTTGAAATTGGGAAGCAATCTTGATCTGACGGCAACTACAGAAGCACCGCCTCCAATACCTCTCGCGCTCAAGCATAATTCTTAAGCAAATCATTAAAAAAACTTATGAGATAAACTTATGACAGACACCCCCTCACAGGCTCTACAGCAAGAAAAGAAAGTATGTGTTCAGGGGTATGTAAGCACCACTTCTCGAGATGCAGCTGGGGCAGATGCAAGGATCGCCCCCGAAGTAAATGGCCAAAGGCCCAATACAACCGGGCGATCCACAGTAGATGCCCTGGCTCCATCCGAGGAGCAAGCTTTAAATACCCGTGAACACATACAAAAGAAAGAGACAACAAGAAATGAAAAAACTGTGCAATCGCCTCCTTTTATGGAAATTCAAAGCATCGAAAAATTTTTTGTCAAAAAAACTCCGAATTCCTCGGCTCTTGCTTTTACTAAAAAGAAAAATGTTTGGGCTCTTTTGTATGACGAAAAGAAAAATCAGTTCATTTACAAAGAAATCAGACCAGAAGTTGCTGTCATTGGCTCGAAAGCCTTTAATTTAGCTTTTTTGGCTTCCTTAAACTATGTCTCTGTTCCCAAATGGTCGTCAATAAGCTCTTCGATTTTTCAGGAAGTTGTTCACAGAACACCTGAATTACAAAGCGATCTATTGTCCTTCTATTCAGAGACGGAAAAATATGACGCTGCGACTGATAAAAACAGCTTCGTACACACGATCTTCCGGTCCGCGGCCTACTTGCGTAAAAAAATTGAAACTCTTTATTTTTCAGAAGACCTCACCACATCTTTATGCACGCTCTTTAATCGCAGCTCAGACAATGGTACAAAACCTATTGCAGTCAGGAGTTCAGCCTTAACAGAAGATTTACCTGGAGCCTCTTTTGCGGGGCTCTATGATTCTTATCTCAACATACGCGATTATACCGCTTTTCTCGACGCCCTAAAAATGTGTTGGGCCTCAACCTTTAACGATAGAGCTGTTCAATACTACATGCAGAAGGGCTTGAGTCTGCGAGATGTGTATATGAGCGTTTTAATAATGGAATTAGTTGATGCAGAGATTTCTGGAACCGCTTTTACAACTGACATTACTACTGGCTATGATGGCCTCCACATTATGGCAAGTAATGGTTTAGGAGCAGTTGTAGGTGGAGAGATCACAGCAGACTCCTTTTTGTTTCATCCAGAAAGCCTCATGATGCTGAAAAGGGTCCGAGGAAGTAAGGAGTTCCGATATAATCCAAATAAGCAGAGCAATGGCTTAGAAAAAGCACCCAGCGTTCATGGTAAAAGTGAATATTGCCTCAGCGTGGAGCTGGCAAAAGAAATTGCCGCCTTGGTGAGGAAAATTGGCTGTGATTATCAGATAGTTTCGCAAGGACCAGTAGATTCAGAGTTTGCCATTACAAAGAATGGCACTATCTTTTTTGTCCAAATTCGTCCAGTTGTCATGACAGCAACCAAACAGGTTGACGATGTCGATTTTGATATTTTAAAAGATCAGAGGCCCAAACCCATAGCTAGTGGAAAACATTCTGTCTTTGGTGTCAAACATGGGAAAATAAAAATAGTCGAAGATTTTCATGATCTAGAATCAGGAAAACTTCAAATTAATTCAAACGACATTGTCGTTACGACAAGAACTGAAAATCAATGGACCCAATACCTTTCTCAATTTAGTGGAATCATCACGACAGAGGGAAATCCAACATCTCACCCTGTCTTGATTTCACGAGAAAGAAAAGTGCCCTGTCTCGTTGGAGTGGCTGACGCAACGGGTAAATTTAGAGAATATAATGGTCAGTGGGTTACTTTAGATGGCTTCCGCAATTGTGTCTATCCTGGGAAGCTGCCTCTGAAAAGTATCAGCATCGATAAAATTAATGAAGCATTCAAGGTCGTTCAGGAAGAAAAGCTCCAAGAAGAAGAGGCCATGATCAAAGATTTGTTCAAGAAAGGCTTCATGATTGAATCGAATAGAAGATACTGGATCACAGGCATTAATTCTTATTTTTCGGGCGCTCTGCTCGACATGGTCGCCAATTCCTATCGGTTACGAGAGCTCGTCATCAATAAATCTGGAATAACACCAAAAGTTTCTTTCCAAACTGAACAGATGGCTGTGTTGGGCTCTAATGGACAGGGCAAGGTGTATGACCATTGGTGGGTTCCTCATGTTGAGCAATTGAAAATTTGCCAAAAAATGACCCTTGAAAATTGCCAAAAATTCTACATAGAAAAAGGGAGAAAAATGGAAGAACTCCTGAAAGTATGTCAGGAGTTTGATCTCACTTTGGCCTCCTGGAAAAAGATAAGAGAAGTATATGAAGAATTGACCGCCTACCAGCTTCTTGGCTTTTTGGAACGATATCCGCTTATTCACAGCACTTATGAGTTTGCAAAATCGTTGCAGATTCCGCGCTTCTTTTTCGAAGAATATTCAGCTTCCGTTTCAGAATATGAAATCGAAGAAGATGTGGAATATTTAAATGCAACCAAAACGCTGTCCACTGTTCTTCTGCAGCTAGCTTCGTCCAGTGGGAAGGAGATTCAAGAAATTGACTTAAATTATGTTCAAAAAAACGTAACTGTTCACGACTATGTTAGCGAAGATCCTCTTGATGCAGCCTTGGCAGATACGAGGAACTCGCATGAAGTAAATAGCCAAAGGCTATTTACAAATGAGAGTTGCAAAGTAGATGCCAAGGCTCCAGCTGAGGAGCAAGCTATAAATAGCCGTGAACAGTTACAAAAAAACTGGTCCAATTTCTATGAAGCTCTAACAGCATTCAGCAAACAATACAAATTTTCTAAATCAGAAGATTGGATTGATCCCCCTCCTATAGAAAAAGCCTTTGCAAAGGTACTGGAACAAATCAAGACGAATGATTTCCAAATCGTCAGGAAAAAAAGGTATAGTGAAGCTGAGGAAGATTTTTTTGTCGATTGCCCAGAATTACGAGAGAGAATTCGCCTGAGTATCGTCAAAAAACTGCAACAAAATAACATCCACCATATTCGCCAAAGAGCCCATTGGTTGTTAAGGGATAAATTATTGATGCTTGGAGCATTTTTGGCCAAAAAAGGCCAACTTTGTAATCCAGAAGATATTTTATCTATCCCTCTAGAACAGTTAGAGTCCCACCTGATGGATTCATCAATTTCGTTCCAAAAAAACTTAATGTTATGAAAAACCTATGCTGAATCAATTAAATTACAAATCTAATAAAAATTACAAATTAATAAATTTTCGAACAGTGAAAGATTTGATTACAGCAGAGTTTCTCCATGATCTTTATAATCAACATCGCCATCAGGTGAATTCCATTCGATTTAGAAATACAATATGTATTTTGCGCGGTCATGATTTTAGAAGCTATGCGCCACAACATGAATGGGATTTTCTCGGAGCTGAACTAGGGAGACGGCTTTTTAAGAGAGATGCGCTCTTGCTCTCTGAAATTAACAAATATATCCTTTTAGACAAGAAAACTCTTCTAGACTTCATCGAGCTCGTTTATAAAGAAATCGACAGCGCTTCGCTCGAAAAGCTTTATGAGTTTTTATCCACTCTCCACTATCTAGCTTTGGGAGAAATCTATGGAATTAATTTGGTCCAAATTGAACATGGCTTAACATGGGCAATTTCTCAATATCTTCAAGGAAACTCTCAAGACTTTTCCTCCTTATCGAATTTCAATTGGGACAGTAAATTTCAAGAGTATGAAGAATTTCTGATTCGTTCCTCCTTGCTCATTTCAAAGAAGGAACACACATACGACGACTTTTTATTAGAACACAATAAATTATATTCTAATTTCTCTAATGGCTATGGAAGCGGTATTTCCGAAGACCACGACATTAAAAAAAGAATGGAAAAACTTTTAGAAAAGAGCGTCCCATTACGAGAAAAACAACTGGCTTCATTAGATCGAGAGCCCATCGCCATTCCACAGAGCAGTGAATATTCTGATTTATATACTCTTGCCTCACGTATTGCAGAATTAAGAGACAGGAACAAATTTTTAATGGGCAAGGTAGCAGCCCTCCGCGAAATACTCCTTTCTCATATCGCATCAAAAACCATGATCTCTAGAGAGGATTTGTCGAGATATTCTCTGTACGACATCAATCGCTTGATTGTAGAAAACAAAGTGGTGTCTCCGAGTTTAATAACGGAACGCAGCAAGCTTGTGGTTTTTAAAAGGGAAGAATATTTTTGTTCTGAGACCCAAGCAGAAAGCTTGAGTCGCCTCTTTATTTCTGATATCAGTCGCCCTAAAAATGCCGCTCCGAATGAGCCGATCTATGGAACCATTGCTTCGAAAGGAATCGTACGAGGCAGGGTGAAAATCGTTATCGACTCTAGCGATTGCGCCAAAGTGGGCAAGCAGGACATTCTTGTAGCTTTTGGAACCGATTTCGATTTAATGCAGGGGATAGCTGCGTGTGCGGGGGTCATCACGGAAGAAGGAGGCACTCTCAGTCATGCCTCTGTCATCACACGAGAATTACAAAAACCTTGCCTTATCAATGTACCTAACGTGATGTCTCTCTTGAAAGAGGATGATAACATCCTACTTGATTGCCAAAAGGGCTATTTTGTCATCGAAGGCCCTTCTCAGAGGAAAAAAACACCTTTTTCCTCTTTAGACGATTTTCTCGGGCAAGAATTTGGCCAAAAAATAGCAAACCTCAGTTTCCTCAAAAAGCACAATTACAATGTTCTTCCGGGAATCTGTTTTTCAACTCTCGACAGGATCAATATAAAAAACAAAAAATTCTTCATCGAGTTGAATAGGCTCATTAACGAATATTTTTATACAAACAACATCATTATACGAAGCAGCTCTCTATTAGAAGACCAAAGTGAATTCTCCTATGCTGGACTCTTCCGCTCGCGCGCCATCAATGCTGACATTGCCTCCTTAACAGACGCTTTTCAAGAAGTTTGCGAAAAAGTTGCTCATTTAAAAAATTACGACAAAGAAATCAAAAAACAAAAAAACGCTGTCCTGATTCAACCCTACGTTCCTTTCTTGCTTGGAGGCATCACTTTCACCAATCTCTATCAGAGAACGGATAAAAAAGTTATTGTCGAAGCGAGTTTCAGCCAAGGCTCTTTTGGCGCCGTAAATGGAATGGTGGAGTCGAGAACAATCTTCCCTCTCGAAGAGCTAAAAGATGAGATGAATCAATCTTCTTTTAAGTCTGATTCAGAATATTTCATGAAGAAAGCAGCCTGTATTGCAAAAGACATCTCTCATCTTTTTGGCTTCGATATAGATATGGAATGGGGTGTTTATAACAACGAGGTATGGATATTGCAATCACGCAAAGTTACAAAACCATGCTAGAACTAATCCCCGATTATGTTTTAGAAAATTACAAAATCATATTCATTCCTGTTCCTGATATTCCAGAATATCACCTCACCAAGCTCGATTTCAAGGCGCTTCCAGCCATTCAATTCTTAAACACAAAAATAAGGCCTGATTTTATTAGGCCACTTATTTTCAAAGGCAAGAAAAACTCTTCTCTCATCTTAATGGATAGATTAGGAAATCATGATTTTTTTACTTTGATGCTCATGCAAGGAGGGCCATTTGTCGAAAAAGGATTTCACGATCTGTCCATTTCTGAAATAAAAAAGACATTTACAATACACAAGGAGTTTATCGATTTTTGGGCAGAGACGCCGGACAAAGAAAAGTACAGTCCAAGATTCAGCTTTAACCATGATCCCCACACCGCAGATCGCCCTGGGCTGCAGTCAATAGACAGATTTCATGCTCATTTCTATTTTTTTCGGCTACAGAACTTAGAACTCAATTCAAAAACCAATAGTTTTCCCCTGAAAAACGTAGTCTATCAGCCAGGGTACAAAGATTGCTATGATCCTGGCTCTCCTCCTCTTGAAAAAGTGATTCTAGATTTAAACAAAAATTGCTTGAAGGTCCCCAAAAAATTAGAAATAATTGATGAAAGCCTTTTGGCTAAGGTCAAAAATGGCCGAGGGCTAGGCTTAAATATATTATATAATGGGAATGTGGAATACTTTACTCGATCACCTTTCATCAACTACCTTGTGGAAATGCATTCGAAAATGGAAAAAGTTTTTCACGACTTCATGGAAAATGCACTCTCATACGATCCACGAAGCACTTTATGGTATCTCGATCATGAAAAAGCTGCACAATTTATCGAGAATATTTCTTGGCTTTCACCAAGCACGAAAAGTCAATTACTCGAATTTATTCATTGTTTAAAAAACTTAAAACCCAAAATAAATAACTACATTGCAGGAAAGAAGGCGGCAAAAAATCTTCTTGCCTACAGAAATTTGAGCTATAGCCTTTCTATCGATCTCCGAGACAATGATCCAACCAAGCATCTCATAAATTTATGCCCTAAAGTATTTTGTGAGCTTGGTGGAGCAGGTTTTTTCTCTTTACAAGGTTACAATGCAATCATTATTGACAGGAAAAAAGATATCTTTTTTAGCAATGAGACCATCTTAAAAAGAAGAGAGTTACAACAAAGCTTTATAAATCGAATGACGAAGATTAACTCACTGTTTCAGTAGGCTGAAGAGCACGACTTTCCTCTCCGGTCGCTTTATAAAAAGCCCTGCTGAGAAAAATGGATACCCAGATCCATACTCCAATCAACGGGAAGACAAAACTCGTGGTTAATATCAGATAATAAAAATACCCAGTTGAGGCTCCAAACACTGTTTGGAGCGGCGCCAGAGCAATATTAAAAAGAGAACCTGCCTGTTTTGAAATTCTAATACCGAACGTTTCAATCCACGCTTGGCACCTGAATCTCACATCTGTAGAAGTAGGTATATAGAGCTGTTTGGAAACTGGGCCATTCAAGGAATAGTTAATTGCCTTAGAACCGATCATCAAAGCGAAAAGAAAAGTAAGGTTGTTGATGGTTAAAAAACTCAAGAAAGCAAAAATCATAATAATCGGCATGGCAATAAGGGCTGTGCCGATGCCGAGATAGCGAGAAATGTTGCTAATACCAAGGAGCAAACAGAGCAGGCTGCAAATGTTGATGCTTGAGCTGAAGGTACTGAAGTAATGGCTCAGGCCAACCCCTGAATATTCTTTCGCAGCGGCCATTTTAAAATTAAATTCAAAGATGATGATCACCAACTGATAGATAAAGATCGACATGAAGATTCCAAGAAGGTAGCGATTTTTCAATATGATTTTGAGGTCGTCGAAGAATTTTGCTTTCTGCTTCGGATCTTCCTTTTCTTCGATTTTGCCGCTGTAAGAAGCTAATAAACTTTTCGGAGTGACCCTGAGAAAATATCTCCCGAGTGGAATAATCAAGAGGGTTAATAGGGCCGAGATCACCATAGAAATGGTATCGGTTTGTAAATTTAATCGATAAGGAAGGCTGCCAATGGTATAGGGAAAAATTATCCCCCCAACTTGCCCCATAGCATAAATCAAAGGGAATCCTCTTTTAGCATGGGCAGGATCTGTTAAATCAGTAGCAAAAGCCCAAAAAAGCGCAATAACAAGCGAGCCGTAGCTCTCGACGAATACATACCAAAGATATCCAAAAGCTTTAGTGAAAATATATGGCGCTAAAGGGAGCTTGGCAATTTGAGCTGCAGGAATCTGTATCATGCTCACAAGCAAGCTGAAGCCTAGAATAGTAAATCCATAAAACGCTGGCACGATGACCATCATTTTATCGCGAGAGGTGCTTTTGAATAATTTGTTATAAAAAATAACCAAAGGCACCAGAAAAGGCACTGTAACCATTTTGACATAGGGCAATTGCAAGCTATCGACAAGCTGAATAAAAATCGAATCTTTTAAAGTGACCAAAGTCCAATGAACACCAATAATCAAACCAAAAATTAAGCCAAGCCGAATGAATTTTTTTAACTCTTCACTCTCAAAATTTCCGAAATTAAAGCGACAGATATATTGAAAAAACAGCAATAATTTTTCACTTATGTTCATCAAGCTCGACCTTCTTTGAATCATTTTTTGTTCTTTTATATATCCACCCAGGCTGCCAATGCCAATGGGCCTTTAAAAGATCCACAAAGAAGATTTTATTATACAGATGCTCCAAAGCATAATAGGTGACTCTGTGTCCCACCAGCAATATAGGTTTCGTGGGGAGAGTGTGGAGAAAATTTGATGTTCTTTTCACAGCATCTAAAAGACTTTCGCCACAGGGAAAGGGAACGCTTATATGAACCAATTTCATCTCATCAACTTCAGCAGCAGGATGCCCATTAAATTTTCCAAAATCCCATTCTCGAAGTCGGAGATCTTTTATAATGGAGATACCTCGAGAGCCAAAGGCAATTTCGGCCGTTTCGAAAGAGCGCTGTAAATCTGAACAACACACTATCGAAATATCTCTATTTTTATACCGATTCCCCATTTCCGCAGCTTGTTCTCTGCCTTTTTTTGATAAAGGGGGATCCAAATGTCCTGAGGCAATTCCTTTCTCATTGTCTAAAGAAGTTCCATGTGATTCAAAAAATAAACTGCTCGTCATAACCTTACCTCGTATGTGTTCAGGGGTTAGTGTAATGAGCACCATTTCCGGAAGTCAAGTCTAAATTTAGCTCTAGAACCACTCCTCAGCAACCCCATCCTCGAAAAGCACTTCCAAAAAAATTTCTCTTGCACGATTGAGCAAAACGGCATATAACGTAACGGTACTTGACTCACTTAGTCGCCATTCTGGTAGATCTGTCAGGTACTTCATGTCGCGCAGTGCACTAGAAAAGGTGCTAAGTCAGGCGAGTCAATAATGTGATTTGTAATGTGATCCTTTCGGTTTGACAAGGTGCTCAAAAAGCACTTTAAAACCCAGGCTGTGTCCTACTCACAGGGCACAACCTGGGTTTTAATATCAATACAGGCCAACATGGATCACTTACAAAAATTAGAAAGCAAAAGCATTTATATTTTGCGAGAAGCCTATTACCACATTGAGAATTTAGGCATGTTGTGGTCAGTGGGCAAAGATAGTACTGTTTTGGCCTATCTCTGCAGAAAGGCCTTTTTTGGACATGTCCCCTTTCCTCTCATACACATTGATACTGGTTTCAAAATACCAGAAATGATTTCTTTTCGAGACAAACTAGCATTGGAATGGGGCCTTGCGATGATATATGGCCAAAATGAAGCGATTCTAAAAGAAAAAAGGACGTTTCCCGATAAGACAGTCTCTTGTTTGGAGTGTTGTAAGAAATTAAAAACAGAAGCTCTTAAACAAATGATCGATGGCACCTCCAAAAGATATAAATTAAATCATTCGACAAAACAATATGACGAAGATTCTAATCAAACACCCTTTAATGGGTTAATCGTAGGAATCCGTGCCGATGAAGAAGGGAGCAGGTCGAAGGAAAGATATTTCTCTGTTAGAAACAGCAATAATAGTTGGAATTTCGAAGCACAACTGCCTGAGTTTTGGGGGCAGTTCAATACTGAATTTCCTCGCGCCTCTCATGTCAGAGTGCATCCACTGCTCGATTGGAGAGAACTCGATATTTGGCAATACATCAGAAGGGAACAAATTCCTGTCTCTTCTTTATATTTTGATCGAGGTGACGGCAAAAGATATCGTTCATTGGGATGTGGCCCCTGCACACAACCTATCTGTTCGAAAGCTCGCAATCCTGATGAAATCATAGAAGAGCTGAAAAGCGGACAATTAGCTCATGTGGCCGAACGATCTGGAAGGGGCCAAGATAAAGAAGATCGTGGTGGCCTCGAAACCCTAAGAAAAGAAGGATATATGTGAAAAAAATTGTAATTTTAGGCCATGTCGACCATGGCAAAAGTACTATTTTAGGAAGATTATTGGCCGATACTCATGTTCTTCCTAAAGGAAAGCTACAAGCGTTGCGCAATAATTGTCGAAATAACGCAAAAACTTTTGAATATTCCTTTTTGATCGATGCTTTCAAACTTGAACAGGATCAAGGAATTACCTTAGATATAGCCAGATGTTTCTTCAAATACAAAAATGCCGAATATCTTTTTTTTGATGCTCCAGGTCATTTGGAGTTTTTAAAAAATGCCATCACAGGTGCGTTTCAAGCAGATAATGCCATTGTTGTTATTGATGTTCAAGAAGGCATTCAAGAAAATTCACGCCGCCATGCCTATCTGCTGTCTATGATGAATATGGAAAATGTCATTGTCGTTCTCAATAAAATGGATCTTGCCAATTACGATCAAAATATCTACGAAGAAACCAAGCGAGAATACCAAAAGTTCTTATTGGAACATAACATTTCGGGATCGATTTTTATTCCTGCATGCGGATTGAAGGGAGAAAATATTGCGAAAAAGTCACTTTGCATGCCCTGGTATACTGGCAAAACTCTGTTGGAAGCATTAAGAACTTTTAAACTTGACCCTCTCTTGGAAAGTAAACCCTTTCGCCTGCCTGTGCAGGACATTTATAAATTTACAGAGAAAGGAGATTCAAGACGGATTATTGCAGGATTTGTCGAATATGGCCAATGCAAGGGCGGAGATAAATTGCGTTTTTTCCCCTCCAATAAAGAAGCCTCCATCATTTCAATTGAAGATTTTCCAAATAAAAGCGACGAATATGCCTCTTCAGGTATGTCGGCAGGCCTAGTTCTTCATCCTCAAATTTATATAAAACGTGGCGAAGTAGCGGCTAAAGTAGACGAAAAACAGCCTGAAGTAGCTTCAAGAATAAAAGTGAGGTTTTTTTGTTTTTCTCCTACTCCTTTAGAAAAAGGAAAAACATATGTCCTGAAAATTTGTACCGCAAAAGTGTCTTTTACGATCGAAAAAATTTGTAGTGTCTTAGATACGGCTACTTTTCAATATCAAGAGAAAGATTGTATAGAACAGAATGATGTTGCAGAGTGCATTCTTTCATTAAACTCCCCCATTGCTTTTGACATTGAAAAAGAAATGTTTCATACAGGCAGATTTGTCATTGTTCATGAGTTTGCTATTATTGGAGGAGGAGTTATTTGTGAAAAACTTGATCCTTCAAACAAACAAGCTCAAAAAGAATCAGCTTTAGAAGATTTTATTTGCCCTCTCCAGTTTTTTGATGAAGAAAAAAGTCAAAAGGCCGTTGCTTTCATTGTTTTTGGTGAGGACCCGCAAACAAGAATTGTTTTTGCTCAGAATTTTAGAAAATTTCTCGCTGAGAAAAAGTGTCCAACCACTTGCCTGGAAATAGACTGTTCTCTTTTACACTCGACAAAAGAACTCAAGAGGTGTGAAGAAGCTATAAGTTTGCTTTTGGCTGCGAGCACAACCCTTTTGTTCCTTATTAAAGGAGCTAGCAGTGATAAATTAATGACATTACTAAATCGTAAAAATTTGCAAAATGTTGTTATTGACCTCAACAAAGAAAAGTCACTTCAGCTCCAAGCCGATTATCATATCGTATCTTTCGACAATATTCCTGAAACATTCGAAAAAATATATTCCGAGGGAGTCGATGGAAAATTCAGTTAAAGTTTTTAGGGAACAATTTTTCGAAGAATTACTAAAACAGAGTAATAGTTACATTTGGCATAACGCCTCTCTCAAGGATGTGAGACAGGCAGTTATCATTCTTTCATCCTCTCGATCTGGCTCGAGCTTCTTAGTTTCTGTCTTAAGAAAACTCCCTGAATTTTATTCTCTAAGCGGAGAAGACTCCCCTTTTTTTAAGTTACATGTACCTAATTCGGGCAAATGCCCTTCCGATGCAATCTCGGAGCAAGTCTTAGAAAAAGAAAACCACACCACTCTCCTTTCTCGGGAGTTTTTGAATGATTTTTCTATAGAAGGAAATCCCGACGCTATCATGAAGGATATGGAAGTTTTAGCTGAGTATGTGAATGATCTTATGCTTCGCATCCCCTTACAATGGCCACAAATTGCTTTTTCTTATGAGCCGCTCAAAAGAACCATAAAACAGGCCTTTTGTGCATATAAAAAAGCCCACACTCAATTTTCAGTAGAAGATTTTTACCTCGAGCTGCTTTTCTTGTTAAGGCTCAAATATAAGGTAATTAACCCCTATTATTATGATATTTCCCCGAAAAAAATAGGGGCTAAATTTCCAACACTTGCTATTCCCTCCTCTCCTCCGTGTAAAACACTGTCTATTGAAGAGCCTCCCTTTATCTTACTTTCTCCCCGTCAAAAAGTGCAAAAAAGTGATTTAGCAGAAAAGTTTCTTCTCTTGAAAACACCCGCTGACTGTTATCGTCTGCCTTTGATCGAGTCGCTTTTGCCCCAGGCAAACATCAAATTCATTTATTTAACCCGAAATCCAGCTGCCTCCATCAATGGCATATACGATGGTTGGCTCCATAGAGGCTTTTTCTCTTATAATCTCAAGCCATTTTTACTAGGCAAAAACACCTTAAAATTAAAAGCCCTGAACATTTCCGGATATTCGGATAAATTTTCATGGGGAAAGTGGTGGTGGAAGTATGATCTCCCCCCGGATTGGCAAGATTATACGCAGCGATCTTTGGAAGAGGTTTGTGCTTTTCAATGGAAATCTGCTCATCAGTACATTCAGAAGTATTTAACTCAAAGAAAAAAGAAGTTTTTATTTGTTGCCTACGAAGACCTAATTATGAGTCCAGAGTCGAGAGTTCAAGCCCTGAGAAAAATTCTTGAGTTTGCCAATATTGATCCCCTTTCTCTTAACAAAATTGAATTAAATGAATTGCCACTGATTCAAGCAACGCAAATGCCTAAATTCTATCGCTGGAAAGAAAGAGAAAAACTTCTCCTTCCCCTTCTTAAAAATCCAGAGTTAGGAAGAATCTGTTCCTCTTTAGGCTATAGGCTCAAAAAAATGGAAGAGTGGATTTGATGTACAAGCACTATGTTAACTCTGAATATAAACCAATAAAAGCAGTCTTGTTAAGCAAGCCGCATCCTCTTATCCACAATCATAATAATCCTAAAGAAGTCCTCCATGTCAAAAAGGCCGATTATAAAATTATAGAAAACGAATATGAGCAAATCGTGGCTACTTATAAAAAACTCAAAATTGAAGTGTTGCTGATTGGTACCGATGGCTCACAGACAGGAGACTACTTATTTAATTTGATGTTTGCACGGGATCTATTCTTGATGACCCCATCTGGAGCCATAGTGTCGAGGATGTTTTCTCCGGTCAGGAGGGACGAGACACGCTTTGCAGAAGATACCTTAAAAGCCCATTCCATTCCTATTAAGAAGGTCATTGGAGGTGCTGGCACATTTGAAGGAGCAGATGCCTTATGGGTTAATGAAAAATTGGTAGTGGTTGGAGTAGGTGGAAGAACCAATATTGCAGGATTTTTACAGGTCAAAGAAGCCCTCAAAGAAGATGGTATCGAATGTATTGGACTTTCCGCTCCGAGAAATGTTTTGCATCTTTTAGGCTCTATCCAATTTGTCGATAAGGCACTCGTGCTGATACGAGGCGAATTAGTCGATCCAGAAGTCATCCAACTCTTAAGAGATAAAAAAATAAAAACCATTACCATCCACGAAAGTGATGAAGTCATCGAAAAGCATGCGATGAATATTGTCGTGATAGCTCCGAGGAAAATCGTGATGCCAGCCGGATGCCCTAAGACAAGAAAAATATATAAAGATTCAGGGATCGAAATAATAGCAGAGGTCAATGTTACTCAATATTGCAATGCTGGAGGCGGACTTGCTTGCGCAACGCAAATTATCGCACGGAGTTAAACATGGAAAAAGAAAAAAAGCCTTTCACGCCATTATGGCTAACAGGTTTACCTTGTTCGGGAAAGACAACACTTGCCAAAAGATTGAAGGAGGTATTGGACAAGCGAGGCCTGAGAGTGGTACATCTGGATGGTGATGATTTACGAAACAAACTGAATGCTGATTTAGGATTTTCTTCCCAAGACAGAAAAGAAAACTTGCGCCGGGCCGCCCATATTTGTAACTTGTTTAGAGATAGCGGCACTTTTGTGATTGCGAGTTTTGTCTCTCCGAAAGAAGAGTATAGGCTCATGGTAAAGGACATTATCGGTCATTTTAAGTTAGTATATGTAAAATGTAGCCCACAGGTGTGTAAAGAAAGAGATGTTAAAGGAATGTATGCAAAAGCGAGAAAGGGTGAAATCGTAGAATTTACTGGTGAGAGCTCCCTTTTTGAGGAGCCGGCTCATGCCGATATTATCGTCGATACCGAGCACCATTCTATCGAAGAATGCGTTCACAATCTCTTAGCTGAAATTGGACAACTCGAAAAACTTTAGTAAAGTTGCCACATAACAGGAAGATGCCGCACCACTTATTCAACGAGGCGGTACTATGACACTTCGGTGGAAAGTTCAACCGTTTAACAATTCAAACGCGAGAAGAATTACCTAGAAAGCCTTGACACTTTTTTATGCTCTGACGAGAAATAGCGCACAGCAATCGCCAAAATAAAGCAGATGGAAACGCTGAAATCAAAGCAAGCAAAGTCAGACTTTATCGACAGGCTGATACAAGTATGTGTTCAGCCCACACAAGGGTGCACAGATACACAAATAGACGCTCCTCTTCCTCACAAGCAACCGGGTGGTGCAACATTTTGTAGAATTCAGGTAATGCAACAGTGTGCAAACTCCTCCTCTACACAGCGCTCAACACTTCCATTGTTTCGAGTACACGAATAAGCCCATCTGTCCCTAGCTGAAGGCGCTCCTCAAGATGAGTTGTACCATTATGCACCTGCACATAGACCGTTTGGGTCACTTCACTCGTATATTGCTGCTTACGCTCATCTTCAAAAGCGGCCGTAATTGCAGGCCATATTTTTTCTGGTTCCTTAAATTCAGCGTCCGAAAGAGGCATTCCAACAATTTTTTCAAGTTTGCCTTTCGCGGTATAATCTTTAAGCCATAGTTTGAAAGAATTCTCCATCCTCTGCTTAAACATAGGATTTTTTACACTGTCGATTTTTCCTCTAACGAATGCACCGAACTCTTCGAGTGTCTTTATCCCTTCAACTTCTGCTGCTTCATAATGGAGAGCCTCACCATACCTGCTAAGCTCATCAAATAACTTGCCAATTTCTGCTTTGCAAGCTTTGGGATCGTCTGCTTTGATCTTCAGAAACTCCTCATCGCTCAATACACGATTTGGAACAAGACTCAACACCTTTCCAAGCTGCTCGACAAATTGCACTTTTTTGAAATCATCTGGCATTGTTGCCTTCAAAAAGTCAGACAAGGCTTCTTGAGAGATATCATGCAGCCAAGACCGGGCCGTCTCAAAAATAGTCCAGGCGGTATAACTTGCAAAAAACATCTCTTCAATTTTTTTCTGCCACTCATTCGGATAGAGCGTTTTATAGTGATTCAAATAGTTGTATGGGTCTTCCATTTTCTCATACACCCGAGCGACAGAAATATTCCACTTTCGCCCAAACTCTCGCACAAGGCTATTATAAAAGTGAACAGATTGCTTTGCAAAATATTGTGGACTAGACTGATTTTGCGTCCTAGGATCTGCATCAACCTCCTTTGCAATCTGCAAAGCGATATTTTGCAGGATATTTTTTCGCAAATCACCAAGAGAACGATCGAAGGTGGAAACGATAAGATTTTTTCCTGTGACGACATATTCCAAGACATCGACTGATGTTGTTAAAAATTGAGCTCCACAATATTCCGAAGCTACAACGTAGCGTTTCACCACCTCAACTAATAGCGAATGGTAATCACCATCTTTTGATTTTTTTAAGAGCGTGTCGAGTGTACACAAGCGTAAATAGTTGATTTCTTCATAATATGCATCGCGATCCTTCGGCAGCGCATCCTGAGGATAGGTATAACCAGGAATAGGTCGCCGCTCTTTATGGACTATCCGATATATATCATCCTCAAAGCGACGCCGAATACCTTCCTGAAGAGTGAGACGAATAGCACGTATCTGGGGGTCATTGGACACAAGAGCCATGGGATCTTGCGAAAGACGAATGCCATCTTTTTCAACAGCTTGAGAAATGGCTTCAACTTCATTATCCGTTAAATCTTTCAGCACATCATAAAATTTATCGAGACTGATATTGGTTGGTGCCTCCGGAAAGACTTCCACCACCGTCTTAAGGTGTTTGTCGGAGCGATTATAAAAATAGGTTAAAAGGAACCTATCGATGTCAAGGCTCCAGCTTGGCCACTTTTGCCGCAACCGGCTCGCGGCTGCCCGTATAGTGTTGGGCCCTACCCTTATAATGGAGCGTGTAATCCAACCAATGTTCACTGAAGAATGGACAGCATACCGCAACATTTGAAAAACAAGTCGCTCATATGCAACCTCTTCACTTTCTCTCTGTGTACTGAATAGAATTTTCAGTTGTCGACGAGTAGCCCTTTGTATCTCTTCTGGCTTTGGCGTAAAATCAATTGCTTTTGAATTACGGTGAGGGATGCCAAAAAATAAAGAACTTAAAAGTTTCTTTTTCGTTTCAGAGGCAACATCTTTCTGCTCGGAAATGATTTTCATAAGGCGATCTATCGGAACCTGCTCTAATGATACCTTCTCCACATAGCTGGTGAGCAATTCCAAGATAGTACATTTCTCATCTGCTGGCAGCAACTTCAAAATGGCCTCTACCTCTTCCAACAGGGATTTTTTTATCTGAACCGGCTGGCCGATCGCGAGCAAATTCTTATCCTCCGTTTCAAACTGCCTCTCGAGAGGAAATTTTTTGCCTAACAGGATGCGAACAATTCTGACGGCTAAATCATCCTGATGAATGAAAAAAAGTTTGTGAACATAAGCAATAGGATTGGCAACATTTCCATGTTCAAAGAAATAAGCAATAAGATCTTGATATTCCGCCTTACTTATTAACAGTGCATTTGGTTTGAAAAGATCTGCGTCAATCATCAGATCCAAGATCTTGTAGCCTCTAGCTAAAGCTAATCTATCCTGATTTAAATGGAAACGATGATCACCGACATACTCCCCTGCTACGTTCACATTTGCTGGATACTTCTTTACGACATCCATCATGAGCTGCACGTACGGCTGCCAAGAGTCCTTAGTAGGAAATGCGGGGGAAGGGAATAATTTATTCAACAAATATACCAGCGCACTTGCATCTTTTTTAGCTAATTTTGGATACCATTCTTCTATCACGATGGCCATTTTCTTGATGTCGCCTTTGCACTTCAAGAAAATG
>Ga0209777_10001755_pt1 | contig 30265 bp, 23 predicted proteins | sample FrelakmetHBP12HB_FD_187147 | JGI IMG/M metagenome (GOLD analysis project Ga0209777, IMG submission 187147) | Freshwater lake sediment microbial communities from the University of Notre Dame, USA, for methane emissions studies -HBP12 HB (SPAdes)... | ecosystem: Environmental > Aquatic >... | reverse complement strand
AACCCGCCGCCACGATAAAGGTAGTCGAGAGCAGCGGCGGCGACTACACCGGAACAGTAGGAGTTGACAATCGTGCTCCCTAGATTAATCCCTGCCAACCCGCCGGCATCTCCTCTACTGATAACGGCACCCGTGCTATAGGAATTGGCTATGAGACCTGGGTAACCGCCGTAGCGAGTAGAATACCCGTTAGCCCCCACAAGCCCGCCCACTCTGGTCTTTTTGCCGTGGACCGTACGCACACTATAGCAACAAGCAACGGTGCCGCAGTTCGCACCCACTAGCCCACCGACCTCGTCGTCACCAGCAACCATGCCAGTACCACTGCTATAGCAGTTGGTCAGACTGCCGGAGTTCTCCCCGGCCAGTCCACCGACATGGTACGTACCTGTTACCTCACCTGCACTGTAACAGTTGATCACAGCCCCTCCATTGTATCCGATCAATCCGCTGATAAAGCCTTCGCCCGTCCCAATCACTATGCCGGTGCTGTGGCAATTCACCACCCTGCCCAGGTTGAGACCCACCAGCCCGCCGACATACGAACTCCCGCTCAACCTGAGGCCCTCAACAGCGAGGTCCCTGACCTCAGCCCCAGCGGTCAATCGGCCAAACAGGCCCATATAGCTGCCACCCTTGATACGCAGGCCGCGAATCGTCAGGCTGTTGCCGTCAAACTGACCGCTAAACGGGAACTCCAACGAATCCCCAATGACAGCCTTGGTGAAGACGTTGCCACCCGGCCTATTTGGGGCCAGGTCGATGTCGGCCACGAGCACGTAGTGCTTGGACAGGAGGTTCGCGTCCGAGCCAATGGAGACAAGTTGTTCCGCAGCGGCAATCTGGTACGGGTCGTTCGGCTCGCCCGTTCCGCCCGCGAATTGCAGGGCCAATGCGCCCGGCGAGAGGCAACCGACCGCAAGAGCCATGGCTAGAATGGCCGATCTCGAACCATTCGATCGCCTATTGAGAGCGTAGACCGCAGCCACCCACCCTATCTGGCTTCTCCTCATGCGATTAGCGACCATGGCCAATTACCTCCATTGTCTTCTCCTCATTTCTAACGGTAGCCCCAGTATACCAAATCCGGCCCGTTCCGAGCAACAGCCCTTGGCCTCAGGCCGTCACAAACAGCGAGGCCCTATGCCTTCGCGCAGAATAGAGGTTGACTTCTTTGTGACTATGTGATTAGATCACCACATAGTCATTTAGTTGAGGATCTGCAGAATGGACCCGAAAAGACAGTCGCTGTACAGACGGCAGGCCGAGGTGGTCAAGGCCCTCGCCCATCCCCTGCGGATCGCCGTCGTCGATTTCCTCCGGGACGGCGAGCAGTGCGTTTGCGACATTGCCAAGTTCCTGGGATCGGAGCGGACCAACGTCTCCAGGCACCTGTCCGTGATGGTCAACGCCGGGATCCTGGATTCTCGCAAGGAGGGGCTGAGGGTGATCTACCGCCTCAGGTGTCCCTGCACCATGGATTTCCTGAGATGCGTTACCGCCGTCCTCAAGGAGCAGGCCAAGGAGAACGAGAGGCTGCTGGGTGCGTTGTAACTTTGAACTGTTGACCGGAGGTCTTTATGAAGAAACTACAGATACTGGGAACCGGATGTGCCAAGTGCAAGAGGCTGACCGAGAACACGGAAGCGGCCGTTCAGGCACTGGGCGGCGAGTACGAGATCGAGAAGGTGACGGCCATTGACGAGATCATGATGTTCTGCGTGATGACGATGCCTGCCCTGGTTGTCGACGGCGAGGTCAAGGTCGTGGGCAGGGTCCCATCCGTCGAGGAGATCAAGAAGATCATCGCGTAGGTAAGGGCCGCGAGGCAAGCGGTGAGCGGTAAGCGGTAAGTGTTAAGGGTAGGAAAGGATACTAATGTGAGTCAACCAACTGGCGTGTGTAGTGGCGGTGCCCGGTTGGTCTTTGCCTGTTCCGGTGCAGCGGACGTGGGCGAGATCGCCGATCGGGCTGCCAGGAAGCTCAACCGCGAGGGTACAGGCAAGATATTCTGCATGGCCGGTCTGGGCGGACGCATCAGCGGTATCCTCAAGACCACCGAGTCGGCCCAGGCCATCCTCGCCATCGACGGCTGCCCGCTCAATTGCGTCAAGTCCAGCCTGGAGCAGGCGGGGTTTAAGACCTTCGGGCATCTGCAACTGGCGGACCTGGGCCTGGAGAAATCCAAGAGCCCAGTGACCGAGGAGACGATCAACAAAGCGGCGACACGGGCTGCCGAGTTGATCGGCTGATGGGGAGAGTCGCAGATGGCCATTCGAGGCTTTCTGATGATAGCAGCGTGCCTGTCTTGCCTGATTGGATGAATTGTGGGGACTCCTGGGACAGTCAGACGCCTTCTCGAAATATCTGGTTGACGAGATCAGCGCGTGCCTGAGCCCGGCGAAGGGCAGATGAGGCCATGATGCTGGCACAGTGTTGCAGCGGTGGCAAGGCGAATTTCTGGGTCCTCCTGGCCTGCGTGGTCAGCGCGTGGCTGCTGTTTTCATGGGTTCCCTCCGTGTGGAGGGCCAAAGGAGACGTTATGAGCAAGATACTCAAGATCGTCATAGTCATCGGCCTGATCGCTTCAGTGGCTGTGGTACTGGCCGTCAAACAAGGTCGCACCGTACCCTCCGGGTCCTCGGCGGGTGGCACGCAGGCACTGGCGAGTCCGTCAGGCCTTCCGAGGCTCATCGATCTCGGGTCTGGCCTGTGCATCCCGTGCAAAATGATGGCCTCAGTTCTGGAGGACCTGAAGAAGGAGTACGCTGGCAGGCTGGAGGTCGTGTTCATTGACCTCCGGGACGATCCCGGCGCTGCCACCCGTTACAGGGTCGAGGTGATGCCTACGCAGATCTTCTACGATCCCAACGGCCAGGAGCTGTTCCGGCATGAGGGCTTCTTTGCCAAGGACGGCATCCTGGCCCAGTGGAAGGATCTCGGCTTCAACCTCACCTCGGCCTCTGCAGCAAGCCCCGAGTCAGGGCGACTCGCACCCGACAAGGTCGACGACCGGCCCGGGCAGACGAGATGAGGCTCTCGCTTGACCGGACCCAGAATGCCTGCAGGATCGGCGCCTGTACACCGAGAAGAGCAAGCCCCGTGAGTTAGGAAGCGAAGGCACCCCAGTGGGAGTCCTTCCACGTCGTACAGACCGTGCTCAATTGGAGGTTCTGAGGAAGGAAGGACCAGGAGTATGGTTTCAGAAGTAACGGCCATCCAGTCCCCAGTCCGCAAGCAGATGTTCTGGCTTGGCTTGGGGCTGATGCTGTGGGTTGGCGTGTATCTGACACTGGCGCCATTGGCGGACTGGCTCACGTACCGTCTACTGGCCCTGCAACGGGGACAGCACCTCGGCCGGTCTGTGGAGTTCTTTGTCTTTGAGACCCCGAAGGTCCTCATGCTTCTGACGCTCATAGTCTTCGGGGTGGGCATGGTGCGGTCGTTCTTCACGCCGGAGCGGACTCGCCGGATTCTGTCGGGCAAGCGGGAGTCGGTCGGTAACGTGTTGGCCTCCCTCCTGGGGATCGTTACCCCGTTCTGTTCCTGTTCGGCAGTTCCGATGTTCATTGGGTTCGTGTCCGCCGGAGTTCCGTTGGGCGTGACCTTCTCCTTTCTGATCGCATCGCCGATGATCAATGAAGTAGCACTTGTCCTGCTTCTGGGGTTGTTTGGCTGGAAGGTGGCGGCCATGTACGCAGGCACGGGGTTGGCCATCGCCATGATCGCGGGGTGGACGATCGGGAGACTGCATTTGGAGAAGTGGGTGGAGCCGTGGGTTTATCAGACAAAGGCAGGCGCCGCCAGCGAAGAGACCCGAATGGGCTGGACGGAACGCATCGGCTTTGGAGTAGCTGCGGTTCGTGATATCGTAGGGCGAGTCTGGCTGTACGTAGTCCTGGGCATAGCCGTAGGCGCTGGGATTCACGGCTATGTGCCTGAGGGATTTCTGGCCTCGTTCATGGGCAAGGGCGCCTGGTGGTCGGTGCCTTTGGCGGTGCTGCTAGGGGTGCCCATGTACTCCAACGCCGCAGGGATCATTCCCGTTGTCCAGGCACTGCTGGGCAAGGGCGCGGCACTCGGAACCGCGCTGGCGTTCATGATGGCGGTCATCGGGCTATCCCTGCCCGAGGCGGTGATCTTGCGCAAGGTCCTCACCCTGCGGTTGCTGTTGACGTTCTTCGGCGTGGTTGCCTTCGGCATTCTCATTGTCGGCTATCTGTTCAATGCAGTCATGTAACGGGAATTGCATGAACGAGAAGATCATCAAGCGGTTGTCGTTCCTGGACCGGTATCTGACCTTGTGGATATTCCTGGCCATGGGGTTGGGCGTGGGACTGGGGTATGCCGTGCCTGCCTTGGGCCAGTGGATCGGGTCCCTGCGTCCGGAGGGGACGCAGACCAGCATCCCGATTGCCGTGGGGCTGATCCTGATGATGTACCCGCCCCTTGCGAAGGTGAAGTATGAAGAGTTGGGCGATGTCTTTCGCAACTGGCGGGTGCTCGGTCTGAGCCTGGTCCAGAACTGGATCATCGGCCCGGTCCTGATGTTCGTGCTGGCGGTGCTGTTCCTCAGGGGCCAGCCGGAGTTCATGATCGGCCTGATCATGATCGGCCTGGCCCGCTGTATTGCCATGGTGATCGTATGGAACGACCTGGCCAAGGGCGATACCGAGTACTGCGCAGGCCTAGTCGCCTTCAACTCCATCTTCCAGGTGCTCTTCTACAGCGTATACGCATGGCTGTTCATCACCGTGCTGCCGCCGATGCTGGGCATGAGCGGCGCAGTGGTCAACGTCACCATCGGCCAGATCGCCGAGAGCGTGTTCATCTACCTGGGCATCCCCTTCCTGGCCGGCATGTTCACCCGCCTGGTGTTGGTCAGGGCCAAGGGCAAGCAGTGGTATCACGGGAAGTTCATCCCCAAGATCAGCCCGATCACGCTCATTGCCCTGCTGTTCACCATCGTGGTGATGTTTTCCATGCAGGGCCAGAAGATCATCGCCAGACCGCTGGACGTGGTGCGGATCGCCATCCCGCTGTTGATCTACTTCGTTGTGATGTTCCTGTTCAGCTTCTGGATCAGCGCAAAGGCTGGGGCCAACTACGCCAAATCGGCCACATTGTCTTTTACTGCCGCCAGCAACAACTTTGAGCTTGCCATAGCCGTGGCGGTGGGTGTATTCGGTATCAACCACGGCGCTGCCTTTGCGGCGGTGATTGGGCCGCTGGTGGAAGTGCCGGCCCTGATCGGACTGGTGAACGTGGCACTCTACTTCCAAAAGAGGTTCTTTGCAGCATAGACGAGGGTCAAGAAAGGAAGTGAATATGCGCGAACAGACCAAGAGAGCGACGATCGGCGGGTTGTGGGTAGTGGGTTGGATGCTGACTCAGGCCCTCGCAGTCGCAGGGGCGGACAAGGCGGCGGACTCGCCCACTTTGGATGAGAAGTATCCCGGCCTTGCCACAGGTGGCCTGACCTACGCCAGATTGGTGTCCCTGCCAGAGGGTGTGCTCTTGAGGGCGGGCGCCCTGACCATCCAGGAAAAGGAGGTCGCTGACCGGATCTCCCAGGCCCCCGAGGCGCAGCAGGAACCACTCCGTAAGAACGCCTTCTACGTCCTTGAAGGCACGGCCACCACCAAGCTCCTTGTGCAGGCAGCCAAGGCCCAGGCATCGAGTGCCGATCCCAACGCCAATGACCGCGACCTGATCCAGCGTTACCTGCAGGGCCTTGTAGAGAAGGTAACAGTCACAGACCAGGAGGTCGCCGATTTCTACCACGCCAACAAGGACGCCTGTGGCGGCGCCACCCTCGACCAGGTGAAGGACCAAATCAGGCAACTGGTCCTTCAACAGAAGCAACAAGACTCGGTCGATCAACACGTCCGTACCATCGGCCAGCGGATACCGATCGAGGTGTCCGCTGAATGGGCCAAGGCACAGGCCGTGGTGGCCAAGGACAACCCTGTGGACAAGGCCCGCTCCAGCGGCAGGCCCTCGTTGGTGGACTTCGGCTCCACCGGTTGCCGGCCCTGTGACATGCTGGCCCCGATCCTTGAGACCCTGAAGGCCAAGTATGCAGGCAAGGCCAACGTGGTACTCGTCCTCGTGGGCCAGGAGCAGATCCTCGCTGCGCGGTATGGAATCAAGACCATCCCCATGCAGTTCTTCTATGACAAGGACGGCAAGGAGGTCTTCCGGCACATCGGCTTCATGCCGCAGGCCGAAATCGAGAAGCAACTGGCCCAGATGGGGGTCCAGTAGCCAATGGAAAGGCTCTTTACCACACTGTCCCATGCCGTGGAAGGCACGCCGGCCATCGCCCTCGCAGCCGCCTTGGTCTGGGGTGTGCTCAGCATCCTGCTGAGCCCCTGCCACCTGGCCAGCATCCCATTGATCGTGGGCTTCATCAACGGCCAGGGCATTACCTCGACCAGGCGGGCCTTCGGGCTCTCCACCCTCTTTGCAGTGGGGATCTTGATCACGATCGGGGTCATCGGCGCGGTCACGGCCATGGCGGGCCGCATGATGGGGAACGTCGGGCGATGGGGCAACTACGGGGTGGCCGTGATCCTCTTCCTGGTCGGGCTCTGCCTGCTGGAGGTGATCCCAGTGCCCTGGTCAGGCCCTGGCCAGGTCGGCATGCGGAGAAAAGGCATGCTCGCTGCCTTCATCCTGGGTCTGGTCTTCGGCATTGCCCTGGGCCCGTGCACCTTTGCCTTCATGGCCCCCATGCTGGCAGTGACCTTCAGGCTGGCCGCCACGGACCTGGGATACGGCGTCCTGCTGTTGCTCACGTACGGCATAGGCCACTGCTCTGTGATCGTCCTGGCTGGCACCTTCACCGAAGTCGTGCAGCGGTACATGGATTGGAACGAGCGATCCAAGGGGGCGGTCATAGTGAAGAAGGTCTGCGGCGTGCTGGTCCTGATGGCTGGGCTGTACCTGATCTACAGGGCATGACCCATACCTGTGGCAGCACGTATTCAATCGCTTCTTTCCGTGAGAAGCACTTTCGTGAGAAACATTCGTTGACAGAGATGCCTTGATCAGGCATCATTGTATGTATTGATTTAATGCCGAGGACGATGCCATGAGAACCACGCTTAATCTGAACGACGAGTTGGTCGCAAGGGCCGCCAAGCTGGCAGGAGTCAAGGAGAAGACCACCTTGGTGAGGCTCGGTCTGGAAGCCCTGATTGCCCTCAAGAGCAGCGAACGTCTGGCCCGGCTGGCCGGCACGGAACACAAAGTCCGAGGTATCCCCAGACGGCGGACGGGGTCATAGCCGATGGTCCTGGTCGACACCTCTGTATGGGTTCAACACCTGCGCCAAGGCAGCCCTGCCCTCGCACGACTGCTCAATGATGGACAGGTGGTCTGCCACTCCTTCGTGGTCGGCGAGCTCGCCTGTGGGAATCTCCGCAATCGCTCGGAGATTCTCGTCCTTTTGAACAGCCTGCCGCGTGCCGAAACAGCTACTCATGAAGAGATCCTGCAATTCATCGACACCAATCGGCTCATGGGCAAAGGCCTTGGATATGTCGATATCCACCTGCTGGCCTCGGCCGTCCTAACCGGTGTGGAGTTCTGGACTCTCGACAAGCGACTAAGACAAGCCGCCATCCGCTTGGACTTGGCCCACATTGAGTAATAGAATCACGTAGATGGATCAAGCTCATAAGGCACTGCAAACAAAGGCGTAGCATAGCGTCATAAAGAACCTTGCGCACCGGGTTTGAAGCAATTCTCATGGGTCCTATCCATCCCATGGGTCCTATGACTCCCATCCGCCCCACAACCGCAGCCGTGTTTCCAGCAAATAAAGCTACGCCATCGCAAAACTCCGCGTAACATTGAGGTGTCTCGGTCACCTTATAAGACAGCCAAGATGAATACACAGAGAGACCATATTGATCTAGTGCGGCAGGCCCAGCAAGGGCGTCCAGAGGCACGACGCGAACTGGTGCAGGTCGTCGAGCCCCGGCTGGCGGAGTACGTCGGCCGGATGACCCAGGATCGCGACCTGACTACCGACATCGTGCAGGACACGATCGCCGAGATGCTCAAGATCCTCGGCAATCTCAAGGACCCGGAGCGTTTCTGGTGCTGGCTGTACGCGATCACACTGAACAAGGTCCGGGCGCACTATCGGCAGCAATGGCGCCACAAGGGGACGTCTCTGTCCCAGATCGGGGAGGACTACCTCCAGGCGGGGCAGCAGGGTGTCTTGGCCGAGCTCGTGACGGAGGAATTGAAGCAAATCGTGGTGCGGGCAGTCCGGGAGCTGGAGCCTCGGCAGCGTGCGGTCCTGATCATGCGATGCTACGATCAGATGCCATACGCGCAGATCAGCCAGGCGATGGGCTGCTCGCAGTTGGGGGTGAGGGCCTTGTTCTTCCGTGCCAAGAAGACCCTGGCCCGGTTACTGAACTCACACGGGATTGACAAGACCGCCCTACCCGTGGCACTCGTATTCTTCGGCAAGCTCACGGCCCGGAGCCAGGCCGCGGCGGCGGCCGTCTCAATCACCGCCTCGACATTGCAGGTCGGGCCTTGGGCTGCGCTGGCGGCCCAGCCGGTCGTGTTCGCGGCCCTGCTGATGGCGGCCATGGCAGGAGCGGCCGGGATCTTTGTGGCCCAGTCCGGGCACTGGGGCAGTGTTCCCCGGCCAACTGTCTCGGTCGAAGCTCCGCTCGTGTCTGCGGTTTCTCAGGACGCCTCGTGCTGGTATTACTATCCGCCTGGCAGGACGGGTACAGTGATGATCCGGAACCAGGGGCAGGGCGTTGCCTACAGCCAGTGGCTCCAGAAGCAGCAGGCCAACTACTATCGCCAAGGCGACACGATCTACATCAGGAATTATCGCCAGTTCGCCCCCGATCTGTCGGTCTGGCGTCTCCCGACGGATCCGCCCTCTATGCGGCGTTTCCTGCAGGATCAGGACCGGCGGGATCTGGGCCTGGAATACGTGGCCCCCAGCTCTCATGGGCTGCTGGTAGCCGTGCAGCAGAGTCAGGCAGACGGGCGACGGCAAGCGACCTTGAGCTACGATGTGTCCATGGAGGACTACTTCCGGCACGACTGGTCCACGGACGCTGCCCTCGTTGATCAACGGGACGAACTGCACCGCCAGGGGTGGACCTGGTTCACTGTCGCGGGGCGGATAGGCACAAAAACTGTATCAGGCTACGGCCGGCTGCCGTTTGTGGCCGACGCCGTTGGCGATCATGGTCCGTACTTGAAACTGGAGGTGGGCGACGAACGTGTGATCCTGGACGCGGGAATGGCGGCCGAGATGCGCGGCGGGTCCGGCGAGGTCCTCGCCCGCTATGCAGGCGGCAGCTTCTTTCAGGGCCTGGGCCGGCCATGGAGCGGGCTGCACACCATCGACACGATTCGCCGGGACGCCGCCCTGGCCGGGATTGCCTTTGTCACACGACCTCTGCCTGATGGGCAGCGTGTGGAGGTCACGCTCAGCGACCCCAGTGCCCAACTGACCTATCGTGTGCACCTGTATCAGGACTGGATCGAGACCATTACCTTCAGTAAAGAAGGCGAGGTTATAGGAGACTGGACGTTCCGCTATCCGAAGCCCAACGAGGCCGACCCACACCGGTTGACGGTCCCCTCGTTGTCGGCCGGTGACCGGCGGCAGACTTCTGTATCCGATGGTCTGTGGCTGATGCGCCTGGCACAAGAACTTATGATACAATAAGGACAGTTGTAAGGAGACCTGCTATGAAACGCAGATGCGGTACTTTATTGCTCGTACTATCGGTACTTACAGGATCATTGTATGCGAAGACTCTCTACGTGGACGACGACGCCCCCGGCGATCCAGGGCCGTGCAACTGCCAGATCAGCGACCCCAACGAGGACGGCTCGGCCGACCACCCGTTCGACAGCATTCAAGAAGCGATCGACGCGGCCAGCGACAGCCCTGGCCTCACCTCCACGTCCCCCCGGGTCGGCGACACCATCATCGTCGCCCCAGGACACTATCTCTCGCCCGATCCGTGGGAGTATGACGAGATCAGGTTCAAAGGCAAGGCCATTCGCCTGATCAGCTCAGCGCCCACCGATTTCAGCGTGATCGAGCAGACGGTCCTGTGCGGGGTCGTGATCTTCGAGGGTAACGAAGGATCCAAGTGCCTTTTGCAGGGCTTTAAGATCCACAATTACGGCCACGGCGGCATCCTCGGCAACTTGACCCTCGCCACCATCAGCCACTGCATAATCAGCGGCAACGGCCCCTGCGGCGCCACGGTCATAAAGGATTGTCGAGGGCCGATCAGGAACTGCCTGATCGTGGACAACAAGACGTTCTTCACCTGCGGTCTCATGCCGGTGATCTCGGGATGCCCGGAACTCGTCAACTGCACCATTGCCAACAATGCCTCCGGTGTATTCATCGGCACGAATCTCACCTACAGCGGCTCCCATGGGATCTACAACTGCATCATCTATGGAAATGGCGGTCTACAGGTCATGTATGATCCCGACCGATCTGCGCCGGCCCTGACGGTCAATCACTGTCTGATCGAGGACTGGGGCAGCCTGGAACTGTACGGCGACACATACAAGATCAAGGACTGCGATCCGTGTTTCGTGCAGCCTGGCGAATGGCTCGGAAGCGGGACCGAGAGCACCCTGATCGAGGGCGACTACCATCTCAAGAGCGAAGGCTGGCGATGGAGCGCCAGTGAGATGACCGGATCGCACTGGCGGCACGATCTCTCGACCAGTCCGGCCGTCGATGCTGGCCGCCTGATAGATGGCCTGGGGGAAGAGCCGGAACGTCTTCCAGAGGACCTTGATGGCCGATGGGGTGTCAATCACGCCATCGATATAGGGGCCTACGGCGGCACGACGCAGGGAAGCCTGTCGCCCACGAAGGGAACCGCCCCAGGCGTTGGGTCAGTGGACCTGCGAGACTACTGGCCCATAGCCTCTGGCAATCAGTGGTATACCGACGTCCCAGATTGGGACCTGAGGAGGTCTGTCAGGATCCTGGGACCACAGGATGCCAACGGATTCGAGGCCTATATGGTCTCGATCACAACCTACAACGACACATCTCATCGCTGGGCCTATTGTGCCTTTGTCAATGACGGCCTGTCTGTGACCGAGGATCCCAACGCCCTGATGCTGTTGCCGCAGATCACCGAGCCGCTCCAGATGCGGTACCCCCAGTTTCTGACCGTTGGCGTCACGATCCTGGTGCCGGACGACCCGTTTGCCATAGGCACACCGGCCGGCCGATCCGTCACGATCGTGCGAGGCAACCTGACGGAAGTCCATGCAGGTGTGCCCTACGACCCGCCCAAGTATATCTCCCATCCTACCGTCTATCCGTGGCCGGATGTGATTGCCTTCAGATTGCAGAACGCCGATGGCACGCTGGGCGAACCCATCGCCATCTTCGCACGCGGATTCGGTCCATTGATGCTGAATGGTCAAGTTGTGGGCTCGGCCTACGTCGATGGCGATTCTTACAGTAGGTTCTCCAGGTGAGAAAGTGTACGCCTTGAATCCAGGGAGATGACTGCACAACGGACAACTGTGACAGGGTCAGTCCGCTGCAGGGCCGTGACGCTGATCGAATTACTGGTCGTGATCAGCGTCCTGGCCCTGTTGGCGGGGATACTGTTGCCTGCACTCGGCCAGGCCCGGCGGGCGGCGCGATATATGGAGGGAGGTCAGCGGCAGCGGCAGGTGGTGTTGGCGGTCAGTCTCTATGCCGCCGACCATCAGGGCTGGTATCCGGAGTCCGTGGCGACCGCCGCCATGCTCGGCCGGACCTGGCGATGGCAAGAGCCGCGAATGATGAAGGCCTGCCAGGCGCGAGGCACCGGGTATCACAGTTCCATGGCGGGTTATCTGCGGGCCTATCTGCCCAAGGCCGCCACGCTGTCGTGCCCCGGCAGTCCCGGGACCTATCCGTACCTGAAGGAGATCTGGCAGGCGGGCGACCTGTGGGACAACCCACAGACCACCTTCACCGATGACAGCGCCCTGGGCAGCTATTGCCTCTACTGGAACTACGTAGGGTACCTGTCGGAACAGAGGCGTCCGTTTCGCGGCCCGCAGACCGACGCCGGCCGGCCCGAATGCAGCCGCATGTTGATCAGCGATTATTTCGGCTTCAACCATTGGCGGAGCCCCAATGCCTTCGGAAGCTGCGAGCGTCTCCCCCACGCCGAGGTCACTGCTGAGACGTATGAGGCCCCGGCCTATTGGATCCAGAGTCCCCAAGGCGAGCCAGACCGGGCCAATCTGACGATCAAGCTGCAGGCTGGTTTCATGGACGGCCACGTCGAATCCTATCGCCCCAGCGAAACGGCCATTCTTGAAGTCGCCGACACCCTGGACGGCACAACCCCCACATTCAGCGGTGCCGGCCTTGGTCCCGGGCTATTCTACATCCCACGCACCGCCATCCCCTCCCAGCGGTGATCTGTGAATAGAATTACACAGATGGATCAGGTCAGCCATCAGAGGCTTCATGTCGGCGTTCTGCACGCGCTGGCCGGAACCTTGACCGAGGTCGTGCAGCAATACATGGATCGGAACGACCGATCCAAGGGGGCAGCGATGGTCAAGAAGGTCTGCGGGGTGTTGGTCCTGGTGGCGGGGCTGTGCTTGATCCACAGGGCATAGCCGGACCTCTTGCGAGATGCCGACCGCACGAAGTACGAACATCGAAGCACCAAGGCCCAGATAGTCAAGACCGCTACGCGGCCCGACCTTTGCGGTCGCCGTCCCCGGCTGAACTTCGGTTGGAAGGTCCCCGGAATTCCCTCCGATGGCGGACTACAATTCCCAGCGGTTTTCCACCTGGCTGCCGGACTTTTCCTCCGCCGGACGAAAGGCCCTTCTAGAAAATCGGATCACTCACGCGCACCGTCATCGCCATCTTCTCGACCCGCAGGGTCCCGGCGGAATGCATCCAACTCCTTAATCAGTTCGACGATGTCCACCGGAATCTCCTCGCGACAAAAGGCGGAAATGATCACAGTGGGCGTAATCGAAACTCTGAATCGAGCCTGAAGGTCTTGGTTCAAGGCCGCCAGCAACTGTTTCCCTGGAACAAGCCGCATGCGCCCGTCGAAGGAGGCCCACGCCTGCTCGAACTCGGCCATGATACGCGCGTTGACCGTCGCCGGATCTTCATGCGGTCGCACCGCTCTTTCCTGGGCTGACCTCTTGGCGAGGTAGTGCCCGAAGACGGCAGTCCTCATTTCGTCTGCCATCCCCATAAGTAACGCTGCGGTGTCTTCACTGTACGACAATGTCTCACCGGTCCGTTTGTCGTACTCCGCCACCCGACGTTGTACCGCGCGGCCGATCGCGCCAGGATGCAGCAGGTAGTTCTCTATCTCCTTGCGTTTATGGATCACGGCCATACGACAGGTCGTGCGGAGTTCCTTCACCGCTGCCTCAGCGCCTTCATCGGTCCGGTAGTCACGGTCAAATATCGCGGCCGTCACGATTCGTGTGCCCAACGGTAACTCCATGCCGCGAGTGAAATCCTGAACCTTCTGGACGTTGAAGCCTTCGACGGGGATAACCGCGAAGTCTGACCGATTCGCCACTTGATCCTTACCGAGCTTGCGGGCAAAGAGTGACAGGACCTGGAAGTCCTTGCCCTCCACAAAGACCGCCCGCTTCGACTTCGCCAACTGCGTCAGCGTCGGATTCAGGTTAGAGCCGAGCACGCCAAAGACGTTCTGCAATTGCGAGGGGTCGCTGATCCGCTTCGCTGACCGGAACTTCTTGTTGACGACCAACAAGTCTTCAGGATCGGCCTCTGAGATGATCTCTGTGGAGTGCGTGGCAATCAAGATGTCGGGGCCGAGGCCCTTTAGGATGCTGACCAGTTGCCTTTGCAGGTCAGAGTGAAGATAGATGTCGGGCTCATCGATGATGAAGAGCGACACACGGTTGGACTTCACAACGAACGTCAGCATCTGACACCACACTTGGAAGCCGAAACCCGCCCAGTAAAGCTCTCTGGGGTATCGTTCTTCAGGACAAAACATATGTAGCAGCGATGGCTTCTGACTGTGGTCGACCTCCGGTTTTTCGATGTCCATTCCCGGCCATGTGGACCGGATTAATGCCCGGAAATCCTCGAAGCCCTCTGGGTAATGGCGCCAGATATTACGGAAATTCCTGGAAGCACGGTGCGTCAGCAACGCGAGGCGGGCAGCTTCGTCCTGGTAGAGTGGTTCATCATGCTCGACAGGTCCCAGGATTGGGACGAAGCCCACAGTGACGCTGAACTCGCGGATGAAATCAGAAGGTGTTTGGACCGCTCTGCCCCCGGTGCTGCACGTGAGATAGCACTGATCAATCCCAGTAAACTGTAACCGGAGCTCATTACTGTTGGTGAGTTTGAATTGCACCACTGCAGGTGAGGAGTCGTCGTAGTTGTGGAACACGTTCTCGGTCGCGACGGGTACCTCTTTCAACGGCACCCGGTATCCCCACATCTCCTCTCCGCCGATGTGCAGCAGTTCCGCCCGCCGCGCCCTCGCCCGCCGAATGCCTTCAGACAGAATCCGAAAAGCGCCAATGATCGTGGATTTCCCGGAGTTGTTCGGACCCACGAGCACGTTGAATTCCCTCAGCGACAGGGAATAGTGCCGAAACGCCTTGAAATTCCGGAATCTTACGTATGTGAAATGGGTGTTCTCCGTCACGTGTGCCCTTCGCTCATGCCCACCCCTTGGCCGCTTCCTCGGCGTCCTCAAGTTCTTCTCTCCGACGCCAATAGCTGCACTGCTCGATCAACAGGCGGGCCCTCTTCAACTCTTCCTTGTCGCGGAATAGCCGTGCCCGGTACAGGTGGATGTCGGCCATGAAGAGCCGCATAGGGCCGCATTCGGCGATCTCCCAGGCCAAGTCCAGGTTGGCCCGGCAGCCATCGGGGTCGCCCTCCAGAGAACACAGCCAGGCGCGAGTGAGAAAGCCGCGAGGGAGGTGCTCCATCATGCCGGCGCGGTGGAGGCCGTCCACAGCTTGGTCAATTTCGGACTTCGCACTTTCGACCTCGGACCTTTCCAGGATGGCCCGGTAGATTGCCGCGCGGCCTGCTGTGAGGTGGTCGAGGGCGATGTCAAGGAGGAATCGCTGCCGCTCGGCCAACGTCAGCGTCTGCGCCGCCCGCCGCTCGACGGCGAGGCAGGAGGCTGCCAGGGTTCTGGGTTCTGAGTTCTGAGTTTCAGGTTGAAGCATGTGTTGCCACGCGGCTCGCTCGGCTTCAGCAAGGCACAGGCTGCAGTGCCGAAAGCCCTGGAGCGAAACGGCCCAGTCGAACTTGCCCTGAGACTCCTCGACATCTTGAAAACGCTGTTGGGATGCACCGCGTTTCCCCGATTGATGCAAGGCATCAGCCAGGGTGGAGAGGCTGTACAGCCTCACGTTTCTGTCACGTTGAAGCTGAGCGGAGGCAACTGATTGCTTTGCGGAGACAACGGCACTGCCTACCTCGCCTAGGGTTAGCTCCAGTTCGCTCAGGTTGCATTGAAGCTGAGCGGAGGCAACCGATTGCTTTGCGGAGACAACGGCACTGCCTACCTCGCCTAGGGTTAGCTGCAGTTCGCTCAGGTTGCATTTGTAGATGGCGATTTGTCCCGGATCCGTCCGGTGAGTAGCTTCTTCCGTTGTGATGCTCGCACAAACCGCCTCTCGCGCATCAACCGTCCGGCCCAAAGCACGGAGATAAAAGCCTGCGTTGTTCAGTATCCAAGCTCGGAGCCTGTTGTCCAGCGTGGCTTCAACGATGCTCCACTGTGTCTCGAAAAAGCACGCTACGGCACTCAAGTCCGAGCTGTAGGCTCCAAGGTGATTTGCGCTATACGCTTCCTCTCCCCGAAGGATGCGGTCGCGGTAAACCGCCTCGCAGACTTCTTGGTGCATCCCCGCCTTGCACCCGTGGGCCACGGCTTGGTAGAGCGGTTGGAGGTCAGCTAGGGTGAGTTGCGGCAGGTCCGGCGTGCTGTCCCGGAGGTGTTCGTAGAGCCGCAGATGGGCGGCCTGCCACGTGTCCGGGTGCTGGTCGCGGAGTTGCCGTGCAAAGTGCTCCCGGATGAGCGGATGAGCGTCGACGGACTGTCTGCCAGAGTCGCTTTGCCGCACATGGAAGAGCCGGAGCTTCTCCAGCCGGCTGAGTACGAGGTCCCAGTCGGCATCGCTCAATTCCACCACGCGGTCGGTGAGGCCGGGGATGGCTGGCCTGGCACGCAAGGCACCCAGGCAGCCTTCGTCCGCAGGCCGGTCGAACAGGCCAAGCATCCGCAGGACCTCCAACTCCGCGGTGTCAGCGAGCCATTGCTCGAAGCCAGCCAGCACGCGGTCAATGGATTCCTTGCCGGGCATCTGCTCAATCTCATTTGCAGGGCCAATGCCGTGAAGGGGGTCCTTTTCGTGGAGGTAGACGCCGAGCAAGGATACAGCCAGGGCATGCGGCCCGAACTGCCCAGCCAGGGTCTCCAGTTCCGCGTCCGTGCCGACTACGCGCGCAGTACGCAGAAGCGCACGGCCCGCCTCAGGCGTGATCTGCTCCAGGTTGTACGCAGCCAGACCTGGTCGCCCGGTCAGGTCTGGCAGCGGTTCCCGCGTGGTGATGAGGCACAGACCGCCCGATCCACGGGCCAGGCCGCGAAGCAGGGACTCCAGGGCTGGGTCGCGGAGCTTGCCTTTGTCGAAGGTGTGCCCGGATTGGAGGGGCTCCATGCCGTCAAGAACAAGTAGCGTGCGATCGACGCCGACAAGGCTGGCCAGGCGTTCGCCCTTGTCCCAGGGCGAGCCGGATGCTGGGTCCGGGTCGCCAAAGAAACGCAGGGCGGCGTCAATGAACGCGTCCGCAGAGGCCATGCCTTCCTCTCGTGCACCCTGGCTGTAGAACGACCAGCCGAAGACCCGCGTAGCTCCACGGAAGTGGTCCCTCTGCATCTCGCGGAGCCAGTGATTGACCAGCGTGGACTTGCCCACGCCGCCATAGGCCACAAAGGCCAGGACTCGGGTCTGGGCCTCCCCGGGCTTCTCTCCGGAGGACCAGGCCTGGTCGAGGACCTTCAATTCGTCCTCGCGGCCGAACAGGGCCGCGCCCGTCTCCGGCAGCCGCATGAGGTCAATACGCTCAGGCGCAATCGCGGGCCATGCCAGGTGGGTCTTGGGAGGTTGGAAGTTCGGGTCGTTGAGCTTGTCGTAGACGCGTTTGGCAACCTTCGAGAAGGCAGCAGCGGGGTTGCTTGGGAAATGGGTTCGCACGGATTGGCCTTCGCCCGGCAGCATCTGCCGTTCCTCAATCCAGCGGTAGGCATACCACGCGCAATCGCTGAGGAGCACGGGGATGATGAGAAGGCCGTCCCGCTCAGCACGCTTCAGGAGGAACGGAACCTCCTCCTTGGTGCAGAAGTCGGAAGAAAGGAAATGCTCCGACACGAGACAGACGGCCACGGCGGCCTGGTTCATCGCGGCCTCAATCTCGGGATACCACTTCTCCCCAGCGTCGATGCGGGTATCCACCCAGACATCGAGAAGTCCCGCGTTCTCCAGTACCTTGAGTTGGGCCACTAGGGAATCGAGAAGGGCTCGGTCCTTGTGGCTGTAACTGATGAAGACCCTAGGACGCATCCTGGCCCCCCTGCTCGGCCCGAACCCTTGGTTGTGGCCTATCCCTCATCATAGGTGTGAACCATTGTAGCCTGGGGAGACCCAACCTGCAACTGCCCGTTTTCCTTGTGCAGGTCAACGACGAAACGTGGTGGTCCATCGCACGGAGAAATGCCAGCCACACCTCTTTGGAACCAACGAACGGTTGGTGGATGATCACCCGGAGCCCGGATCGACGCTTGAGAACTTCCCCGCCGGCCATGATCTGTCTGGGGGCCGGGTCGAAGGCGGCCTGCCGCCGGGTTCCGAGCGCCGGCATTGGTCATGACGTCGGCGATCGAGTGCTTGTAGCTGGCCTCTGCACGTACAATGTGCCACCCAGTGCGTGGTGAATCCCAGTCACGGAGTCTCTACGCCCATCTGGTACGGGGCATTCTCCGCCGCCAACCTCAAGAATCTCCGACAGTTCTACATGACGTTCGGGAATCGCTCACCCCAGATTGGCTACACACCGTGTAGCCAATTGTCCGGAACGGAGATCCGCCACACGCAGTGTAGCGAATCCAGCCAGGGACTTGCCGCATCTCTGGGGGAGTTGTCGTGATCAGATCCTGACCAATGATTAGCGGTTTCCATACTGCGGTCCAACCCCCGCTGCACCTCGTCCAGGGCCCGCCCATACCTGGGCACGTTCCCTTCCCATGCCGCACGGGTCGCCAGGCTACTCGATCATCCACCCCGATGCAGGCCGCACTCACCCATCAGGCGATGACCCCAGATTGTCCCCGATACTGAATCCACTCCAGGCACACTGTAGGAGAGATCCATTCGCGTACCATCCGTCTCGTGGTGGCCTGCCAGCAAGCCCTCCAGCAGGTATTCGCCGCACGTTGTCTCGATACCTAGGGGGCCCCACCCCTCCCTTTAGAGGGGTGAGGCCCCACACCTTCGCTGAAGATCGACCCCGTCAGACTGCTGGGCCTTGCCATGTCCTGCGGGACCATCCACGTAGATCCGGTTGCCCTCAGCCGTGCCGTTGTTGCCTTTGCCGGAACCGTCCGTCACGTCGGCCTCCATCCTGTAGAGGGCCGCCAGACCATTGGTGCCAGGGTCGGCCGGAACTACAACGCCGGGGCCGTCCTGTACAACCGGATGTCATCAATCCGCAGAATCCCCTTGCCAGAACCGGATACGCCAATGCTCAGGGTCTTGACCGACTTGAGGTTGGTGCCTACAGAGGCCAGGTCGATGTTCCACTGGTTCCACAGGCCCGAGGTGAGGGCCGCAGAACCACCGCTGTACGTCACCTTGGCGTCGTTGATCTTCACATAGAGTTCGCCTGTCGTATTGCCTGCGTCGCCATAAAAGTACAGAACCAAGGTCTTGGCACCACCCACGGTCCAGTCCTGAACAGGGTCAAAGGTGCGAGTGGCCTCTGAAAGGCTCCTGCCAGAGGTGTTGTCATAGGCCAAAGGCATGGACTGCTTTCCGCCGTGAACCACCGTCTGCTCGGCAAAGGGAGGCTTAGTATTGCCTACAGTAGAGCCGCTGCCATTGCCGCTGGAAGGCGCTACACCGCAGTCGGTCGAGCCACTGTGGCCGTAGCCGTCGATCCAACTGAAGAAGACCCGGTTGCACTCGTCATTGTAGGACTCAAAGTCATCTACGACGCCATATCCCCGCGTGGAGAAGCTCCAGACGTCCCCGGCCCAGGTGTCGGTCCCGTTGACCTCATTGACCTTCCAGTAGTACGTCTTCCCGTATTCTGCCCCAACAGAGACCAGGCTATAGGTGTGCCCGGTCGCCTTGCCGACCTTGGACAGGGCGTTCGGATCTGCTCCAAAGTACACCTCGTGGCTGGCCGCCGTTCGGCCCGGCCGCCAATTGAGGAGACTGTCCACGGCCACGCCCGTGGCCCCGGATGCGGGAGTTGGCCCGAAGGCCTTCAGGGGTACGTAAAAGAATCGCACCTCAGCCAGGCCGCTCTGCTTCGCATCGCCCCAGTTGCTCAGGATGTTCAGCCGGACGAACTTGGCCCTCACGCCACCGAAGTCCACGGTCGTGTTGTGTACGTAGTTGGGCTCGCCGGTCGCCTGCGCGAACTCGGGCACTCCTTCCAGGGCCGTCCAGGTGGTCCCATCGGTCGAGGTCTCGATGCTCACGTCCATGGCCCCGTTGCCGTCGTCCAGCTCGGATATCTGGTTCTGGTTCCAGACCCACATCTGGTACAGGCTGTACACCTGATCGAACTCGTACTGGATCCAGACCGGGGTCTGTTTGGACTTGCTCAGCCACATCTCTGGCAGGTCGACCGAATGCTCGTCCAGACTGTCGAGTCCGGAGCCGTCAATCGTCTTTTCGGGTCCGGTCATGGCGTTGCTCTGGCTCGAGGCCGTGGCCTTGATGGGGGTGGTGATGGCCATACTGTAGGTCTCTGCCGTGAAGCTCCAGGTAGCGCCCTTGAAGAGGCCAGGCCTATCCGGGCCATTGACCTCATCAACCCTCCAATAGTAGGTCTGGCCAAAGGTGAGCAGGCCGACCGGGTCATAGGAATTGGCATCCTGGCCCTTACTGACCAGCAGCGGGCTCGTCGCCGTGGCGTCGTTGACGTCGTTGTAGTCCGTCCCGAAGTATACATCGTGCGTGGCGGCGTACTTTCCTGGCGTCCAACTGAGGACCTGATCCCTGGGTACGTCTGTGATCTGGTTTTTGGGGACTGGGCCAGAAGCCGGTCCCTCGGGCCGGTCACCCAGCATGATGGCCTGAACGTCCTCGGCCGACACAACACTGTCATAGATGCGGATGTCGTCCATGACCCCGGGGAAGAACCTGCCGCTCTTGTTCCACGCCCCGAAATTCAGAGCGCCCAGGGCTGGCGTCGAGCCCCAGCCCTTGTTTGTGTTCTCCAGAACACCATTGATGTAGAGCTTCGACTCGCCGTTCTGGCCGCTGGCTGCTGCGAAAGTCCCGACGATATGGTACCAGGTGTTCGACTGCAGTGCCGTCGTGCTCGTGACACCGCCCCCGCCGTAGACATCCAGATTGACGGCACTCGTATTGGCGCGAAGATGGCCCTGGACGGAACCCCAAGTCCAATTGTTGTCGTGGAAGATCGACTGATAGCCGGTGGTGTACGGCACGCCCGTCGGCATTATCCAAAGGGCTACCGAGAAGATCCCAGTACTGATGCTCACACTATCCACTGCGATATAGTTGGTCTTGCCGTCAAACTGCAACCCGCCGCCGACCATCCCCTTCACCCAGTGGGCCGTGCCGCCAATGGCGCCATTTTGACCATTCCCGGAGCTGTCCGTTGCGGTACTGCCCGCTCCATCGTCCAGGTTCCAGTGTAACACAAGTCCCGCCGAGAGCCGCCCGACCGGGGCCAACAAGGCCAGGGACACAACAAAAGACATCAGTTGCTTGATCATATACGTCCTCCTTCTAAGGGGCCCGCGCCTCATCGGCACGGGCCCCTGGAAAACCCTTGGTCCTTCTTGCTGAAGTCACAATTCGGCAGGCGACTTATCGCCTAGGGCGCCACTCGCGTTAGTTGGATATCGTCCATGTACACCTTGCCCGAGCTGCCCGCCTTGGGGGTATTGTGATTCCCCACGCCGATGATGATCTTCTGAATGCTCCCGAGATTAACGCCAGCAGAGCTGAACTGGCTCAGCGGGATGTTCCATTGCTCCCAATCGCCGGAGGCAATCACCATGGGATCCGGGTGGCTCACGACCTTCGTCACACCGGCACTGTCCTTGAGTGCCACGTAGAACGTCTCGGGGCTGTTGCCGACGGGCTGGGACACGCCGATATCCACCACCTGCCAGGCCCCCGACACGCCGCCCGTGGTGGAGACGTTCGAGAACCAGGCCCCACACACGACGTCGGCCGTGTGGCTGCTCACCGCCAGGCCGACGTAGACGTTGTCGGCCATGGTGATCGACACAGCGGGGCTGACCGTGACATCGGACCACGTAGTACCGTCCGCGGAAACCTGTGCGGTGAAGGTGCTGCCCGTGCGAGTCACCTTGACCCAGTACGGGGCCTTCACGCCGGTGACGTCCGTATTGTAACTGACGTCGTCGGTCACGATACGACGCTGGAAGGAAGCACCGCTGCCAGGCGTCACCACCGCCATGGCGTGCGTCGATCCCGCATTCAGGGTCTCGCGGATCATCACGCCCGCCTTGGCCCAGACGTTGGTATTGGCCACACGATCGACCCTGGCGACAATGGAGCCGTTGCCTTTGAGCTGCTTGCAGGCGTAGCGGAACTGATCCCCATTGGCCCAGATGTCCGTGCCAGCCCCACCCATCACGATGGTTCCGGGCGAGACCTCCAGGAAGGAAGGCGCATCGCCCCGCACGCAGACCTGCAGGGTATTGATCCCGTGGCTCGTCCAGCTCTGAGGACTGGCCCACTGATACTGAGTCTCTGAGTAGAAGGGGGTCTTGGAGTTGTCGTATGCCATGGGCATGGACTGCTGGCCGCCGTGAACGACCGTGCGCTCGGCAAACGGTGCTTCGGTGTTCCCGACCGTTGAGCCCGTGCCATTGCCCGCAGAAGGCGCAACCTGGCATTCAGAAGATCCGCTGTTGCCGAATCCATCTAGCCACGCGAAGAAGATTCGATTGCAGGTGTCATTGTACGTCTCGAAGTTGTCCACCACCTGGTACCCGATCGTGGTAAAGCTCCAGACGTCCCCGGCCCAGGTGTCGGTCCCGTTGACCTCATCGACCCTCCAGTAGTAGGGCTGGCCGTAGAGTAGTCCCAAAGAACCGAGGCCGAGGCTGTGCGCAGTCACCGTCCTGACCAGGGTCAGGGCACTCGGATCTACCCCCAGGTACACCTGGTGCTCGACCGCCTTTCTGCCCGACCGCCAATTGAGGACCTTGTCAATGGCCACGCCCGTGGTCCCTACGACCGGGGTGGGCTGGAAGGCCTTGACGGGGATGTAGAAGAACCGCACCTCAGCCAGGCCCGAGGACTTGGCTCCGCCCCAGTTGCTCAGGATATTCAGTCTCACGAACCTGGCCTGGACCCCGCCGAAGTCCACAATCGTGTTGTAGACGTAGGTGTCCTCGGCTGCTGCCTGGGCGAACTGCGGGACATCGGCCAGGCCCGTCCAGGTGGTCCCGTCGGTCGAGATCTCGATGGTCACGTCCTTGGCCCCGACCCCGATATCCGGCTCCGTCAACTGATTCTGATTCCAGACCCACATCTGGTGCAGGCTGTAGACCTGATCGAACTCATACTTGATCCAGACCGGGGTCTGGGACTTCTTGCTGAGCCACATCTGACTCGAGGAGGTCGAGTGCTGGTCACCTGTGAGCCCGGAGCCGTCGATCGTCTTCTCAGGACCCGTCAGGACATTGCTTTGACTGGAGGCCGTGGCCTTGATCGGCTTGACATAAAAGGCGTAGGGCTCAGTCGTGAAGCTCCAGACAGGGCCCTTGAAGACCGTGGATTGGGTTGGCGGGGCATTGACCTCATCGACCCGCCAGTAGTACCTCTGGCCGAAGGCCAGCGGCACAGGCGGAGCGTAGTTGGGATCCTTCCGGTCATTGCTGACCAGGAGGGGGCTCGTCGCCGTGGCGTTAGCGACGTCGTTGTAGTCCGTACCTAAGTACACATTGTGCTGATTGGAATATACTCCCGGTAGCCAGGCCAGGAGAGCATCAATCAGTACACCTGTTGCAGCATTGGCAGGGCTTGGAGAAGAGGCATTGGTAGCTGAAACGCCCTTTTCGAGTTGAACAGTTCCCATCTTACTTGGATTCTGCCATGTATCGTTGCCAGTCGTAAACCAGTCGAGCTGGTTGTCTCGGTCAGCGCCATCCTGATCTAAGTTAATCTGCACCTCAAATCCCATCAAGTCGCCAAGAGACGGCCCACCTTTGCCCCCATAGAGAAGGGTCCAGGGGTATGCAATCTCTACAGTGTAGCCCGTGTCCTTGTTGTCAACCTGGGGTTTAGTCACGATAGCAAAACTGATGCCGTCTGTGCTCCCGTGGTCCGCTACCATTGCAGGATCTGTTCGGTCCCAGTTAAAGCGAACCTGGAACTGACCGGCACCATAGCTAGTCGTCTTCTGGTTGCCGATATCAATGAAAACCTCTACGCTGTCATCTTGATATGTAGCTGGCCCATCATGATACAGTTGATCGTCATTGACATCGACGAAGACATATAGGTACTGTGGATCCCACAAGGCCCGCCAAATGGCTGAACTGCCGGTTGGCGAGCCTGCACCTTGGACGGCGTTGGCTACCTGATATTGATTTGCAGTAGCCCAGGCAGCATCCATAACGCCGTCTGTCTTTATGGGGTAGCCTGTCGATCGAATCTCAGCATCAGCAGCAAAGACATAACCGGCCGGACCCAACGCCAAAACCAGAAAAGTCAGGCAAGTAATCCCGTTCTTCATGATATTTCTCCCAACTGTAAGGGACTATTCATATGGTTAAACAGAGGTCGGGGTGCCTCGATCTCTCACTGAGGCACCGATTCACACTGCCACGGGGCCACGTGCCCCCTTCCTCACTTATGTCAAGCATCGAATTGGCTCATTCACCTCCTTCTTCTGCTCACGCCTCTCCCAGTGCTCCAAGTCCTATTGCCCTGCGGGGCGATTCGTCTCTCTCCTGATGCTGATCTGGTAGTGATAGAGATCGACTAATTCACCTCCTTCCTTGAGAAGTAACGTCCCCCAGAACCTGGACATACGGTGAGGACCCCATCAAAATGGGCGCGCATCCGGTCCGCCCCCCTGTGTTGCCATGCGTGGCCAACAATTCCCATCCCACCCGAGCCCTCCAATCTTCGATCGAGGTCAATCCACACCCGCCATCTCTGGCGCGGCCAAATGCAGGCGTCTCGACGTATGAACTGGGTCCTATATTCATGTATACCGGAAGAACGCCCGGCAGTCAATGCCGTTCCCAGACGCGGCCACCAGTCCACCGGTCTCACGGTGGTGTCGACAGGAGGTTGGTAACCGGCACAGGACCAAGTCAGACAAACTCCTTCTGGCCATCCAGTACGCAGTAGCAGCCAAACCCGCAGGCCAGGAGGACTCTGGGAGCAGGAAGGCCACACACTCGCGTTGGATGCAGCGTCTCCAACAATCCCACAATTGACTTGTGGTATGGACTTCCATGGTTCTCCTCAAGTCCAACCTTTGGCGGCTTGCCCCCCCTCACGTGAGCCCGGCAGCACCGCCACTCGTAGAACACTGCTCAGGAATGCGAAAAGTGAGATAAAAAACGGCGTTCCGGTAAAATTTTCCGGCCCACCGGCAGGCACTCAAATGTGCGGGTACTATCCGCGAGACGGTCGCCTGCCGGCTCAGAATCGGGCACGGTGCGAATACCATCCGAGCACAACTGTCTTAATCTAACACTCTGCCGGAGCTAGGTTTGCGTCCAGACCAGCTTTCGTATCCTACGCCACTTCTACCACGGATGTATCCATTCTGGAACGCCATTCACATAAAGACGAACAGTAGAAGAACTTCAGGCCCACGGTGTTCAGGTCCAAACCACCCAGGGTCAAGCCCACTCTCAGATGGTCCTACCTCTGCCCGAACAGATGCAGCATGTGGGCGGTGTCCTGGTGGACTCTCTCTCCTGTCCTTGATACAATCTCCCCGAGGTTTCGGCCTCAGGGTGATGTGTCAGTGATGTCCTCCTGCCAAGGTAGCCTATGACGATTCGTTTGTGGCGAGTGGCGATGCTGCCGGTGGTCCTGGCCCCTTGCGGACTGTGGCAGTATGTTGACCCCTGGCGCATCAACCGACGCGGCCGAACTTGCTCGGACTGACCTATGCACGATGAAAGGAAGGCAACCCATGGTGAATCGATCGGCCTGTCGCTCGCTGATCCTCTGTATCGCGGTGCTGCTTGGCGTCAATCTGGGATCGGCCCAGAATCCACTCATCCTGGATCAATTCACCGCGGATCCCACCGCGAGGGTATTCGAAGGCAAGATCTACGTCTATCCTTCCCACGACATCCCGGCTAGTCCCGGCAGAGGTCGCGCTAACTGGTTCGTGATGGAAGACTACCATGTCTTCTCTTCCGAGAATCTTGTGGACTGGAAGGATCATGGAGTCATTCTGGACCAGACCCAGGTTCCCTGGCTGAATCGCAAGTCCTTCGATATGTGGGCGCCGGACTGCGTCTTCAAGAACGGAAAGTACTACTTCTACTTTCCCACGGGCGGCAGGATCGGGGTTGCCATGGCAGACAAGCCCTACGGTCCCTTCACGGCGGAACCCAATGCCATAAAAGGCGTGCGTGGAGTAGATCCTGGGGTGCTCATTGACAAGGATGGAAGCGCCTACCTGTTCTGGTCCGGAATATCGATGGCCAAGCTGAAAGACAATATGGTTGAGCTGGATTCGCAGCCGCAGCAGGTCCAGAACCTCCCCAGACCCGGGCTCATCGAAGGTCCCTTTCCGTTCGAGCGGAATGGAATCTACTATTTGACCTATCCACATGTACAAGACAAGACAGAGAGACTTGAATACTCCGTCGCTAAGAGTCCGCTGGGACCTTATGAGTGGAAGGGTGTAATCATGGACGAGACTCCCAGTGGTTGCTGGACCAATCATCATTCGATCGTCGAGTACAAAGGCCGGTGGTACCTGTTCTACCATGACAAAGACCTCTCCCCGGGATTCGATAAGAACCGCTCGATCCACGCGGACTACCTGTCTTTCAATAAAGATGGGACGATCCAGAAGGTCACTCCCACCCTGCGAGGGGTCGGGATCGTCGACGCGAAGGGCAAGGTACAGATTGACAGGTACAGCGCCATCAGCCCGGAGGGAGTATCCGTCTCATTCCTCAACGACGCCAACACACATGAGGGATGGAAGATCTCGCTCAGCAAGAAGGACGCATGGGTCCAGTTCAATCGTGTGGATTTCGGAAAGAGCGACTTGAAGTCTGTGAATGTCAGGGCCGTTTCATCGACCGGAGGGCGGGTGGAGATCCGCCTGGACAAGGCGGATAGTCCCGTGCTTGCGCGGGCCGAGATCGGAAAGGACTCCGAATGGAAGGTCGCTCAGGCGAAATTGACCGGTGCCCCCTCCGGCGTGCACGATCTCATCGTCACTCTCAAGGGGCCTGATGAGAAGAGCAGTGTTGAATTGGACTGGCTCAGATTTGAATGACAAGTGGCAAGGAAATCATGAAATCGTGAACGTGAACATAAGGACTCATGACGATGAAGATGAAACTGGGATTGTTCATGCTGGCGTCAATGCTCTCGCTCGACACAACAGCCTTCTCTCAGGATCCGAATTTCTACATCTTCCTGTGCATCGGGCAGTCCAACATGGAAGGCTTCCCGGGCATTGAACAACAAGACAGGACCGAGGTGGACAAACGCTTTCAGGTCATGGCAGCGGTCGATTTCAATGAGCTGGGCAGGACGAAGGGCTCCTGGTACCCTGCTGACCCTCCCTTGTGCAGGCGATCTACGGGCCTCTGCCCTGCCGACTACTTCGGCAGGACCCTGATCGCCAACCTTCCAGAGAAGATCCGGGTGATATCTGGGGACGTGATATCTGGGTGATATCTGGGGACGCCATATGTATTATGCCATTGGGGATGAGAGGGTCATTGGATTCGCATCCGCATGATTCACAGTTCTTGGGTGAAATCTGAGAATGCCTCACCTACTGTACCCCTAGAAATATGCGGGCATCCCCAGATATGCTGCAATATGCCACCCAGTGGGTGATGAATCCCAGTCACGGAATCTCTACGCCTATCTGGTACGGGGCATTCTCCGCCGCCAACCTCAAGAATCTCCGGCAGTTCTACATGACGTTCAGTAATCTCTCACCCCAGATGGGCTACACACCATGTAGCCAATTGTCCGGAACGGAGATCCGCCACACACAGTGTAGCGAATCAAGCCAGGGATTTGCCGCATCTCTGGGGGAGTTGTTGCGATCAGATCCTGATCAATGACTAGTGGTTTCCATACTGCGGTCCAACTCCCGCTGCGCATCGTCCAGGGCCTGCCTACACCTGGGCACGTTCCATTCCGCACGCAGCAGGGATCTCCAGGCGATCGATCGTCGACCCCCACCCAGGGCCGCACTCACCCATCAGGCGATGACCCCAGATTGTCCCCGATACTGAATCCACTCCAGGCAGAGTCCGCTCGCAGGGGCGAGATGGCCCGCAGCCCTGCGATCGCGGGCCTCCAGGATATCGTCGATCTGTTCAGGGCGCCAATGGCCGCGGCTGATGTCGACCAAGGTCCCGACCAGGGTTCGGACCATGTGGTGCAGAAAGCCGCTCCCTTCGACGTCGATGGAAAGCGTGTCTGGATCGCCATCTTGACCCCGCGTGACGTCGCACCGAAAGACGGTCCGCACCGTGTTCTGATCCTCGTCCACGCTGGCGGCTAAGGAGCGGAAATCCCGCGTCCCAACGAGGTGCTGGGCCGCTGCATTCATCGCCTCCAGAGACAACGGGCCGGGGATGTGCCAACAGAAGCGAATCTGGCGGATCGGACGGAGCCAGCCGGTGTAGATCGTGTACCGATAGCCCTTGCGTTCGACACACCCCATCACGTCAAAGTCAGGCCCGACCTCTTCCGCCTGCAGGACCGCGATGTCCTGCGGCAGGCGATCGTTGAGGGCCATAGGAAGTTGCTCCGTGGGGATGGGGTGGGCCGTCCGGATCAGGCCCACCTGCCCCGAGGCATGGACCCCGGCGTCCGTGCGAGCGGCCCCCTGCACGCGGGTCGGGTGCCGGAAGAGCGAGGTCGCTGCCTCACAAAGAGTCCCCTGGACCGTCTTATAGCCCGGCTGGATCTGCCATCCGTGGTAATCCGTGCCGTCATAGGCGATAGTGAGTTTGATCTGGCGTTGAGGATGCATGGCGAGAGATTAACCAAGGCTGCGTGCGAATGCAACTGACCGATTGTACGCGGGGAAGCTATAATACCGTCATTACCATCGATCCCAGCATCAACGCAACCCTAACCACGATCCTGGGCCGCGAGGCAGCCCGCCGCCGGACAAAGCTGACCTTGGACGAAGTCCTCCGCGAGAATCGCCGCCTGGAGCCCGACCTCACGGGCCTGAAGGCATAGACCAATCGTCATCGCATCACTACGCTTGACAGTCCGGAGCCAGCCGTGTATCATTTCGTCAGATGTCGAAATGGGAACCCAATGTGAACTCCGTAGTGGAAATCGCCAAGGCCCTGTCAGACCTGAATCGCGTCAGGGTGGTATCCATGCTGGCGGCCGGTGAGCTGTGCGTGTGCCAGGTCACCGAGGTCCTCCAGCTTGCCACCTCGACCGTGTCCAGGCACATGTCGATCCTTCGACAGGCCGGGCTCGTCGAGGCCCGAAAGGAAGGCCGGTGGATGTACTACCGGCTGGTCCGTCACCCGAGCCGGGCCGCCAGAGGGGCCATCGAATGGGTCAGGGCCCACGGCCCGGAGGACCCGGTCATCCAGAAGGACCAACGGACCCTTAGAAGGATCTTGAAGATGGACAAGGAGCACCTATGCCGCAACCAGCGAAGACGCTAAGACACCCTCTACGGGTGCTATTCTTGTGCACGGGCAACTCCTGCCGAAGCCAGATGGCAGAGGGTTGGGCACGACACCTCAAGGGCGGTGTGATCGAGCCGTACTCCGCGGGGATCGACCCGCATGGCCTTGATCCCCGGGCGGTACAGGTCATGGCCGAGGCGGACGTGGATATCTCAGGCCAGCGGTCCAAGCACGTGGACGAGCTGAAGGACATCCGGTTCGACTATGTCGTGACCGTGTGCGACCATGCCCATGAGCACTGCCCCCTATTTCCAGGCAGGACCAAGGTCCTGCACGCGGGTTTCGACGACCCGCCCAGGGTGGCTGCAAAGGCCAAGACCGAGCCGGAGGCACTGGACTGTTATCGCCGCGTCAGGGACCAGATCCGGGCCTTTGTCCAGGGCATGCCGGAGAATCTCTCGACAGAGACACCAACAAATGGAGGTTCAACTATGAGCACAAGCGACTTGGATAAGGATGTGCGGAACGTGGTACGCAAGGAATACGGCAAGATCGCCCAGCAAGGCGGCTCATGCTGCGGTCAGTCGTCCTGTTGCGGCGGCCCCCCTGCCGCCTCTGTGGCAGAGGCCGTCGGATACGATCAGGCCCAGTTGAAGGACCTGCCAGAGGGCGCTAACATGGGCCTGTCCTGTGGTAATCCCACTGCCCTCGCGTCGCTGCGCGAGGGTGAGGTCGTGCTGGACCTGGGGGCCGGGGCTGGGCTGGACGTATTCATCGCAGCAAAGAAGGTAGGGCACAAGGGCCGGGCGATCGGCGTGGACATGACGGCGGAGATGGTGACCAAGGCCAGGGCCGGGATCGAGGCCTTTCAGCGAAAGACCGGGCTGAGGAACGTGGAGTTCAGGCTCGGAGAGATAGAGCACCTGCCCATTGCGGATGCGAGCGTGGATGTGGTGATCTCCAACTGCGTGATCAACCTCTCGCCCGACAAGGCCCAGGTCTGGCGGGAGATCGCCCGCGTGCTCAAGCCGGGCGGGCGGGTGGCCGTGTCGGACCTGGCCCTGCTGCGGCCGCTGCCTGAGGAGATCCGCCAGTCCGTCCAA
>Ga0209777_10001754_pt1 | contig 30267 bp, 20 predicted proteins | sample FrelakmetHBP12HB_FD_187147 | JGI IMG/M metagenome (GOLD analysis project Ga0209777, IMG submission 187147) | Freshwater lake sediment microbial communities from the University of Notre Dame, USA, for methane emissions studies -HBP12 HB (SPAdes)... | ecosystem: Environmental > Aquatic >... | reverse complement strand
AAAGGGGGTAGTAACTTAGCTCCTCCTGGGATGCAATTAAACGCTCGGACGAGTACTTTTTTGATGAACACCTTCGCACCTATTGGTTTTGCTGGTGTTTCAAGGGTGAGATACGCCCGATTTTATATCAAAACAGGGGAGGAGGAGCTAACCGACTACCCCCCTAAAGGAAATTAAAGACAAGCTATTCAGAATAAAGTCGGAAGCTTATGAGTATGTGTGTGTTTTTCATAGAAGAGAGAATAACTTTATAGCTCTGTTAGAGCCTATCTCATTAGATAAAGTTTTTCATATGAATATCCGATACAACTCCTAAAATCATTAATTTGAGTAAGGAGGTGGCTAGTGAATAAAAGCACAAAACAAACAGTTGAAGCGGGGCTGACGTTCTTGTTACCGGCGACCACCATCTTCTTCAGCTGAAAATCTTCAAGGGGATAAAAATAATAACCATAGCCGAGTTTTTACAGGAATAGCCGGGGCTAAAAAAAGTGCTGTCCCTGAACCGTTCAACCCGTAACACGCAAGATGCTTCACCGCAGAGTGCGACAACAACCGAAGCAAGCAACAGGAGTAACTGTATGGCAGGCACTATACTGGCTGGCGACATCGGCGGCACGAAAACCGTTTTGCGGCTTGTCGATTCCCGGCCATCCCCCGTGCAGCAGGCGCTGCCGTTGCAAACGCCCATGTATGAACAGAGCTTTGCCAGCCGTGATTTCACTGATTTAGTTCCCCTGGCAGGGCGGTTTCTGCGGGAAGCGGGAGACCGCCTCGGTGCATTGCTCCCGGTTGAAACAGCCTGTTTCGGCATTGCAGGCCCTGTTGTCGGCGACACTTCTGATCTTACGAATCTGGGCTGGTCATTAAGCGGCCAGCGCCTGGCCCGTGAGTTGGGCATTGCACGCGTTCAGCTGATCAATGATTTTGCAGCCGTCGGCTACGGCATTCAGGGCCTGTCGGCCGGTGATGTCGTGACCCTGCAGGCAGGTGCTCCTGATCCGTGCTGCCCTGTCGCCCTTATCGGCGCAGGAACCGGCCTCGGGGAAGGCTTTGTGGTGCCGCAGCGCGGCGGGGGCTTTCGCGTTTTCCCGAGCGAGGGCTCTCATGCCGATTTCCCCCCGCGCTCCCCTGCTGAGTTTCAGCTGCTCACGTATTTGCGGGAGCTTCACCAGATAACCCGGGTATCTACCGAGCGCGTCGTGTCGGGCATGGGCATTGTCTCAATATACCGGTTTTTTCGCGATCAATACCCGCAGCAGGAGACTGCAGCCCTTGCAGACATGTACCGCATCTGGCAGCAGGAAATCGGCAAGCCGGAAAAAACAATTGACCTTGCAGCCGGGATTTCCCACGCGGCTTTGACAGGCAGGGATTATCTGTGCATGCAGGCCATGAATCTTTTTATCGAAGTCTATGGCGCTGAAGCCGGAAATTTATGCCTGAAGCTGCTGCCCTATGGCGGCCTCTACATCGCCGGCGGCATAGCTCCTAAAATTTTGCCCTTGATGCAGGCGGGAAATTTCATGAAATCCTTTCGCGACAAGGGCCGCATGAGCGCTCAGATGCAAAAAATTCCGGTGCGTGTTGTTGTGAATCCCAGGGTCGGGCTTATCGGCGCCGCCATCTGCGCTGTTCAGCCCCTGTATGATGCCTGATGTCGATACATAATCAGGCGGTGCCGCTGTATATAATTGTGGCACGTGTTGTCTATTTGTCGTATAGCATCACGACAGGTACTGGCTGCCTGTATGAAAGGCATGGTGTATGAATAAGCGTTACCGCCCGGCCATTTTACTTCTTATACTCATCGGTCTTGTCGTTTTTTTTACGACAGAAATACGCTACACTTTTACGCTCTTGCGGAGCAGGTTTTTGAATCAGCCGGCCGACACCCCGCCCCCGCCCGAGTTTGCCTCAGCTATGCGTTATGAGCCGCTCTATCAAGGCACAGAAACTATCGCCATTGATACAGCAGCTGCGAAAGCAGGCGGCGGCGTTGCCACTGCCCTCGACGGCATGGATCTTCAGGAAATCGCCGATTTCAGGGCCGCACGGGTAGCGCAATACGAACTGCTCAATATTTTTCCGCCCGGCTACAATTCGCTTCAGGGAAATGGCGCAAGAGTTTATAAAAACATTGCGCCGGGTGCACAGTGGACCGGCGCAGCACCCTTCTATATCGCCAACCCCTACTGCCTCATCATACTGTCATGCGCCCGGCAGGTCATGCCCGTCAATCTTCACTGCCATGCTGATGCGGTGGTGTACAACAACGGCCGCATTGAGGAAACGCTCGGAGGAGAAAGTGCGGATTGCTTTTTTGACATGGCCTACGGAGAAACAGCAGAAATGCCGGGTATGCTGCAGGTTACGATGGTGAATGCCTATGACGCCGGGTTTTACTTTGCAGGCATCGACGCCAATCAGTCGAAAAACATCCAGCCGGAAACAAAGCCCGGCGGCATTGCAGGCGGGCTTTTCAGCCAGCCGGCCGCGTACACTATTGACGTCAAGCAGAAAAAAAACACCATAAGCTCCGAAGACCCGAAAGGCTGGATAGCTCTCGGGCAGCGCGACGCGCCGACCGTCATTGCTCTAAAACTCTGGCGCACCAGGCCCGCGTCTGTGGCTGACCGGGCCGACATGCTGTATGTCATTTCAATAGAACCGTAGCCGAGGGCAGGGCGGATACAGGCAATACACACTCCCTTCCTGCGCGCTTCTGCGCAACGTGCGCATCTGCCTGCATGTCAGCATGCCATCAAGCAAAAAGCCATTCGGTCAGCACGCAGTGCTTGATGAGAACGGCGGGACGCGGCCCAGAGCATCATATGACGCGCCGCCGTATACGGCGGCGCTTTGCATGCATGTTGCGGGGAGCACATAGTATGTTGTGCCAAGACACTAAATCGATTCAATCATGCACGATTTTCTGCATGCCTCATATCTATAAGATCACTGGCGTTTCATCATGTCAGTAGCCGTGTTTCTGCAGATAATCCAAGGTGAACATGTCCTCTTTAACCTCGACGCCGAATTTCAGCTCTGTCGTTCCGACGGTAGCGTGAATGCGCTGAATGTCGACGGTCTGGGTGCCGTTGAAATGGGGCACGCTAACGCCGTTATAGCCCTTGCCCACAAACCCGAGCTGATCGATCCACTTCCACAGCTTGCCCGAGCGGTCATAGCGGTCGGAGAAGCGCATCTGCCAGTCTTCCGGATCGAGATACCAGACCATTTTGCTGTACAGGAAGTTGGGGTCCTTGCTGGTCGCCTCGACGATATACATCTTCACACGCTCACGCTGCGTGCCGTCAAACAGGCAGTCGCCCGCCGTATGCTTCAGCTTTGACGCGTCGGTATGGCGCCCCATGAGCATATCTTTCTGCCCAAGGTATTTGTAGGTGTTGAACTGCACGGGTCCGTCCCAGCCCATATTGTCGAAGGCGCAGTAGTCAGCGCCGCCCTGGGCGTCCTGGCGCTCAGAGGTCGAGCGGCGGCGCACGCGGCGGATCGAGGGCATCCAGAACCAGGAGTCATAGGCCTTCAGGGTGTCTTTGTAGTGGATTTCCATGATGCGCATATTGCGCGTTTCCGGCGGCTGCAGCTGCAGCATGGAGAAAGCGCGCCAGATCTGCTTGGGATTGTTCGTAAATTCCGGCACGGGCGGCGTGTCGGTGCGGCCGGAGAAGAAGGCCAGAGTATTGGTAATTTCAGAATTCATATCATATTTCAGGCGGCCGTCGACGATGAAGGCATTGTCATGGTTCTCATAGGCGTCGCCGAAGCTGCGGGTGCGGAAATTATGGGCCATTTCGTTTGCGTCTTTGGTGTCGGGAAACGGCACGCCGGAGACATAGTTTAAAATCTCTCCGCTGGAGCCCAGTTTTGTCTGGCCATAATACTTCTTGGTCATTTCAATATTGCCCGGCGAGGGGGATACGGTTTTATAGGGCACGATTTCAAACCAGCTGTCGCCCCATTTGCCGGCATCCTTCATGGTTGCGTAAAAACTTTCCGGCAGGAACTCCTTTACCTCATCCACATTGGCGCTGGTGATTTTTTTGCCGACCCATGTGGCTTCCCAGGCCTGCAGCTTTTTCAGCTCATCCCCCTGATAACAGGCAGAAGGATACTGCAGGTCTTTGGCCTGAGCCGTTGATACAAACAGCAGCGCAAGGGCGACTGCTCCGAGAGTACACAATGCAGAAATTTTAAGTTTCATATGCGTTCCTCCAAATAGGTGTTTAGAATTCGTAGGTAATATCAAATGTCCAGAAGTCCTTCTTGTTGAGATCTTTGTACAAATTAACGTAATCAATATAGCGCACCATGAATGTCCAGTTGAAGGTGGGCTTAAACCCGAGGGCCGGACCAAAGTAGCCGCCGCCCTGATTTATATACCAAGCGCCGTAGAACCCGGGAAGAATGCGGCCGTTCCACAGTTCATAGCTGAACTCTTGGGTTAAGACTGTCCAGCGTTTATGGCTCTCGGCATCAGTATAGGTTACCCACGGATAGATCTTATCTATTTTCTTTTTGTCGGGCATATATTCGTGGAAGAGCTGCGTTCCTGATGTCAGATACTTGTTGCGCGCCCAGGGGGTTATGTAAGGAAGATAGATTTTGGTATCCCACCGGATGCAGGCGGCAAAACGGTCCTGCGACACGTTCTTCACATTCATGCCGGTAGAATCAAGTCTGGCATTATGTTTATTATTCTCCCAGATGCCTTCAAACCGCAGAATATTGCCGCTCATGGCGAAATCAGTGCCGGGTATAATTGGAATGACCATGTCGATCGGCCTGTTGAAGGTGATGCCAAAGGTATCCTGCCAGGCATATTTATATATACCCTGCGTCCGCCCCGGCCATCCTGTGCCGAGAAAATTTTTGCCAAGAAGCGCAGGAAGCCCCGATGCTATTGCTTGGCCGGTTTTCATAGAGGGATCGTCAGTGCGGTGATGGAGAAACTGCACTGTCCAGTCCCAGCCGGCGATAAAGCCGCGGATACGGCCGCCGATTTCAAGATTATTCATTCTTATGCCGCTGTGAGAATCGCGGTAATAGGGCAGAAACATTTCATTGGGTTCTTTGAGACTGTTAAACGCCGAACCATGGGTCAGATGATAGCCCACAGGCCACTGGCGATTGGGCTGGAAATCGGGAATCAAAAGAAGTTCATAGCTCATATCCATGGGCTGATCGGGCGGCGTAAAAAAGAACCTGCCCATCCAGAGACCGCGCTTTATTTCGGCATAATCAGGGTAGGACGGGTTCAGATTGCCGCGCTGGTCAACCGGGTTGACAACGTCGGCCATGCGCTCAAAACTCGTTTCGCCCCAGGAGATTATCTGCTTGCCGAGGCGGACCTGAAACAGCGGGTTATTGACTTCCCCGTACATTTCACGGCAGATGTCGTTAAAAGTATTGTAGTTTCTCAGCTCCTCGATGCCGTGATCCCCGCCACCGCTGCCCCATTCCATATACCGTTTGTAACCGCCGTCGACATGATCGGCGGCATCATAAAACTCTTTCAGTACGGTGTAAAAATTTAGTTCATACTCGGGCCCCTTATAGGCATGCCACATTACTTCGAGCTTGGCGGTGCTGCGAAGATTAAAAATGCTGTAATCATACTTCTCAAGGACACTGGTTTGGGTATTATGAGCGCGCATGAGCATCTGTTCCGATAACTTCCCGTGAATAACAAGATCGCCACCAAACAAATCGATTGCGCGGGCCGTGCCGGCTGTCAGGAACAGGCAGGCAGCCAGCGCTAGAACCATCAGTGCAAAATTCTTTTTCATACATTCCTCCCTTTATATGATGTACTTTTCCCCGATTCGCTGTTATTCAACCACGATCGTGCCGTTGACATCCGGCATATCCGTCTTCACGGCCGCGGTGCGGCGCGGGCCGCGCTTGAGTACGTAGTTATATGCCCCCTTCTCTATAAAGCACAGGCTTGCCACGGCGCTCGGCGGAATGCGGTCTGAAACAAATGAGCCGTCTTCATCCACGATAAAGTGTGTGGGGCTCTTGCAGGCAAGCGTTACCGCCTTGCCGGTAAACTGGATTTCTGCAATGCTTTCCGACTGATTCATCCAGATGACCGTTGTGCCCAGCTTCACCATGGCCAGCTTGGGGTCAAGGCCCTCTACTTTATTGATCTGCACGACCTGGTGGCCCGTAACTTTTTTCTCCGGCACCACCTTGCCCTCGGTTTGCGCTTGGGCGGTGCAGACCGCACACAGCATCAGGCACAGACATACTGCCACTGCTTTTTTCATACGGCTCATAGATTCCCTCCTTCTGCGGTTTATGGGTTATAGTGTAGTCGCTTTATTTTCAAGGCACAATGCCCTGGCCGTAGTATCCCTCGCGCCAGAAGCCCTCGTTAAAATAGAGGGGGAAATCTTCCGCGCCAAACAGCAGTCTGCCGAGGCTGACTGCTGTGTCGTTTGCTTCGAACAGGTTTATGAACGCATCGGTTGCATCCTTGCGCCCCTGAACGACAGCGGAATCGGTATCGGCCTTGACTGCGGCCAGGGCTTCGAAATATGCATCCTGATAGAGCTTGAATGCCTGCAGTGCGGCATCGGCATAAGCTTTACGCGCTGTCTCATTATCCTTCGGAGCGGCAAGTTCCAGGCGATAGGCTGATTTATAGTCATTGAGATACTTTGTCAGGTTGCCGCGGTCGCCGGCAGGTGGGGCGGGGATCTGGTACTTCGCCACAAGGTCCATGGCCTGATTGATTTTTGCGATCTGACCGGGGCCGAAAAATTCGTTCAAGGAAATGGTGTCGCTGTCATAGGTGTAAAAATCCATGGCGAACTTTTCACCCGAGCCTGCCATGGCCGCGCGCGCATCGCCGTGCATGATGGGGCCGGCTATATTTGCCGCAGGCCGAACGACAAAGGCGCAGTCGGTGTAACTGCCGGAGCCGGGGGGGGCCTCGAACTGGCTGATCGACCCGACGGCTATGCGGGCGCTTTCATATGACTGCAGATACACCTGCAACTGCGGGCTGCCGAATATCAAGCTTAGCAGCCCCAGTTCTTTAATATACGTCACGCCGGGAGCGAATTTTGCAGGCATGTTCGTGCGCACGGTTGCGCCGGAGGCGACAAGCTTGTCCTTCATGTACGCGCCCATGTTTTCATACAGGTCATAGTCGGGCGCCGCGGGCTTGCAGGAGGGCAGCAGCATGCATGCAATCAATGCAAAAAAGATGAACGGCCACGGGGCAAAGCAAACCGGTTGCAGTCGAGAGCTTCTGTGTCCTGTCACCATTGCATAATCCTCCTGTGTTGGTGTTGCAGATTTCCTACTCCAATTAAGTAAGCGCCACCGAAAGACACACTGCATGGCCACTGGCACCTCCTTTTGTCTCTGTCGGAGAACAAGGCGGGCAGAGCCATAGATTTTATGCAACTCAGTCAATTTATAAAAAAAATTTACCATAAAATTTAAATAAAACAACTGCAAAAATTTATTTTTTTGAACTGAATTCACCTTTTCAGCCCACTGCATCAGCACAGTTTTTGCGTGACAGGTGCACAACCGCCGCCCCGGTTGCTGCAAAAGGGGAAGGAAGCCCGCAGCTTCCTTCCCCTGTAACAGGGGGATACTGGGGGGGGGAGCATGAGCATATATATTTAACAGGCCCGGCTATCAGCAGCAGAAGCAACCTGCGGCCGGGTCAGAAACTTCGGCTTAAACAGCAGTATCAGCACCGGCACAAAAAACACCGCTCCAAGACAGTTGAAAAACAGAATAACCGCCAGCATGATGCCCATCTGCGCCTGGAACTTCAGGGGCGACAGGGCCCATACCAGGAGCCCCAGCACCAGGGTGCCGGCGATATAGATAATAGACTTTGAATAGCTCATGATGGTGCGCATGAGCGCGGTCTCCATGGATATGCCCGGGTCCTTGCGCTTTTCCTCCTCGCAGCGTGCCAGGAGGTAAATGCCGTAATCAACGCCCATGCCGATGCCCGATGCTGATACGGGCAGCGTGGAAATCGACAGGCCGATGCCGTTGATGGCCATATAGGCAAATGCCATGTAGTTTGACAGCAGAAGCGGTATGGTCAGTATCAGCCCCGCCTTGAGCGACCGGAATTCGATCATCACGCAGATGAACACGCCCAGCAGCGCATAGATCAGGGTTTCGAGCTGCTTGCGCGCCACCATTTCATTGATGGCTGCCTCGGTGCCGATCACGCCGCCGCAGAGCTTGTACTTGAAGCCTTCGGGCAGCTTTGAAAATTTTTCAATATATTCCTTGGCTGTTGCAATGGCCTTCTGAATCGTGGGGCCGGTTTTGTCCATATAGTACAGGGCAATATTGGTCTGCCGCAGCTTGGGGTCGAGAAATTTGTTCATATCACCAGGGTCGCCCGACTGGGTAAGGCCGATCAGATAGGTATTGGCTGTTGACGGGTCCTCCGAAAGGCCATACCATTTGGGGTCATCCTCATGAAATTTCTGCGGCATGGCCATAAGGGGGCCGATGATATTCTGCGCGCCCACCGCACCGGAATTACGCATCATATGGGTCGTAAAATTCTTCATATCCTGCATGACTTCAAGATTTGTCAGGGAGCGGACCTTTTCACCTTCAAGCACGACATACAGAGGGTTTATCAGGGGCAGGTTCTGATTGATGCGCACGCTGTCCTGATTATAGCGCGACGAGGGGTACAGCAGGTTTGACCCCACCTGCGCATCGCCGATAATGATCGCATCGGCATAATAATAGGAGACCGCCATCACCGCGGCAACCGAGCCCAGAACCCACCAGCGGCCATGGCCGATAACCCAGGGGCCGAGCCAGTCGGCAAATTTGTTTGCAAGCCCCTGCCGCAGTTCGTCCTTTTTCTGCTCATGCTGAATATGGGCAAGAAATTTCGCAGATATCGGCACATAGGTCATCAGCACCGGCGTCATAATAAGGCCCACAATGACCGTGATGAATGACCAGAATGCGCCGGCGATGGCCATATGCTGCAGCATGGGCACAGGCGTGATGGCCACAATGGCGATGCCGAAAGCGTCGGTAACGATGCTCGTGAGGCCCGGTATGAACATCTCCACAATGATCACGCGCACGCCTGCCATGGCATCTTTTGTTTTAATATATTCCTCAAAATAGCGGTTATAGAGCTGGTGGCTGTGCCGGAAGGCCATGAGCGAGATGAGAAAGGGCATGACGAAAATGAGAGGGTCAAGATTGTAGCCCATGAAGGCATAGAACCCCAGGCCCCAGATGCCCGACACCACCGCTGCAAGAGGCACGAAAATAGCGGCCATGACCGAACGGTAGGCGACAAACAGCAGAATCGGGATGAGTATGCCCGTCGCGATCATGATATAGTTCATCATCTCTATATAGCTTGCCACCACGCCCAGATGCATGGGATGGCCGACGATGGAGACAGTGGTGTTTTCGTCTTCCGTATCCGCGCGCAGTTTGTCAAGCGCATTTTTTATTTTGGTATAATCAAGCTCCTCCTCAAAAAAGTCAGCGAATATAAGGCATTTTTTTGAATCAAAGGACACATAGGAGCCATAGTATGCTTCATTTGAGTACACAGCCTCACGGAGCTTTTTCATCTCCTGCTCGGTCTTAGGAACCTCGGGCCACATAAGGGGCGTGGCTTCCATGCCCCAGGAGGTTATTTTGGGATTTTTGATCTTGCGGGATGCCATGGAGAGAATTTTATACCTGTCGACTCCCGGCACCTTCTCAAGCTCATTGGTAATATGGCGGACCTTTTCAAGGGTCTTGGTATTGAAAATATCGCCCTCTTTCACCGACACCATCGTGACCAGAAAATTGGCGCCGCCGAAAGTTTCGCGGAATTCATTGTGTATCTTTATATATTCATGGTCCTGGGGCAGGAGCTCATTGAAGTTGGTTGAGATGGTGAGCTTGCGCATTTGCCAGCCGAAGGCAAGCGTAATAGCCCCGATAATGCACAGCACCAGCAGGCGGTGCCGGATGACGAAATCGGCAAATTTATTCATTAGTTTTTCCATATCATTCCTTCCTCACCCTGGCGGTTAAAAAAGAGTCTGTTTGTGAATATGGAACTTCGCTTGACTTCCGTTCAATAGGAATGTCGCAGCCGGCTGCGACACACTTCGTTTTATATAGTCGCTTCAGAGCATTCACCGGCTGCATCAATTGCTTCTTCGGCAGATTTTTTTTCCGCCTTTACCGTACGGGTCAGAAATTTCGGCTTAAACATCAGTATAAGCACGGGTATCATAAACACTGCTCCGAGGCAGTTAAAGAAAAGCACAACCGCCAGCATGATGCCCATCTGCGCCTGGAACTTCAGGGGCGACAGGGCCCAGACCAGAAGCCCCAGCACAAGGGTGCCGGCGATATAGATAATTGATTTTGAATAGCTCATGATGGTGCGCATGAGCGCCGTCTCCATGGATATGCCCGGATCCTTGCGCTTTTCCTCTTCGCAACGGGCCAGCAGGTAAATGCCGTAGTCAACACCCATGCCGATGCCCGAGGCGGACACGGGCAGCGTCGCAACGGAAAGGCCTATGTGATTAAAGGCCATATAGGCGAATGCCATGTAGTTTGAAACAAACAGCGGTATCGTCAGGATGAGGCCCGCCTTGATCGAGCGGAACTCAAGAGCGCAAAAGAAGAAAACCCCGAGCAGCGCCAGCGTCAGGGTTAAAACCTGATCCCTGGCCACCATCTCATTGATGGCAGCCTCGGTGCCGATGACGCCGCCGGCCAGTTTATATTTGAATCCCTCGGGAAGCTTTGAATACTTTTTAATATACTCCTTGGCTGTTGCAATGGCCTTCTGTATCGTTGGGCCGGTCTTATCCATGTAGAAAAGAGCTATGTTGGTCTGCCGCAGCTTGGGATCAAGAAACTTGTTCATGTCGCCGGGGTCGCCCGACTGGGTAAGCCCGATCAGATAGGTATTGGCCGTGGCAGGGTCTTCCGACAGCCCACCCCACTTGGGATCATCCTCATGAAATTTCTGAGGCATGGCCATAAGGGGGCTGATAATATTTTGTGCGCCCACAGAACCTGAATTGCGCATCATGTAAGCGGAGAAATTTTTTATGTCCTTCATGACCTCAAGATTGGTAAGCGAGCGGACCTTATCGCCCTCAAGCACGACATAGAGGGGATTGATAAGGGGCAGGTTCTGGTTGATGCGCACGCTGTCCTGATTATAGCGCGAGGAAGGATACAGCAGGTTTGACCCGACTTCGGCATCGCCGATGATAAGATGGTCGGAGCCGAACCATGATACGACCATAACCAGGGCGCAGGCAATAATGGTCAGCCAATAGCCCTTTTTGCTCACCAGGCAGGGGCCGAGCCAGTCGGCAAACTTGTTGGCAAAACCCTCACGCCGCTCATCCTTGAGCCGCTCGTTCTCGATATGCTTTAAGAACCGTTCAGAGATCGGAAAATAGGTCAGCATCAACGGCGTCATGATAAGGGCCGCCACCACGGTGTTCATTGCCCAGAAGCTTCCGGCGATGGCCATATGCCGCAGCATGGGCACGGGCACCAGAGCAATGATGGCAATGCCCAGGGCCTCGGTGCAAATGCCGATGAAACCCGGAACAAACATGGACTGAATGAGCACCCGGACGCTTTCCTTGGCGTCTTTGTGAATTATATATTCCTCGAAATAGCGGTTAAACAGCTGGTGGCTGTGACGGAATGACATGAGAGAAATGAGAAACGGCATGACGAAGATAAGCGGATCAAGGGTATAGCCCATATAGGCGTAGAACCCGAGCCCCCAGATGCCCGATACGAGGGCTGCAAGGGGCAGAATGATCACAGCAGACATTGAACGGTAGGCGACCCACAGCAGCAGCGGGATAAGCAGGAGCGTGCCGACCATGATATAATTCATGGTTGTTATATAGCTTGCCACAACGCCCAGATGCATGGGGTGGCCGACGATGGAAACGGTGGTATTTTCATCCTCCGCTTCGGCGCGCAGTTTCTCAAGGCTGGTGTGAATCTTGGTATAGTCGAGCTCCTCCTCGAAAAAGTCGGCGAATATAAGGCACTTTTTCGAATCAAACGAAACATAGGAGCCGTAATATGCCTCATTGGAGTATATGGCCTCCCGCAACTTTTTCATATCCTGCTCGGTTTTGGGCACCTCGGGCCACATAAGGGGTGTGGCTTCCATGCCCCAGGAGGTTATCTTGGGGTTTTTGAGCTTACGGGATGCCATGGAGATAATCTTATACCTGTCAACTCCCGGCACCTTCTCAAGCTCATTGGTAATATGGCGGACCTTTTCAAGGGTCTTTGTATTGAAAATATCGCCCTCTTTCACCGACACCATCATGACCAGAAAATTGGCGCCGCCGAAAGTTTCACGGAACTGATTGTGTATTTGTATATATTCATGATCCTGCGGCAGCAGTTCATTGAAATTGGTGGAGATGGTGAGCTTGCGGCATTCCCAGCCGAACAGCACTGTGATGACAAGAATAAGGCTGAGCACAAAAAAACGGTTTTTTATTATAAAATCAGTGAAACGACTCATTATTTTTTCCACGATACACCTTCCTTTTTTTAATAGTCAACAAATCAGGGCTAAGACTTCATCTGCGCAGCGGAGCTATTTCTTTTGGGCAACGGCAATGCCGGAAAGAACTCGCCATGTGGCTGCTCCGTCATCGGTCTTCAGTATAGTGCCGCGCGCACCCACGGCAAAACCGTGTTGAGCGTCGACCATATCCATGTCGCGAAGCCATGATTTTGTGCTCTCCGAACTATTGCTCATCCGCCAGGTGGCGCCGCTATCGGCTGAAACAAGCGTTGTGCCCTTCTGCCCGGCCACAAGACATGTCTCTCCACTGCGCTTTATTTTATAGAGAGTTATTTTACTGGCTTCAGCCGGATTTTTTACCTTGCGCCAGGTCGTCCCGCCGTCGCTGGTTGCGATAATGGTGCCGTCCATGCCGCAGGCAAGGCCGTTTAATGCGTCGCTGAAATAAACGCTATAAAGCGATGGCGCAAAAGATTCCCATTCAGATTCGTTCGCCACGGGAATAATATCTTTGCATTCCTGCTTCTTCCAGGTTGCGCCGCCATCAGCTGTTGCGTAAATAGTGCCGTATTCTCCCACAACCCAGCCGTGCAGAGCATCGGCAAATGCTACGTCATTATAGATCTTATCTTCCTCTGCTCCCTGTTTCTGCCAGGTCGCGCCGCCATCGGCCGTGTGGATGATGGTGCCGAAATCGCCCACTGCCCAGCCATTGCGCTCATCGGTAAACGACACGGCAAAAAGATGATTGGCAAAGCCTGTTTCCTGTTTCTGCCAGGTTGCACCGCCATCGGCCGTGTGCAAAACAGTGCCGAGCCGGCCAACTATCCAGCCCGTCGTGGCGCTCACAAACGATGCGTCGCACAGGCTGTTGGTAACCGGACTTTTTTGCGGCTTCCAGGTTGTGCCGCCATCGGCGCTGTGCATGATGACCGAATCAAAGCCGATTACCCAGATATGCTGCGGGTCGGGGCTTGCAACGGCAAACAGATGATTAGGGGTTACAAAGGTGAAAGGCGGTTTGGGTGGTGCTGGTTTAGATTCTTTCAGGCAGGCGGCAAGCGTAAGGCAGCAGATGGCTGTGATGAAAAGCGCTGCCGCCATCTTACGGTCTGCGATACGAATTTTCATTGCTGGCTCCTTTCCTATTTTTTTCTACTTTATGCTTTGTTACTATGCCCGACTGGGCTGCAGCACTATTAAGCAGAAACCATGCCAGTGTTTTCGGAAGGCAGGGCAAAAACTAAAATGCAAAGCAAAATAAGGCTGTTAAGGATTTTGCACCTGCCGCCCCTCCATGCGCCGCACATGCCGCGGCTTTGTGCATATCTGCACAAAGCTTGCATATTTGCACAACTTATTTTATAGCATAGAGTATTATATTTTATTTTTATCGGAGTAGAGTTATGCGGCACATATTCTGTATTCTTCTCATTGCGGCTCTTGTTCTCAGCCTGAGCGCCCCGGGCCATGCGCGCGAACTGCGTGAGCTGTACCGGGCTGCGGCCCCTGCCGTCGTGCTTATTAAAACCATGCAGACCGATACGGTGCAAACCTCGCGGGCTGATGACCAGGCCTGGTTCATGACCTCAGGCGGCCTCGGGTCAGGCACGCTCATTTCAGCCGAAGGCAGGGTGCTGACAGCCGCTCATGTGGTACAGTCGGCCGATACGGTGGCTGCGGTGTTTCAGGACGGCACACAGGTGCCCGCGCGCGTCATAACATCGGCCCCCTTTGCCGATGTTGCCATCATACAGCTTGAGAGCGTTCCCAAAAACATTGCGCCCCTGAAGCTGGGCAACTCCGATGAGATGGAGCCGGGCGATGAAGTGTGCGTGATCGGGGCGCCCTACGGCATCAGCCATTCGCTCACCGCCGGACATATCAGCGCGCGGCATAAGCCCAAGGGCCTTCTGGGCAATCTGCAGAGCGTCGAGCTGCTGCAAACCGATGCGGCCGTAAACATGGGCAACTCGGGCGCCCCTCTTCTAAACATGAAAGGTGAAATTGTCGGCGTGGTGAGCCATATCATGAGCCAGTCGGGCGGCTCGGAAGGGCTTGGTTTTGCCGTAACATCCTCCGTGGTGCAGCATGTGCTGCTTGATCAGAAAGCCCTCTGGACGGGCATCGATTTCTTCGCGCTTACCGGCAATCTGGCCAAGGCGTTCAATCTGCCGCAGGATGCCGGGCTTCTGGTGCAGCGGGTTGCTGCGGACTCACCCGCCGGCAAGATGGGCCTTAAGGGCGGAACCATGAAGGTAAGCGTGGACGATGAGGAGTTTCTTGCCGGCGGCGATGTCATTCTGGAGGTGCTCGGCGTTACCGTAGCGGGCGATGAGGGCGATGTGCAGCGCATCATGCCGCTCATGCGCAAGCTGAAATCAGGCGACAAGCTGAAAATAACTATTCTGCGCAGCGGCAAAACGCAGAAAATTACCTACCTGCTGCCGTAAGAGCATTGGCTACCGCCCGCAGCAGCCAGGCTTGAGACAATAACCTGCCGCAACGCACTGACACTACCATGAGCTTTGAAGCAGTTCTCCACCGGTTCGAGGGCGCGCCCCTTGATACGCACAAGCTTTCGGCGTATGAAACATGGGCGCTGCGCCATTTTCACAACCGCTCGGAGGTTGCCCAGTCGCATCTTGAAATGACGCTGCAGCTTGATATCACGCCTGCCGCCGCGGCCTTCCGCAGCGGCCCCTGTGAAGCAGGCGGCGCTACCCTTACGGCATATCTTTACTGGTGCCTGCTCAAAGCCCTCGGGCTGCACCCCTGCTTCACCTGGCGCAGGATCGACGGCCGGTGGTTCGCATTCAACAACCTGCCCCTGTTTTTCCCGGTGGCTGTCGGCGGCACGGAGCGCTACAACGACGTGCTGGTTGAGAATGCCCTGGCCCTTGCCTGGCCGGCATTCTGCAGCACCTATCACGATGCGGTCTCACGCGCCCTGCAGCTCAGACTTCCCTTTGATCCAATCGGCTCCGCGGTCTGGAACATCGCCATATTCATCGGCAATCTGCCCACGCTGCAGTTCAGCTCCTTCAGCATCCACACGCAGACCGTCTCGACGGGCAGGCCGGTATTCTATTTCGGCAAACGCTACCACGCAGGCGGCAACCTCCACATACCCCTGTATGTCCGGTTTGACCATGCCAACACCGACCCCTACGTGCTCAATCTTTTTCTTGAAGACTACCAGCGCCTGCTTGCAGGGGGCTTCTGACGGTGTCGCCGTGCATGCCGCAATCCATGTGATATTTCAGCATTCCGGTTATCTCCAAAGCTGAAATTACATTTTTTGGGCCGCAGCGCCAACAATAATCATTCGATAGGGCAAAGGATCTGTGAGCATGGCTTGCTCTGCAATGCGCATAAATTTCTTCCCAACAAAGCTGACTGACCTTCGATTAAAACGGAATACAAATTCATCAAGGTAGCCGAGCTCTGGAATCGAAGCAATCCGGCATAGGGGACATCCTATGTTGACAAAGTACACTTTCTTTTACTGAGCTCGTTTCAGCATGAGAGCAACGGCTGATGTTGATACGCCGAGGTGTCGTGCCGCCTCAGCAAGCGAGAGACCATATTCTTCAATAAATACCCTGGCCAGGTTCTTCCTTAGCTTTGGCAATGGACGGCGCCTGCTGCCCGATTGCAAGAACTTTTTTGTTTCTGCTTTACAGGAATCTTTAACCGATGGTAACATTTATTTGATTCTCACCGTGTACCTCCTGCAGGGTGGAAACGGGAGCAATTCTGTTTAAAACATATTTTTTAAACACTGCAGCAAAACAGGCATGCCGAGTATGGCGAAAAAAAAGCAGGTCCGCACACGAAAACCGGAACAATCCGACGCCGCCAGTGCAGCGCAGGCAATGGCCACACTGCAGGCAGACAGCAGCCTCTGGTACATCGGAATACTTGCCGCCCTTCTGGGCCTGTGCCTCTACGCAAATACTCTTGGGCACAGGTACTGCTATGATGACAGCCCTGCCATTACAAACAATGCGCTCGTGAAAGGTGGCATTCAAAACATTGGCGTCTTTTTCGCCTCAGAATACCGTTCGGGCTATCACAAGCGCAACCGTGCAGGCAATCTGTATCGCCCGCTGACGCTTTCCATATTTGCCCTGCAGTGGCAGATATTGCCCGACACACCCTGGTTCTACCACGCCAACAACGTGCTGCTGTACGGCCTGACAGGTTGGCTGTTATGGGTGACGTGGCGGCGCATTTTGAAAAAACACCCGCCGGAGCTGACTGCATTGGGGGTGCTGCTCTTCATGGCGCACCCTGTGCATACGGAGGTGGTGGCGAATATAAAAAGCCTTGATGAAATACTGGCGCTGCTGTTCGGCACGGCCGCACTGTATGGCCTGTGGCGTTACGTTGAAAAGCAGCGACCGCTGCGGCTGGCAGGGGCTCTGGCATCCTACGGGCTGGCCCTTTTTTCCAAGGAGGGCGCTATCGTGTTTCTGGGGCTTTTTCCGCTGACGCTCTGGTTTTTCTCCGAAAAAAAACCTGTCGAAATTCTAAAGCTCTCGGCATGGTTTCTGCTGCCGGCGGGATTATTTCTCATGGCGCGGGCCTGGGCACTGGCCGGCGCGTATGAAGAGCCGACGATAAGCGCCATGACCAATTTTATCGTTCTTGCCCCGAACGCGATATCGCGCCTGGCATCCGCCTTTTCGATGTGCTGGCGGTATCTTGCGGTGCTCGTGCTGCCGCATCCTTTGGTGTGCGACTTGAGCTATACGCAGGTGCGGCCCGTTACATTTGCCGACTGGCGCGCGCTTGCCGGTCTTGCGGCATACGCAGCCATGGCCGTCTGGGCGCTGCGCCAGGTGCGGTGGCGCCGCTCCTTCCCGGCTTTTGCCATTCTGTTTTTTCTAATCTCATTTTTGCTGGCCAGCAATATTTTCTATCTCATTTTTACCAGCTATGCCGAAAGGGCGCTGTACCTGCCGTCGCTGGGGTTTTCATTTGCCCTTGCCTGGGCGCTGACCAGACTATTTCCCCCAGACCTCTCAGGGGGCAGACTGCGCGCACTGCTTTGGGTTGCGGCAGGAATTGTGCTCGTGCTGTACGGCGCCAAGACCGTGACCCGCAATCTCGACTGGAAGAACAGTTTCAGCCTGTTTGACGCTGATATCCGGGTGTCGCCCAAAAGCACGCTGCTGATGCACAACTACGGCCTTCAATGCCTCTATAAAGGTTATGACAAAAATACGGGCCAAGTCACAGATCCCGGCATGCTGCAGAAAAGCATCGATCTTTTCACCGGCGTTATAAAAGTATTTCCGAACAGCTATGAGACCCTTGGCCAGCGGGCCATTGCCTATGAGCGGTTGAAAAAATATGACCTTGCCATTGCCGATTATGAAAAAACGGTTTCGATCGAGCCGGACAATGCACAAGCCCTGTACTCGCTGGGTTTTCTGTATCGCAACGTACGCAGCCAGCCTGAGAGAGCCGTGGACTATTACAGCCGCGCCGTCACCGCCGCCCCTCAGTTGGTCAAGGCGCGCCGCAACCTCGGCGCCACCCTTGCCAGCCTTGGCAGATACGTCGACGCCATAGAACAGTTGAAGGAAGGGCTCAAATATGCCCCGGATGACCTGCTCATGAACCAGCATATCGGGAAGGCATACCTGGACATGGGCAAGCCTGAACTCGGCAAACCCTTTCAGGAAAAAGCCGATACATTGAAAAAAATGATCGAGGGCGCCTCTGCCGAGCATGCAGACACAAAGGATTAGGTTTGGGGGCACAAGCTTCAGTGTCGAAGGCCAAGTTCGCCTTGGCGGGCCAGCAGAAGGACTGCAAAAAAGCAAAGCGGCTGGAGATTTCTTCAGCCGCTTTTTTTGAGCGGGGATTTTCGCGGTATGAACAGTCTCGGCAACCTTCTTGCCAAAACCCTCATGCTCTATAGGGCCTGCACAATATTCTCTATCAATAAAAATTCAGCTAAGAAACAAACCACGTGACAAGTTTATTGAAATTTGCAATAAGCGTCTTAGGCTAAAAACTGATGATGCTCACTATGACTGACAATTGAGTCACGTCCGAGACGCAAAAGCTGTTTCACGGCAAAAAAAACGTGCAGCGTATGCGGAGAATCTAAATAGAAAATAAAAGCAGGGGAAGAAAATCACTTTACTTATTTATTTATGGACGTCCAGTATTGCTTCCTTGCTTCCCCCTTTAGCTATACTTTTAGGATTTTTCGCAATTACAACCTGTTGTAACGGTGTTCATTTATGGGAAGATATACGGTCGCAGAGTTTTGCGTTGGTGGCGGCGGGCAAGCGCTGGGGCTTGAAGCAGCCGGGTTTGATTCTGTTGTCGCAGTGGAAATTGACAGCCAATGCTGTACTACTCTGAGACTGAATCGGCCCCAATGGGATGTCCGGCAAGATGACATGCGGCTTGTGGATGGCCGTCGTTGGCAGAAAGTGGATCTGTTTGCAGCGGGAGTTCCTTGTCCGCCATTTTCCATTGCAAGTAAACAACTAGGGGGCAACGACGACCGTGATATGTTTCCTGATGCTTTACGCTTGATCAAGGAGATGCAACCGAAGGCAGTCTTACTTGAGAATGTGCCAGGCTTTGCTTCAGCGAAATTCATTGAATACCGCAGCAAACTATTCTCAACTCTGCACAGACTCGGCTATGAAACTGACTGGAGGGTATTGCAGGCGGCTGATTATGGTGTGCCGCAATTGCGTCCTCGCTTCATCCTTGTTGCCCTTCCCAAGAAAAACATGTCTTTCTTTGATTGGCCTACCCCATATCCCATCAAGGCGACTGTAGGTGATACGCTGAAAGACTTAATGGCTGCAAAAGGGTGGAAAGGTGCGCAGCATTGGCTACAACGGGCTCAGCAGGTTGCGCCAACGATAGTGGGTGGATCAAAGAAGCACGGCGGCCCTGACTTGGGCCCGACTCGGGCTAAGAAACAATGGCGCGAACTTGGCGTGGATGGCCTTGGTATTGCCGATGAACCACCGCCACTCGACTTTCCGATCGATGGCCTACCTCGCCTGACCGTTCGAATGGTTGCACGCATCCAAGGATTTCCAGATTTTTGGAAGTTCAGCGGCAAGAAGACTGCCGCCTATAGACAGGTTGGCAACGCTTTTCCACCACAAGTTGCTGCCGCTGTTGGTGGCGCAATTGCCGCTGCTCTCGACTGCAAATATCCGGCGACAAGATCACGGACGGCAATTCAGATGCGGCTCTTTGAGTCGCATGTTCCCTACTGCTAATGAACGCATGACTGACGTACAAGTTTAACACGAAGGAGTTTTCGATGAGTTCAATCGGGTCGAAGGAGAAAATCAGACAGTTTCTACTCACAAACATTGGTCGCGTCATCGAATCGCACGAATTGCAGGATGCCGCCGATGGTGCAGTCCAATACAGTCGCCGCTTGCGAGAACTTCGCGATGAAGAAGGTTGGCCAATTCTTTCGCACAATGACTGCGCTGACCTAAAACCAGGACAATATCTTTTGCGCAAAAAACCACCAATAAAAATGCTCCCCCATTTTGCGCGCACCATATCCGCTCGACTCCGTGCTGAAGTACTAGATCGTAATGGCTTCACCTGCCAGATGTGCGGGCTTACCCCCGGTGAAATCGATCCTGCCACAAATCGCAAAGTCAGACTCCATGTCGGCCACATCAAGGACAAGACGCTTGGAGGAAAAGATGAGTTGTCAAATCTGAGGGCACTTTGCTCAACCTGTAATCAAGGCGCAAAAAACATTACGACAGAAAAGGCTAGTTCAATCTGGTTGCTGTCCCAAATCAGGCGCGCTGGACAAGATGAACAACGCGCCGTTTATGACTGGCTGCGGAAGAAGTTCGAGAGACCAAGACGATAGGAAACATCGCCGAAAAAATTGTACGCAAAGAAACAGTGGGCCTGTAGATCAATATCCAGGGCGGGTTGAAGAAAAAAGAATTCTTTTTATAGCAAACTAAGCATGGCTGACATATTTACAACACAAAAACGTTCAGAGGTAATGCGTAAGATTAAATCAAAAGACACAAAGCCAGAAGTTATTTTGAGGAAAGCCCTTCATAGACAAGGATTGCGTTTTCGTTTGCATGTGACTAAATTACCGGGGAAACCAGATATAGTTTTGCCGAGACACCGAACTGTAATTCAAGTTCGGGGTTGTTTTTGGCATGGGCATAGTTGTATTGATGGTCATACGCCAAAAAGCAGGCAGGAATATTGGGAACCAAAACTAAATAAAAATAAACAGCGTGATTTGTTTAATGATACTTTGTTGAGAAGAAATGGTTGGTCCGTAATTGTGGTGTGGGAATGTAAAATTCAGCGCCAACTAACTTTACAAAAAGAAATAGATCGAATTGTTAGAATTATACATAAGAGGAAATAAGTTCAGTTTTCGGATGCAACTAGGGTAGAGTAGAAAACCAAGGGACAACTAGGCATTTAATAATATTTTATAGCCGATGCAAACGGCTATGAAAAAAAGTTAAATGCTCTAACGGATCGCATTTTAAGCATTACCGGCAGTTGAAGATTTCTCCGACCGCTTTTTTTGAGGTGGGATCAGGCGGTATGAACAGGCTCGGAAATTCGTATCTTCTGCGTGAAATACAGTGAGATGATGGTCAGGCAGGCACCGATTATAAACGGAAGCCGCCAGTTCACCAGCCACAGCGCGCCGCCAAACAGCGGTATCACTACGGCTGAGATATGGTTTATCGTAAATCCCATGGCCGTGCTCTGAGCCAGGTCTTTCGGGTCGGCTATTTTCTGCAGATAGGTGCTCAGGCCGATGGCGAAGTTAAAGAATATGCTGTCAAGCACGTACAGTGCAACCGCCAACCACACATTTTCGATGAATGCGTACCCGAGAAAAAGTATCACAAGGCTTGCGCTTTCAAGACTGAGCACGACCCTTTCGCCATAGGTGTTGATGGCCCGCGAGATATAGGGATTGGTAAGCCAGGTCAGGGCGTAATTGACCACATAAATACCGGCGATGGTCGTCACGCTGAGCCGGTATTTTTCAACCAGAAGAAAAATCGCAAAAACGAGAAAAATCTGCCGCCGCGCGCCGCTTAAAAAATTCAAAACATAGTACAGCCAGTACCTGCGCCGCAGCACAAGCCTGTTCTGCATATGGGGCGGGCTGTCATGGGCCGGATTGCGCCACAGCATATAGACGCCCGCACAGCAGATAAAAACCCCCAGCAGCAGAAAGTTGATTTTATAGGGCAGCACAAAGGCAAGCAGCCAGATGATGCTCCCGACGGCAATGTTTGCCAGGGCCCCGTAGCCGCGCAGCCGGGCAAACACAACCGGGGCCTCCTGCCGGGTGAAATACTGCACGGTGAGGGATTTATTGATGGTTTCAAAATAGTGAAACCCGATGGACATGATGGTCGTTGAGAGCAACAGGCCCGGGAACGTGGTGAGATAGCCTGTCGCCCCGATGCCGATGCCCATGAGGATTACCGACAAAGAAGCCAGCCGGTATTCGCTGACAAACAGCACGATATACATGACCACAAAGGTGAGAAAACCCGGTATTTCCCGCACGCACTGGGCAGCCCCTATCTGAAAGCCGTTGACGCCGATCACCTCTTTGGCAAAGTTTGTGAACAGCGCCATCCAGCCCTGCAGCCCCGCGCTTGCGCAGATGACAAGTATCAGCAAATAGCGGTACATCGGGTTATGTTTAAGCTGCTGCATGAAATCCGTCCTGCCCCAATTGTCGAGTGGAAAAGCTTGTAGCGGGCACCAACCCGCAGCAAGTAAACAGTACCACACTACAGACTATTATGCCGGTTGAAAATCGCAGCCGGTGAGTTTTCTTGAAATAATTGGTGGAGGGAATAAAATTTAAACCCTCACTGGTAGGTTGACACCAGCCACTGACTGTCTATAGCCGGTTATGCAAAGTGAAAGCGCCCGACAATCCTTATGATGCAATCGAATTAATGCTGTGCATGCTACGCTTTTCCCAGTCTCCAAACTTTTGAATTAAAAGTTTTAAATCAGGCACATACAATCCCCGCGTCATTTCTGGCTTGTTCGAAATCGCAGAGACAGGTTTGAAACCTGTCTCTGCAGCATACAGGATTCCGGGCAAGGGGAATGACAGGAATGGTGTTGTTTGCGAGAGTCGGCTGCGCACCGCACACCGATGACTTTATAGACTTCTTGCCAAAACCTCATGCTCTAATAAGCCTGCACAATATTCTCTATCAATAAAAATTTAGCTAAGAAAACAAACTGCTCGACAACTTTATTAAAACTTGCAATAAACGTCTTAGGCTACAGGCTGGAACTACAAAGTTTCATATAATGTTTTGCCCCCGCGCTGTGCGCGCAGAAAACGCGAATACGAGAAGGGTGCTCACCGACGACTAATATGGAGAAAAAAATGAATAAAATATATCTTGTTTTGATGGTTATTTCGGCAATGTTCTTTGCTTCGTGCGCTTCAACGGGAAATTCGGTAATAAAAAGCATCGCAGATTCTAACCCTGTTGAATATGTAAAAAATACTCCAAAACAGGAAGATCATCCTAATGCTCCGGCAGTGGATTTGTTCTCACATCTGTATATGGAAATAAACGAAGATGGGACAGAGTTATCCAGAGAAACCTCCAGATATAAAATATTAAGCGAAAGAGGATATAATTATGCGAGAAAGTCGCTCCGTTACAGGGAGGGCTATTCAGAAGTTAAGATAATTTACGCCAATACTATTAAAGCAGACGGTACTGTTGTGCCTCTCGACCTTAAGGATGTCAAGGAATTCTCGCCTTACGCCAGCTATGACTTTTATACGGATATTAAAGAAAAAAGATTTACGATGCCTGCGATTGAGCCCGGATGTATAGTTGAATACTGCATAGAAGCAAAAACCATTAAGAGTGTTTATCCTTTTGATGTCTTTGTGCCTTTTGCGATACAGAATTATATTCCGCTCAAAGAAGACCTGCTCGAAATCGTCCTGCCTGAAAAGATTGAGTTGAAAACAGCAATGTTCCTTACCGATATTAAGCCGGATATTTCAATGGTGGGCGGCAAAAGAAAATATGCCTTTAAAAATTTGAACCAGCCGGAAATACTTCCGGAAACAAGCATGCCTTATTTGTCCGACAGGGAGGTTTTTCCTCAGTTTGTTGCCTGGACACTGAATGACTGGACGGGAATAGCAAAGTGGTATAACGAACTTGTAAGAAAACAAATGACCTCGGACAAAGCACTTGAAGAGTTCACCAATAATCTTGTTAAGGAAGCCGGGGCGAAAACGGATAAAGAAAAAATCAAAGCGGTGTTTTATTTTGTGGCGCAAAAAGTAAGATATGTGGCCGTTGAGCTTGGGCCCAATACGCATGAACCTCATTCGGCGGTAGAGGTATTTAAGAAAAGATACGGGGACTGCAAGGATAAAACAACTCTTATGCTTTCAATGCTGAAAATCCTGGGTATTGAAGGTGTTCCCGCGCTCGTTCCGTCAAATGAAGAAACTTTTGATGAAAAGATGCCTTCTTCAAATGTTTTTAATCATGTTATTGCGGCGGTGCAATATCCCGCAGGCAGTGATAACTATATATGGTTAGACGGTACGAATGAAGTAGCGGCTTTTGAAGGGGTTCCCTTCAGGCGCAGTTCAAGAGTACTTGTAATAACAGCTGACGGGAAGGGCCGTTTTGTTAAAACTCCAAAACCGAAGGATGACAAGGATTATCTTGATTATCTAAGTACAATAAAGATAGATGAGAACGGGGACGCGGAACTGGAAATGTTTACGGGCTATTACGGGAAGATGGCGGAGGGGACGAGATATTCCTATAAATATACCTCACCGGATAAGCAAAAAAAAGATATCGAAAAACAGGGTGTAGAATTGGAGTCTTTGGATATAGCCGATGTGAGTAACACTGAAGTACCATTTACTGTAAAAATAAAAGGTAAAGTAAAGGGAGTGGTGCAGAAAATAGATGAGCACACAATGCTATTATCCGGGATTGCCAATCTGAACGCTTACGAAGGTATTGTTTCCGCGAAAGAAAGAAAATACCCTATAAGTTTTGAGGACGGTTTTTTCAGTAAAACCAAAACGATCTATATATTCCCTGAAGGTTTCGAAATAAAAAAGATTCCTCCTGAATTCAAAAGAGACGATCCGTATAAAAAGAGTTTCATTAAATATGTTTCAAAAAAAAATAAGTTTGAGGTCTTGACTCAGGACAAAAATATTAAATATAAGATTCAGCCTGCGGATTTTGAAGAGTTCAAAACGTATGCGAATAAACTAAAGAAATACAAGACAGATTACTCGAATATTATATTTATCCAGAAGTAAATAGGCAGATACATGACGGCTTTTGCCCAGAAACTGACAGGAGCCGAAGTAAGTCTTCAGCGTGAAGAAAAATCTAATGCTCTTTTGGCCGTAGAGATAAAAGAAAAATTTGCTGCGAATTGTGTTGTTGACAAAGCACACAAACTAACGGATCGCATTTTAAGCATTACCGGCGGTTGGAGATTTCTCCAACCCCTTTTTTTTGGCGGGGATCACGCGGTAGGGCAAAAAACGGGACATCCTAAATAAATAAGTGATGCTCCCCGCCTACAAGGCGGGGCATCCCGGTGCTTAAAATTGATTTAATTAGATACCTGCCTTTTCATCCCCGCTTACAAAGCGGGGATGAAAAGGCAGGATTCCGGTAAATGCCTTAACAAGGCCGCCTCCCTGCGCAGCTTGATCTCAAAGCATGCCCGACTCCAGCCACCCCTTCTACTGGGCACCCTTTATCCTAATCAGGTTGTTGGCGGCATGGAAAAGGGCATACATTATTCCGGGAAGGATTCCGGATAAGCCGGGATGACGCTAGCTCTGGAATTACTCTTTAATGCCGGAGACGCTGTGCGGAGTTCGGTCTACGGGCCGGCACAAAGCGGCGTGCGGTTTCCGACCCTTTTTGTGTGTGTAAGATTTTAAATTGACAAGCCATGATTTCTTACCTATTCTTAAAGTAAGAAATCAAATGGAGGTGCGACCATGCTTGCAAAAGTAACCACCAAAGGACAGGTGACAATCCCCAAGGGAATCCGGGATGCCTTCGGCATACGGCCCAATGACAAAGTGGATTTTGAGCGCGAAGGGGAGCGCATTGTGCTTGTTCCCCTCAAAACCCTAAAGGATCTCCGGGGAGCTGTAAAGTCGAAGCGAAAAAGCTTTTTTGCCGACGAGAAAAAAGCCGCCAAGGAGGTTGTGGCAAAACGGGTGATGGATGAAATGCGATGAAAACCTGTTTTATTGACACGAATCTTTTTATCCGGTATCTCACCAACGACGACCCGCACAAGGCGGACAAAGTGGATGCTCTTCTGGAAGCGGCGTCCGCGGGCAAAATCAAGCTTGCAACCGCGGAGATGGTCATTGCCGAGGTTGTCGGGGTATTGGAATCTGCATATAGCTTGAAAAATATAGCGGTCGCACCCATGATAAGCGCCATACTGGCGACTCCAGGTCTTCACGTCACCAATAAGGCCGTCATAGCCAAAGCTCTGCCGATGTATGCGGGGCTGAATATTGATTTTGTTGACGCCTATGTCGCCGCTCTTATGGAAAGCATGCACATATCCGAGATTTATTCTTTCGACAAAAAACATATTTCGCGGATCAGGAAAATCAAACGGCTTGAACCATAAACCTTTTGAAAGTAATGCGGCTGCCACCTGCCTATTTTGACCATCCAATTTCCCTCTTGTCGAGGTGGTAATAACGGGGCGGTCGTTTCATGTTCATATAATGAGCTATACTTGTGGCCCCCGCGGCAGGCAAGCCTTGATTTTAATGCTATGTTCGAATACATTCATTTTTTATCTGCATTTCAATCCACGTCATAATAATATCTACAAGATAGCGCTGTTGCTCTGCTGATAATTTCCCGCCTTTTTCAACACCATGCCATTTTGCGATGCAGCCCCGGCAGCAGCTGGCCGTTGCATGCTGGGCTTTGAATACAGAATGGCCGCGCACGGGGGTCTGTTTGCCGTCGTTGCGGGGATCGGGATGGGCTATGCGCGAGGCGATGAAATCGGCGTATGACTTTTTATTGTTTCAATACCTTTGGATTGAATATAGGCGTAGTCTGCAGCGCTGAGTTCGAATTTCGATCTGAAGGCTGACCGGGATAATCGCATAAAAAGATCGGCATGCTTTTCGTGCATGCTCGACTCAGTTACCATCCGTGCTCTCATCAAGCTCTTTTTTCCACCGGGCAAGCCTGGTGAGGGCGTCAAGGGGGGTGATGCTGTTGGTGTCAAGGCCACGCAGTTCCTCAAGCAGCGGATGCTTTTCATACACCGTCTGCACGGTCGCAGCGAGGTGGTGGGGCTCGGCTTTCAAGGGCTTGAAAAGGGGCAGATCGTAGAGCGAGGCGCCGCCTTTTTTCTTTTTAAGAATCTGGGTGATAGAGTCTTCGGATATTTTTTCTTCCTCAAGGCATAAAAGCACCTCTTCGGCGCGCTCGATAATCTCGCCCGGGAGTCCGGCAAGCTTGCCGACATGGATGCCGTAGCTGCGGTCGGCGCCGCCAGGCACCACTTTGCGAAGAAACAGGATGCTGTCCTGTATTTCCTTGACCGTCACATTGAAGTTTTTTATCCCCGGTCGGTGATCGGCAAGCTCGGTCAACTCATGATAGTGGGTGGCAAAAAGGCACTTTGGCTTGAATTTTTTCTGGTTGAGATATTCGCAGACCGACCAGGCAATGGAGAGGCCGTCGAAGGTGGATGTGCCGCGGCCGATTTCGTCGAACACAAGCAGGCTGCGGGATGTGGCATTGTGCAAAATATTTGCCGTCTCGATCATTTCAACCATGAAGGTGCTTTCCCCGCGGGCCAGGTTGTCCGAGGCGCCGATACGGGAAAATACCCGGTCCACCACGCCGATGCGCGCCACGCGTGCGGGAACAAAAGAGCCCATCTGCGCCATGAGCACGATGATACCAACCTGACGGATATAGGTTGATTTGCCTGCCATGTTGGGGCCGGTGATAATGAGCAGCTGGTTGTCATCGCTGTTCAGCAGAACGTCATTGTCGACAAAGGTCTCTCCCTCAAGCATCTGCTCGACCACGGGGTGCCGGCCGCCGGCAATATAGATCGTGTCGCCAGCCGAGACCTCGGGCTTCGAGAAATGGCTGGTGAGGGCCACGGCGGCAAGCGATGCCAGCACGTCGAGCACTGCCACAGCAGAGGCCGTGCGGTGTATGTCGGCGATATGGGCAAGCACGAGCTGTCGCACCTGCTCGAATAGTTCATACTCAAGCTCATGGGCTTTTTCTTCGGCGCCCAGAATTTTTTCCTCATACTCTTTCAGCTCAGGAATTATGAAGCGCTCGGAATTCACCAGCGTCTGCTTGCGCACATACGTGATCGGCACTTGGGAAAGATTGGCATTGGTGATGTCGATGTAATAGCCGAAAACCCTGTTGTATTTTATTTTGAGGGACTTGATGCCGGTCGCCTCAATTTCGCGGCGCTGCAGGTCGGCGATAAAATCCTTGGCATGGGTGGAGATGCTGCGCAGCTCATCGAGCTCCGGGCTGTAGCCGTCGCGCACAAACCCGCCATCGCGCACGCCAAAGGGCGGCATATCGACGAATGCGCGCTCGATAGTCTCGACAAGGCCGGCAAGCTCAAAGAGATTGTCCTGCTGGACTTTGGCTAAATCGGCATGCAGGCCGGCAATGCTCGCTTTCAGCAGCGGCACTGCCTTAAGCGAGCTGCCGAGAGCCGTGATGTCGCGGGCCGAGGGCGTGCCGCAGTTCAGGCGCGCCAGCAGACGCTCAAGGTCACGCACGGGCTGCATCTGCCGCCGCAGCAGGTGCAGCCCGTCTTTGGCTGTGGTCATTTCTTCGACAGCATGCAGCCGCTCATTTATAAGGTGCGGGTCAAGCAGCGGCCGCGTAATCCACTGCGTGAGAAGCCGGCTGCCCATGGGTGTGATCGTCCGGTCAAGGATGCTGTACAGGGTTGCATGCCGGTCTCCGGAGGCGGAGCTGACAAGCTCAAGGTTGCGTATGGTCTGCTTGTCAAGGCCCATGAAGCGTGTCTGCTGCAGCGGGATGGGAATGCGGAGATGTTCAAGGGACTTGAGCAGGTTGTCTTTAAGATAATAGAGCAGGGCGCCGGCTGCCGCCGTACCGGAAGGCAGGCTCTCGATGCCGAAGCTTGCAAGCGAGGAAACGCGAAACTGGTCAAGAATGCGCTTTTGCGCCTCCGTGTGGTCAAAAATCCAGTCCTCGTATTCGTTTAGAACCGGATTGTGCGCTTTAAGGAAAAGCCGCAGCAGGTTTTTGTCGAATTTTGCCGACAGAACACATTCTTTCGGGCTCAGCCGAATGAGCTCGTCTTCCAGCTCTTTGATGCCGGGAAACTCTCCCACGCGAAACTCGCCCGTGCCAAGGTCGAGATAAGAAAGGCCGAATATTTTTTTGTTCTGGCAGATGGCTGCTATGTAGTTGAACTGCCCGGCATCGGCAGTATCATCCTCAAGATTGGTGGCCGGGGTTATCATGCGCACTATTTCGCGCTTGACGATCCCCTTGGCTAGCCTGGGGTCTTCCACCTGATCGCAGACGGCGACCTTGAGCCCTGCGCGGGTGAGGCGGTTGATATAGCCCTGGGCCGCATGATAGGGAACCCCGCACATGGGGATGCGGTTGTCCTGCCCGCCGTCGCGTCCCGTGAGCGTTATGTCCAGAAGCGCCGAGGCGGTCTTTGCATCCTCGAAAAACATTTCATAAAAATCCCCGAGCCGGAAGAACAGTATGCAGTCCTTTGGAAGAGTCTTGCGGATGGCCTGGTACTGCTGCAGCATGGGGGTGAGGGACATAATGCTACCCTGTTTGTCTAAGAGATAAATTTATGCACCTAATTGTATTGTCTGCAATAAAACCACCGCCTTTGGCGGCGGATGCAGAAGGCGACTTAGCACTTTGTGCTCTTGGCTTCAATAACGGTGTATGATTGCATGAAGAGGCGCTTGTATGCAAGTCCAATACAACAATGAAGGTCATCAGCGTCATAGACCAACCCGACGTAGTAAAACACATATTGCAGCACCTGGGGCTGTGGGAGATGCAAAAACGCCCACCGCCAAAGATCAAATCGCCGCTTGTAGGGGCGTATGGCTATACGCCCCTACAAGCAATCCCATCATATGACAACGTTGACCCCGATTACCCCTTTGAAGCCTATATTTAATTTGAGAAATCAGGCAAGATCGTAAGGGGTGCGCACAAAAACAGCCTGCCTGGTTTACATAGCACCTCATATCGGCCCCCCCGCCGCGCCGCAAGATTTTTTATAGCAGCATCGCAGGCCGCCCCCAAAACCCCATCCCATATCTTGCGCCCACATTTACATTGACACACAATCGCCCTCATTCTATATTCTGTCCATCTCAAAGCGAGTTCTTATCAGCTATCAGCCACTAATTAAATCCTCCTTTGATATTTTAATCAGTGGCTGTTGTTAATGCTCAGTAATTAGGTAACTCTTTTGGTCGATAATAATCGTATCAATAAGCCAAAGGAGAAACCTTATGAAATATGCCGATATCGTTGTCGTCAAGCGCTGGATTCCCATCCTGAAGGAAT